>Ga0193753_10002685_pt1 | contig 13769 bp, 7 predicted proteins | sample H1c2metaG_FD_144925 | JGI IMG/M metagenome (GOLD analysis project Ga0193753, IMG submission 144925) | Soil microbial communities from a riparian zone of the East river system, Colorado, United States - H1c2 | ecosystem: Environmental > Terrestrial > Soil > Riparian zone | place: USA: East River... | reverse complement strand
GCTCCCGGACGTGGCGGTGGCGGCGGCGGCGGTGGATTCGGCGGCGGTGGTGGACTTGGCGGGCCGGCTCCGTACGTCATGCCGGGTACGTACACGGTCGCGCTCACCGCGGCGGGCAAGACATTGGATTCCAAGCCCATCAAGCTCGTGATGGACCCCGATGTTCACTTCGCTGCGAGTGAGCATGAGCGATACAACGCGATCGTCGCCGACCTCCATGCGATTCAGCGGCGCGGTGTCGTCACGGCGAGTGCATTGAACTCGCTTTTCCCGCAGATGGCTGACGTCGCCAAGAAAATCGGCGAGAACAGCAACGTCCCGGCGAATGTGAAAACGCAATTCGAGACTTTTAATAAGGATTTTGATGCGCTCCGGAAAAAATTCGGGGTGCCGCTCAACGCCGGGGCAGCCGGCGGCCGAGGCGGCGGGGGAGGGGGCGGTCGCGGCGGCGCGGCGGATCCGGACAACGTTCTCGCGAAAGTGTCGACGGTCAAGACGCAGTTGATGGGCGTGTGGGAGGCGCCGAGCGCGTCGATGGTGCGCCAGTACAATGAGGTGAAGCTGGCGCTTCCCAAAGCGATCGCCGACGCGAACGCCTTGCTCGCGAGGGCCGGTGCTGTGAGCCAGAGTTTGAAGAAATCCGACATCACGCTCACCGTTCCGCCGGTGGCGAAATAATCAGCGTGGCGTGGCTGGTTCGTTGAAAGGCGTCCTCGTACGTCCGGCGCGAAATGGCGCCGGACTCTTTGCCGCGAAGGAGTTTCGCGCCGGCCGGACGATCATCAAGATCGCCGGCCGCATCGTTCATCACCACGTTCTGTGGAAGACGCGCGGAACCTTCGCGGACAATTGCTTTCGGTTTGGTCCCGAGACCTATCTCGATCCGGGTGATGAGTTGGGGCGGTATCTCAATCATTCCTGCGAACCGAACGCCGGCATTCGAAAGAGCAACAACCAGCTCTTTCTCTTTGCCGCGGAGGACGTCAAGGCGGGGAAGGAGATCGTCATCGACTATTCGACGATCCTTGGCGACGACGACATCTGGACGATGGGGTGCGATTGCGGCCGGAGAGCGTGTCGAAAGAGAATTCGCCGATTCGGCTCGCTCGCGCCGGCGCTCAAAGAACGCTACCTCGAGCGTGGATTGGTGCCGAAGTACATCGTCAACACGCGAGCGCCTGACTAGTTTTCTCGCGTCCGCTCGCGTCCGAACATGACACATTCCGACACCATCGATCATCCTGCGTTTCGTCTCTCGAAGTCAGCGGCGCCGTACGTCGTCCTGGTTGGTCTGCCAGCGGCGTTAGTCCTCCTTCTACTTCGAATTGGCGACGGAATGCCGCCGGCGTCCGGCATTGCCGCACCGCCACGCGCCGCCGGCGGAAGCGCGTTCAACCTCGCGCGATCCTCACGTCGCCCGATCGGTGAGTTCGTTACGTTGTGCCGCGCGACGGACTATCCTGAATCAGCCAGTTCTTCGTCCACCGTTGAAACAGCACCAATGCGGGCAGCCACAGGATCACGATCTCGGACAACAGTCCTGAGAACGGTTGCCATGCTGCCTTCCAGCGCACGACCGATAGCGGCGCGAAGAAGGCGACGCCCTCGCCATACGTGGAGAGCGCATCCAGCAAACCATGCGAGAGGACGACGAGTGCAGCATAGGTGGCAAACCGCGCTGGGTTGAATCGCACCCCGGCGTGTTTCGCAAACGCGAATGCGACGACGCCTACTATGAGCGCAAACCACACGGAGTGTGTGTCGCCACGATGGCCGCCCAGCAACGCGACGTCGCTTCCTCCAAATGGTCGGCCGATTGCGTCGACGTCTGGCACTGCCGCGGCGACGGCAACGCTTCCCAGCGCGCGCCGTGAAATGGGGGTCCGCCCGAGCATCGGAGTCAGGAGGACGGCAACCGAGGCGTGCGCGATCGACGACGGCATTCGTGTGGAAGGGAGGACAAGGCAACTTACGTCGTGCGTTCGTGAGTGAATGTGCAGCACGCTCTGAGCGGCGCAACCTCTCCGCGAACGTCACCATGCCCAGCGGGCTGGTTCCCTTGCGTGACAAAGGAAGCGGCGGTATACTTCCTTTGTCACGCAAGGGGAGAGCATGGCCACCGGCGACATCCACATCCTCCGCGAGAGTCTCGACCTCCTGATTCTCAAAGCACTCACCTGGGGCCCGCGCCACGGATACGCGATCTCCGAATGGATCGAGACCGCGACCGACGACGCGCTGTTCGTCGATGAAGGCACCCTGTACCCGGCGCTCCACCGGCTCGCACGACGCAAGATGGTCGACACCGCCTGGGGCATCTCCGAAAACAATCGCCGGGCAAAATACTATCGCCTGTCGGCCGCGGGACGCGCGCGGTTCAAGCAGCAGTCGCCCGCCTGGCAACAATTCGTCGGTGCGCTCGGACGCGCATTGCAAGCGACGACCAGCGAGGGCACATGAGCCTCTTCGACGGTATTCGACGCGCCTTTCGCGCCCCGGCCGAGCGACCTGAAGACGTCGAGCGCGAGGTCGACGAAGAGTTGCAGTTTCATATTGCGATGCGCGAAGAGCGACTGCGCGCGCGCGGCGTCCCGGCCGAGCAGGCCTCCGTCGAAGCGCGCCGGCGGTTCGGCGACGTCGCGGCGATTCGTGACGAATGTGTGAATGAAGGCGAGGAACAATTGCGGGCAGCGCAAATCGGCGAGCGCCTTGACGACCTGGCGCGCGACGTCCGAATCGCCATTCGCTCGATGCGGCGCTCGCCGGGATTCGCCGTCGCGGCGGCCGCGCTGCTCGCGCTGGGAATCGGCGGCACAACGGCCGTGTTCAGCGTCGTCAACGCAATCTACTTTCGGCCGCTTCCGTACCCCAACGCCGATCGATTGGCATTCGCGTCGGCGGCATTTGCCGATCCAATGTGCGACCGCCGATGCGCGCGCACGCCGACGGCGGCCGAGGTCGCGGAGTGGAGAAATCACGCGCGCTCCATCGAGGAAATCGGCACGATCGAGCCGCGACAAGGCATCGTCACGCTGTCGTCTGGTTCACTCGTGCTCGAGGGAGCGGCGGTGAGCCGCGAGATTCCAGACTTGCTTGGGCTGCACGCCGCGCTTGGGCGGGGACTAGTTGCCGATGACTTCTTCGACGGCGCACCCGGCGTTCTAGTGTTGAGTCACAGTGCCTGGCAGTCGCAATTCGGCGGCGATTCGGCCGTCGTCGGACAGGTCGCGACGATCGAGGACGCGAGCTATCGCATCGTCGGCGTGCTCGCGTCGGAATCCGAGCTCGGGCCGCCGCTCTTTTCGCTCAACGTGCACACGGCGGAGTATGTCATGCCGCAATCGGGCGTGGCGACGAGCGGCTCGACGAATCAGGCGATCGTACGCGTGCGACCGGGCGTGAGCGGTACCGCTGTTCAGGCGGAGCTCGCGTCGCTGCTCCGTCATGCGAGCGGCGCCGATTGGCAAGCGACTGTTCAACCGCTTCGAGACATGCTCGCCGATCGATATCGCGGGTCGTTCTCGCTGCTGCTCGCGGCCGCGGCCGTCGTGCTGTTGATCACGTGCATGAACGTTGGCGGTCTCTTGATCGCGCGCCTGAACGATCGCATGCCGGAGCTCGCAACGCGCGCCGTGTTGGGCGCCGGCCGCATGCAGCTTATGCAACAGGTGGTGACGGAGACCGCGCTGATTGCCCTCGCCGGCGGCGCCGGCGGATTGCTGATCGGCTACTATGGCACGAGCGCGGCACGCATCATTCCCGCCGATCGCCTTCCGTTTTGGACGCCAATCGTCATGGACGTTCGCGTGGTCGCGCTCGCGTTCGCGCTTGCATTGCTGGGCGGAATCGCGCTGAGCGTCGCGCCGCTGATCACGTTGTCGCCTGCGCGCATCGTGGCCGGGTTGCGTGAGCTGGTGACTGCCGCGCCGTCGCGCGCCCGTGCGCGCGGCATCGTCGTGAGTGCCGAGGTTGCGCTCTCGGTGGTGTTGTTCGGTGTGGCGGGGATTCTCGTCAAGCAGCTCATCGCCGCGGAGCGAAGGGATCTAGGATTGGCGAAACACTCGGTGGTGCACGTGGAGCTCGATCATCACGGGCCGGACCCCGACGCCACGTGGGCGGCGCGCGTCATCACCGGCCTGCGATCGCTGCCCGGCGTGCGCTACGTGACCGTGAGCGGAATGCCAAAACGCTCAATTCGCCGATCGGTCGTTCGTCAGGATACTGTCATGCGCCGGCCCGGCGCCGTGAGACGCGCGGCCGTGTTCGTCGAAGGCCGCTCCGATCCGGTCACTGATGTGACGTTTCCGATCGCTCGCGTCGTCACGCCTGACTATTTCAGCACGAACGGGATTCCGCTCGTCGGTGGACGCGCGTTCACTGACGCGGACAACGCCGGCGCGCCGGCAGTCGCCATCATCAACGCAGCGTCGGCCCGCCGGCTATTTCCAGGAACGTCGGCGGTCGGCCACCGCATCAAGATCGAGGCGGGCGGGTCGACCTCGGATTGGATTGCCATCGTCGGCGTTTCCGCGGATCAGCTTTGGGATCCATTCGCAACGAAGCAGCCCGACCGCGCCGAGATCCTTCGTCCATGGAATCAGGTCGAGGCGCTGCCGGGCGCGGTCTCGTTGCGCATCGACGGCGATTCACGCCCGATTCTCTCGCTCGTGCACGGCGCGATGCACTCGATCGATCCGTCGGCACCGATCGCCAAGGTAGTGCCGATCGAGGAGTGGATCGACGCCAGAATGTGGACGGCTCGCTTCACCACCGATGTGCTCGCGACGTTTGCCGTGTTCGCGATCGTGCTCGTGTGTCTCGGCGTCTACGCGACGGTGAGCTACGTCGTAGGCCGGCGCCGGCGTGAGCTCGCCATTCGGATGGCCGTGGGCGCGACGCGGCGCGATGTCGTCGTGAGCGTCGTACGCTCCGCGACGCGGATGATGACGGTCGGGCTGGCGGTCGGCGTCGTTGCGTCGCTGCTGATCTCCCGCCTGCTGCGCGTGATGCTGTACGGATCGGATGGACTGGACACAACGGTGCTCGCCGCGGCGGTGATCGGCATCTTTGCGGCCGGGTGCATTGCTGCCTACGTCCCCGCGCGTCGCGCCGCGCGCGCAGATCCGCTCGCCTCCCTCCGCGCCGATTGACACGTCACTCACGGAGCCGATTTCATGAACTCTCTAGAGAGATTGATCAGATCCATCGGCATCGCAGCAGTATGCACTTGGCTCGCACACTCGGCTGGCGCGCAGACGCCGACTGGGAAGCTCGCCTATCCGCTCGGGCTCGAACGCGATCTCGGCAGCATCACGCTGTCGGCGAAGCAGCATGCGCAAATGGACAGCCTCGCCGAGCAGTACTGGCTCAAGTTGCGTGCATTGAACCCGGTCTTGGCTGGAGCGCCGCGCGAAAAACAACTAAAAGCGGTCGACGATCAGCGCGCCCATCTCGACGCCGACGTCGAACGCATTCTCACGAAGGACCAGACCGAGCAGTTTCGAAAGAACGTGGAAGCGCGAGCAAACGATCGCCGCGCGTCTAGCACGGGCGCTGTCCCGCGTTATTCTCGCTTCACCGCGATCACGTTGTCCTCAGGCGTCCTGTCGATCAGCTTGTTGTACGGATCAATCCCCGCCTTCTGCGGTTCTTTGGCCACGATCAGGTCGACCGCCGTCACCGGTTGCGTGATTCGAATCTTCTTCACGAGCAGCGGCGCTCCAAGTTTTTGTCCCGCCACATGTTCGCCGAACACGCCCACGTCCACGTAATCGGCCATCGGGACTTCTTTCGTGTTTCCTAACGAATCGCCCTTGAGTTTCTTGGCGCGGAGCACGAGATGCACCGCGTACGTTCCATCAGCCCGCTTGGTTGTCGTCGCCGAGTCGGCCTTGTTCTCGTAGAAGGTCATCTCCTCGAACAAATCCTTGAGGACGTACTTGAGCGAGTCCGGCGTCACGCGATCGAATTCGCTGTAAAGATCGCGCGCGGTGGGATATGGCGGACCTTTGAGCCCCCACTTTTCCAGGAACGCATGGAGCGCGCTGTTCATTGCGTCCTCGCCGATGTAGTCGCGGAGCGCATAGAAGCAGAGCGATCCCTTCTGGTAGTGGATGTACGGTTGATTCTCGACATACAGAAGCGGCACTTCTTTCTTTCGCTCCACGCCGCGGCCTCGCAGGTAGCCGTCGAGCTCCCGGCGGAGAAACTTCTGCGCCGCCTCGCGCCCGAATCGCTTCTCCATCACGGTGAGCGCCGAATACTCGGCGAGCCCCTCGGAGAACATCGTCGCACCCTGGCCGTTTCCGCCGACCACTTGGTGGGCCCACCACTGGTGCGCCAACTCGTGGGCCGTGACGAAGTACGCGAGATCCACCTTGTCATCGCCGTCCACCTTCCGATAGATGAATCCGATGCTCTCGGAGTATGGAATCGTATTCGGGAACGCTTGCGCAAATCCCTGATATCGCGGGAACTCGATGATTCGGTATTGACGATAGAGGTACGGCGAGAAATGCGCGCCGAAGTAGTCGAGTCCGTCCTTGGACGCTTGAATCATCGACGGGAGCGCGAACGTGTGCTCCGGCTGATGATAGATCTCGAGATTCACGCCGTTGTAGTTCGTCCGGTAGACGTCGTACCGTGCCGACAGCGTTGCGTAGAAGTCGAGAATCGGCTTGTCCATCGTGTAGTGGACGCAGCGTCGGCCGTTCTCGGTCCACTCCTTGTCCAGGTAGCCGGGTGCGATCGAGATCTGGTCCGGCGCGGTGCACGTGGTCTCGTCGAACGCAATCCAATCGGCGTCGGACGTGATGTAGTTGTTGAGCCGCACCGCCGGATCATCGAGCGTCTTCATCCGGGGCTTGGGTTTGAGGTCGTTGCGCTGACGGATATCGTCGTCGGCCAACTCATTGCCTTCCTGATAACCAAAGGAAGGCACGTAGTCGCTCGCCATGAACGAGCCATTCGCGGCCACGTCGTTGTTGAACGCGTCGTTCGGGAATCCGCGCGGCTCGTACTTGCCGGCGAAGTGCACGCTCAGCGATTCACCAGGCGCGAGCGGTTTCGCAAACCGATAGAGCCTCACGCCGTTCGTGAGATCGTCCACCAGCAGCGTGGCGTCGCGATCGAACACGAGCGAATCGAGCTGCAGCCCGCTGTTGGAGTTCGCTTCGAATCGATTGGTCGGCGTTGCGCCGGTGGCGCGGATCGAGATGAAGAGTGTGTCGACGGCGCGCGAATCGCGATTCACCGCGCGCAGTGTCCCGTGCCACACCGCCGCTCGGCGTTCGGGGAAGTAGTCGTGCCGCAACGTCACCGCCACGAGCCTCGGCTTGGGCAGCGCAGCGAGCGGCTTGTACTTGAGCTCCCACGCCTTCACGCGCCGTTCCGCCGTGCGCACGTCGGTGTAGGCGTTTAGAGAATTGGCATTATACAGAAAGACACCGGCCAGGAGCAAGGCAAGTACTCCAAGGCCACCCACGCTGATTGCGCCCCCGCGGCGCCACCGGGCGGCGGCACCCGTGCGCCGCGAGAACCAATTCGTCTCCGTTCCGCGTACGAGGATGAGGTAGCCAAGCGCGGCGACCAACAAACAGCACGCGATCGAATAGGTCTCAAAGACCAATGCACGCGGCAGGTATGGCCCCCACCGATTCATGTCCGAGTACACGAAGTCGGCCGAGCGACCAACCTGATACAGTCGATGGTCGAAGCCGATGGTGCTCAACACCGGCACGACGACCCAGTATGCGATCATGACCAGGTGGCCCACGAACTTCTGGTTGACCGCGGCGTGGACGCCCATCGCGAGCGCGACAATGGCCAGCGCGGTCGGCACGTTGATCGTCGCCAGGATTTCGAGGTAGAGCAGCGGCTGCAGGCGGAAATATCCTTGGGCCATCTGCATGAGCATGGCGCAGGCGGTCGAGACAACCATCAAGACCATGATGGCGAGGAAGACGCCGAGCAATTTGCCGCCGAAGGTCACCCAGAGCGGAACCGGCATCGCGTCTTGGAGCTGATCGGTCTTGAGCTGCCGTTCGCGCCACACGAGCTCACCGCCATACAGCGTGGCGAGCAGCACGACGAACACGAACATGTCGTTGCTCACACTCGTCGCCACCATCGATGTCACCGGCCAGCGTGCCGAGTCCTGCGGGTGCGACGAATACCACAGGTCGACCATGGTATTGAGCACGCAGATGGCCGATATCGCGAGGAACGGCGCTTCGCGCACGATGGAGCGAAGATGAAAGAGTCCTTGCTGGAAGAACGTCCGCCACCAGGCGGCGCTGTCGTACCGCAACGTCACCGCGGGAATCACCAGCACTGCGCGGACCGACGACTCGGCCTCGCCGCCCTTTTTCTTTCGCCCGGCGCCACCGCCCTGCAGTCGCAGTCGAAACACGGCAGCGACCAGTCCGAACAGCGCGAACGCGATCGCGATCCAGAGCAGGCGGTTTTGGAGCATCGCGCCGCCCGCGGGAACGAGCAGTGTGTTCTTTTCAGCCACGCTCCAGTAGCGCGACGCGACACCGACCGTCGTCAGCGCGAACGGATCGATGAGCGACGCAAGTGTCAGCTTGTCGAGTTGCCCCACGATCTGCTGGGTGATCTGCCACGCCACGAGCAGGATGATGCCGGTGATGTACACGGCAAACAATTTTCGCGTGAGCGCGCCAACGGCGAACAGCAGCGCGCTCACGAACAGCAAATTTGGAAGGGCGATGATGAGGAAAGGTTGAAATGCTCCAGCGAGCGTGATTGGCCCGAGCTTGTCCGCAGGAACCCACGGCATGAGCGTGCCCACGATGAGGCCAATCGGCAGCGCGACGTAGATCACCGCCATGATTGCGAACGCAGCCACGAATCGGCCGAGCAGATACCCGGCTTTAGAGATCTGTGTCGTGAACAGCAGTTCTTCGGTGCCGAGTTGCGCGTCGCGCAGCACCGCGGTTCCGGCGATGGCGGTCGTGATCACCTGACCGATCGCGGTGAGCACGCCGGTCGCGGTTGCGAGGGCAAATGGCGCGTTCCGGTGGATCTGGCCCGTGCCACCCACGCTGAGAAAACTGTCCGACGCCGTGGAGAAAAAGGCGAGCAGAAAAAACAGTGCGAAGAAGAGCAGCGTGAGAGGCCGCTTGAACCAATACGCCAGCTCGAACGTGAAGACGGTCCAGAACATCGGTCAGGCCTCGGCCGTCGCGCCGCCGCCAACACGGTGCAGGTAGACATCCTCGAGCGTGGGTTCGACGGCAGCGAAACCGTCGCCCGGAGCATCGTCGGCAAAGACGTGGACCACCGGGTCGCCGGCGACGAGCCGCGACGAAATGACGCGCAACCGCGATTGGATGCCGGCCAGCTCGGACTTGGTGATGCGCTTCCGCCAAATGCGGCCGCGCACATCGTCGAGCACCTGCGCGGGATCGCCCTGCAGAATGACCTGACCGGCGTTGATGATCGCCATTCGCCGGCACAGCTCGCGCACGTCCTCCACAATGTGTGTCGAGAGAATGACGATGACGTCATTGCCGATCTCGGAGAGCAGATTCAGAAATCGATGGCGCTCGTACGGATCGAGACCCGCTGTTGGTTCGTCGACGATGATGAGCTTGGGGCGTCCGGCGAGGGCGATCGCGATGCCGAGTCGCTGCTTCATTCCGCCGGAGAATCCGCCGACGTTCTTCTTGCGTGCGTCCCACAAGTTCGTTTGCTGAAGCAGTGCGCCGACCAACTCGCGCCGCTCGCCCGCTCCCGCCACGCCTTTGAGCGCCGCGAAGTGATCGAGCACACGCTCGGCGCTGAGGTTTGGGTAGAACCCGAACTCTTGTGGCAGGTAGCCGAGGATGCGGCGGACGTCGTCGGGTTGCGTGAGGACGTCGATGTCGCCGAGTCGCACGCTTCCAGAGTCGGGCTGTTGGAGTGTTGCGATCGTCCGCATGAGTGTGGACTTGCCGGCGCCGTTGGGGCCGAGGAGTCCGAACATGCCCGCGGGGATCGTGAGCGAAACCTCATTGAGGGCGCGCACGCCGTTGGGGTATGTCTTGGTGAGACGATCGATGACGAGGTCCATGCGAGTGCGCGAAGGAGGACGGAGCGACGAGCGGCCGGCTCGATCATATCGCGCGCTGGGCGGAGCGGCCAGGTGGACGCGTCAGCGCGAATGAGCGCGCTATCCGTGTGCTCGATCAACCGGAGTTGGCGATCGATTGCTCTGGGTCGATGCGCCAGAGATTCCGCGCCGGGTCAGGCGCCGATCGGACGTGACCCCACTATACACTCCAACCATGTGATACCGCGGTTGGGTCACATGATTCAAACACGAGTGCTCTGATCTCGCGAGATACCACACCCGATTCCCTCCGGGTGCCGTCGCGCCAGATCCGCGTCATCGCCGACGTATTGCCGCATTCAACGTCGAACTGCATCTTCGGGTTCTGGGAATTCTTACGGCGCGTAGATGCGCCGCTACATCTCGCTCCACTCGGGGGGATCGATGTTGCATCGCAAGGTAGCTCGATGGATGCCGCTCGTGATTGCGGCATTCTTCGTTGGTCGCGCGGCGCACGCGCAAACGGGCAGAATCACGGGACAGGTCACCGACACCGCGGGAGGACGCCCGATCGCCGGCGTCGAGATCATCGTCGTCGGTGTCGGCGAGCGCACGCAGGTCGGCGTGCGAACCGACGCGGCGGGCAAATACACACTGGGCACCGCCCCCGTCGGCAGTGTGCAGCTGCGCGCCCGAGCGCTCGGCTACGCGCCAAAAGATCGCACCGTCACCGTGACCGCCGGGCAGGCAGTCACCGCGGACTTCGCACTCTCGCAGCGCTCAATCCAACTCGATCAAGTCGTCGTCACGGGGACCGGTGGTGCTGTGGAGCGGCGAGCCGTCGGCAACGTCATCGAAAGCATCAATGCGAGCGACGTCCTCAAGACGTCCGCACCGCGGAGCGTCGAGCAACTGATCGGCGCGCGCACGCCGGGCGTCATGGTGCTGCCGGCGACGGGCCAGGTGGGCACGGGTGCACAGATCCGCGTGCGCTCGGTCGGAAGCCTGTCGCTCAGCACCGATCCGATCGTGTACATCGACGGCGTGCGCATGGACGCCAATCCCGCACAGGGGCCCGGGCAACGCGGCGGCGCCGGCGCGAGCCGTCTCAACGACATCAATCCCGAGGACATCGAGTCCATCGAGATCATCAAGGGGCCCGCCGCCGCCACGTTATATGGAACGGAGGCCTCCAACGGCGTGGTCCAGATCATTACCAAGCGCGGATCGAACAGTGCGCCGCACTGGGACTTCACCACACGCCAAGGAACCAACTGGCTGGCGAATCCCGAGGGCCGCGCAGGCCTGCTCTGGTCAAAGGACACGATTACCGGCAAGCCGGTGTCCTTCAACCTCTATCGCTACGCGATCGACCACGGGGTCGGCGCGATCTTTTCCGACGGCCGCAACCAGGGCTACTCGGCCAATCTGCACGGCGGCAACGACATCACGCGCTACTATCTCTCCTCGTCGTATGATGACGACGGCGGCGTCGTTGCCTGGAACTGGGACAAGAAGTTCGCCGGGCGCGCCAACATGGACATCGAAGCCAATAAGAAACTTCGAATCGAAGGCAGCCTCGGCTACATTCGCGACCGCATTCGCCTGGCCCAGAACGGTTCGATCAACCCGGATCCATTCAGCAATCTCGTATGGGGCGGCGCGACCCACACGACGACGGGCGGCTTCGGCTTCGCACCGCCGGCGCTATGGGATGACGTCGAGGACCACGCGGACGTCGATCGCATGACGACGAGCGTGACGGCGCGCTACGAACCGTTCTCGTGGTTCACGCATCGTATCGCGGTGGGCCTCGACGTGAACTCGGAGAACAACTGGACGCTGTACCCCAGAGAAACGGCGGAGAACGCCGGCTTCTACCCGTCCAACGGCCTGGGATTCAAGAGCGTCGAGCGCGCGTCGCGAAATTTCCTCACGTTCGACTATTCAGGAAATCTCAAGTACACGCTTCGAGCGCTCGACTTCACGACCACGGGCGGGTTCCAGGCCTATCGTTCGGAGCTCAGCAACATCACGGCGAGCGGCACGACGTTCCCGGCGGCGCCGATTACGACAGTGTCCGGCACGACGACGAAAAACTCGGCGGAAGGTTACGTTGCCAACGCGACCGTCGGGCTGTTCCTGCAGCAGGCGGTCGCCTGGCAGAACCGTCTCTTCCTCACGGCCGCAATTCGCGGCGACGACAACAGCGCATTCGGAAAGGACTACTCCGCCGCCTACTATCCCAAGGTCAGTGCGTCGTGGGTTCTCAGCGAAGAGCCGGCATGGAAGGAGCACGCCGGCGTCGTCGGCCGCGCACTTGGTGACCTGCGGTTGCGCGGAGCATACGGTGCAGCCGGAACACAGCCAGGAACGTTCGACGCAGCGCGCCTGTACACGTCCAGCGTCGGCTTTCAGAACGGCGCGGGCCTCGTTCCGTCGTCGGTTGGAAACCCGCAACTCAAGCCGGAGCGCAGCACAGAACTTGAACTCGGGTTTGAAACTTCTCTCATAGACCGGCGCGTGGACCTGTCGTACACGCACTTCGCCCGCAAGGTGACCGACGCGATCGTGAACGTGCCCGTGCCGCCGTCCGTCGGCTTCCCCGGCAATCAGGTGGTCAACATCGGTAAGTTGGCGACATGGGGCAACGAGCTCTCCGCGAACGTCCGCATTCTGCAGGGCCGTCGCGTTTCGTGGGAAGTCGGCACGCAGCTCGCCAACAACGGCAATCGCGTCGACGACCGTCGGACTCAGCAATTCTTGACGGTCGGCGGTGGTGGGCAGGCGCAGGCGCGTGTCGGTTATGGCATCGCCGACTTTTTCATGTACAAGGTTCGTTCGGCGGTACTGAGTCCGACGGGTGCCGTGCTGTCGGCGATCTGCGACGGCGGAACGGGGAAGTCAGGGCTCGAACAGGGCGGCCCCGATGCGCCCTGCCCCATCGGTACGTTCACCGGCACGGCTGCCCCGCGTGTGTTCTGGGGCCACACGCAGCCGACGTGGCAGCAGGGTTTCAACACGCAGGTCACCCTCTGGGACAATCTGCGCCTCTACGCGCGCGTCGACGGAAACGGCGGCAATTGGCAGTCGGACACGGAGATTCGCGCGTTGCACAACCAGGGCTCGACGAAAGCCGTGATCGAGCAGAATGATCCGTTGCTTCAGACCTACCGACAAATCGAAGCTGATGCGCCGAGCACATATCAGGCGGGCTTCCTAAAGCTGCGCGAGCTGTCGGCGTCGTACACGCTCAAGCCGTCGTTCGCACAGAAGCTCGGCGCGGCGGGCGGTTCGGTGACGCTCGCGGGTCGTAACCTGTCGATGTTGTGGACGGCGGAACAGGGTTGGAATACGTCGCGCGACGGCGAGATCTATGTCGACGTCGCCGGCCAGCACGTGTGGGATCCGGAAATCCGCGCGTTGGGCTCTCTGTCGAACGGCTATCAGACGATCATGCCGCCGACCGCGAGCTTCGTTGCAACCTTCCGTCTCACTTACTGATCCCCGACCGAGGAGACTACAGAACCATGTCATTCATATTTGCTCGTCGGTCGACCCCGGTCACACCGGTACGGTCGGCCGTGACCACGGTGCGGCGCGCGGTATTCGCGTGCGCGCTCGTCGGCATCGGCGCCTGCAACAGCTTGCTCGACGTCGACAATCCCGGAAGTGTGCCGGCTGAATCCCTGTCGGATCCCGCGCTCGCGCCGGC
>Ga0193753_10002684_pt1 | contig 13770 bp, 8 predicted proteins | sample H1c2metaG_FD_144925 | JGI IMG/M metagenome (GOLD analysis project Ga0193753, IMG submission 144925) | Soil microbial communities from a riparian zone of the East river system, Colorado, United States - H1c2 | ecosystem: Environmental > Terrestrial > Soil > Riparian zone | place: USA: East River... | reverse complement strand
GATCTCACCGACTCGGTCAATTCCATGGCGGGAAATCTGACCGCGCAGGTGCGCAACATCGCGGAAGTTTCCACCGCCATCGCCAACGGCGATCTGTCGCGCAAGATTACCGTGGACGTGAAGGGCGAAATTCTGCAGCTGAAAGAAACGCTCAACACCATGGTGGACCAGCTGAATCGATTTGCCTCCGAAGTGACGCGCGTGGCGCGCGAAGTCGGCACCGAGGGCAAGTTGGGCGGCCAAGCCAACGTGCCGGGCGTGGCCGGCACCTGGAAGGACTTGACCGAGAACGTCAACTCCATGGCGTCGAACTTGACCGGCCAGGTGCGCAATATCGCCGAGGTCACGACCGCCGTGGCGCGCGGCGACTTGTCCCGCAAGATCACCGTCGACGTGAAGGGCGAAATTCTCGAGCTGAAAAATACCATCAACACCATGGTGGATCAGTTGAATGCCTTCGCCGGCGAAGTGACGCGCGTGGCGCGCGAGGTCGGCACGGCGGGCAAGTTGGGCGGCCAGGCGCAGGTGCCGGGCGTCGCCGGCACGTGGAAGGATCTGACCGACAACGTCAACTCCATGGCCGGAAACCTTACCGCCCAGGTGCGCAACATTGCCGAGGTCGCAACCGCCATCGCCACCGGCGACTTGTCGCGCAAGATCACGGTGGACGTGCGCGGCGAAATTCTGCTGTTGAAGGAAACGCTCAACACCATGGTTGACCAGCTGCGCTCGTTTGCGGGTGAGGTAACACGCGTCGCCCGTGAGGTCGGTACCGATGGGCGCCTGGGCGGGCAGGCCGTGGTGCCCGGCGTCGCCGGCACCTGGAAAGACTTGACCGACAACGTCAACCTGTTGGCGGCAAACCTGACCACGCAGGTGCGCAACATTGCCGAAGTGACCACCGCTGTGGCGCGCGGCGACTTGTCGCGCAAAATCACCGTGGACGTGAAGGGTGAGATTCTCGAGCTGAAAAACACCATCAACACCATGGTCGATCAGCTCAACGGCTTCGCCGGCGAAGTCACGCGCGTGGCGCGCGAAGTGGGCACGGAAGGCCGTTTGGGCGGTCAGGCCCAGGTGCCCGGCGTTGCCGGTACCTGGAAGGATCTGACCGACACCGTCAACGTCATGGCGGCGAACCTGACCGAGCAGGTGCGCGGCATCGTGAAAGTCGTGACCGCGGTCGCCAACGGCGACCTGAAGCAAAGCCTCACGGTCGCCTCCAAGGGCGAAGTGGCGGCGCTGGCCGAGACCATCAACAACATGACGAATACGCTCGCCACGTTCGCCGATCAGGTCACCACGGTGGCTCGAGAGGTCGGCGTCGAGGGCCGCTTGGGCGGACAAGCGAACGTGCCCGGCGCGGCCGGCACCTGGAAGGACTTGACCGGCAACGTGAATTTGCTGGCGGCGAATCTCACGACCCAAGTGCGCGCCATCGCCGAGGTGGCGACCGCGGTGACCAAGGGCGACCTGACGCGATCGGTGCAAGTCGAGGCACGCGGCGAAGTGGCCGAGCTCAAGGACAACATCAATACGATGATCGGCAATTTGCGCCTCACGACGGATCGCAACACCGAACAGGACTGGCTCAAGACCAATCTGGCGCGCTTCACCAACATGCTGCAAGGTCAGCGCGACCTGACCACGGTGGGCCGCATGCTGCTGTCGGAGCTTGCTCCGTTGGTCGCCGCGCAGCACGGCGTCATCTATCAAGTGCAAACGGACGGCGCCGACAGCGGACTGAAGCTCTTGTCCGCGTACGCCGACGATGTGGCAAACGGCCATTCGGAGCATCTGCAACTGGGCGAGGGCCTTATCGGCCAGTGTGCACGCGATGCGCGCCGCATGTTCATCACGGAAATGCCGGCGAGCGTGGTGCCCATCAGTTCCGGACTGTTCAAGGCGCCGCCGCGCAATGCCATCGTCCTGCCGGTGTCCTTCGAGGGCCAGGTGAAAGCGGTGATCGAGCTGGCATCGCTGGGCGCATTCACGGACCTGCAGATGTCCTTCCTGGAACAGCTGACCATCTCGATCGGCATTGTGCTCAATTCGATCGAAGCGACCATGCAAACCGAGGGCTTGCTCAAGCAATCGCAGCAGCTCGCCGCGGAACTTCAGACCCGGCAGCGCGAATTGCAGCAGACCAACGAACAGCTCGAGCAGAAGGCCCAGCAGCTCGCCGACCGCAACGTCGAGGTCGAAGCCAAGAACCAGGAAATCGAGCAGGCGCGGCGTGCGGTCGAAGAGAAAGCGACCGAGCTGGCGTTGACGTCCAAGTACAAGTCGGAATTCCTTGCCAACATGTCGCATGAGCTGCGCACGCCGCTCAACAGCATCCTGATTCTGGGGCAGCAGCTCACGGAAAATCCGGAAGGCAACTTGAGCAACAAGCAGGTTGAATTCGCGCGCACCATTCACGGCGCGGGCACCGACCTCTTGAATTTGATCAGCGACATTCTCGATCTGTCGAAGATCGAGTCAGGCACGGTATCGGTGGACGCAGAGGAAGTGTATTTCACCAACCTGCTCGACATGATCGGCCGTCCGTTCCGTCACGAGGCGGAAAATCGCAAGCTGCAATTCGATATCGCCGTCTCGACCGATCTGGAACGCAGCATCATCACCGACTCGAAGCGCCTGCAGCAGGTCCTTAAGAATCTTTTGTCGAATGCATTCAAGTTCACCGCCGACGGCGGCGTGAAACTTACGGTAGCGCCGGCGATCGGCGGCTGGAACCCGGATCATCCCGTGCTGAAACACGCGCCGGCCGTGGTGTCCTTCGAAGTTTCTGATACCGGCATCGGCATCCCGCCGGAAAAGCAGCGCATCATCTTCGAGGCCTTCCAGCAGGCGGATGCGGGTACCAGCCGCAAGTACGGCGGCACCGGATTAGGCCTCGCGATCAGCCGTGAGCTGGCCAATCTTCTCGGCGGTGAGATTCAATTGCGCAGCACTCCCGGCCAGGGCAGCAGCTTCACGCTGTATTTGCCGCTCACGTACATCGGCGGTGCATCCGCGAAGAGCGCCGCTCCCGTGCCGGGCGAAGGCGCGAACGCCGCGGTCCATGGCCTGGCGCAATTGCGCCTTGCCGAGCGGCCGGTCGAACAAATCGCCGATGATCGCGAGAACATTGAGGCGAATGACAGCGTCGTGCTCATCGTCGAGGATGATCCGCACTATTCGCGCGTGATGGTTGATCTGGCGAAAGAGGAAGGATTCAAGGTGTTGGTGGCGCACCAGGGCGCGGATGCTCTCGCCCTGGCGCGCGAGCATCAACCGACTGCCATATCGCTCGATATCTTCCTGCCAGACATGCTGGGATGGACGGTATTGAGCCAACTCAAACAGGATCCTGCCACTCGACATATTCCGGTGCAGATCGTCACCCTGGACGAGGATCGTCATCACGGCTTGGCGCGTGGGGCTTTTTCCTTCGTCCAGAAGCCGACGACCACGGAGGGATTGGAAAATGCCTTCGCCCGCATCAAGGGCTATGCGAAGACGCGCCGCAAACGCCTGTTGCTGGTCGAGGACAACGAAGCGGAGCGCCAAGGCGTCACCGAGCTGCTGGGCTCCGATGACATCGAGATCATGACGGCCGATACCGGCGAGAGCGCCTTGGTGCAGCTGCGCGACAACAGCATTGACTGCGTGGTATTGGATCTGAAGCTGCCGGACATGTCAGGGTTCGAAGTGTTGGAGCGGATACGCGACGATGCGTCGTTGTGCGATATTCCGGTGGTGGTGTTTACGGGCCGCGAGTTGTCGCCGGATGAGGACGCGAAGCTGCATACCATGGCGCGCAGCGTGGTGGTGAAGGGCGTGGAGTCGCCGGAACGGTTGCTGGATGAGACTGCGCTGTTCCTGCATCGCGTCGTTGGCGATCTACCCGAAAGCAAACAGCGCATGCTCGAGCGCCTGCACAGTTCGGACGAAGACCTGATTCGCCGAACCGTCCTGCTGGTCGATGACGATGCGCGCAATATTTTTGCGTTGAGCAGCGTGCTCGAGCGGCGCGGCATGGAGGTGTTGACCGCGACGACCGGCAGCGAGGCAATCGCGGTGCTGGGTGCGAGAACCGATGTCGCCATCGTGCTGATGGACATCATGATGCCCGGTATGGATGGTTACGAGACGATTCAGGCGATCCGGGAGGATCCGACCTACCGGCGGCTGCCGATTCTGGCGTTGACGGCCAAAGCCATGAAGGGCGACCGCGAAAAGTGCCTCGAGGCAGGCGCATCCGACTATCTGGCGAAGCCGGTGAACATTCAGCAGTTGATGTCGGCATTGCGGATGTGGCTGCACCGCTGACGCATGGCCATGACCCCACCTGACAAAGTCAATATCTTGCTGGTGGACGATCAGCAGGCCAAGCTGCTGAGTCACGAGGTCGTGCTTGCCGAGATGGGCGAGAATCTGCTCAAGGCCAGCTCGGCGCGCGAAGCGTTCGAGTGTCTGCTGAAGCACGAAGTCGCGCTGATCCTCATCGATGTGTGCATGCCGGACCTGGACGGTTTTGAGCTGGCCACGATGATTCGCGAACACCCACGCTTTCAGAATACGGCCATCATCTTCGTGTCCGCCGTCATGATGGCGCATCTCGACCAACTGCGCGGCTACAAATTGGGCGCCGTGGACTACGTGCCCGTGCCGGTGGTGCCGGAGCTGCTGCGTGCCAAGGTCAAGGTCTTCGTGGAACTGTATCGAAAGACGCGGCAGCTCGAACAATTCAATGCCGATCTCGAAAAGCGCGTCGAGGAGCGCACGGCGGAACTGCGCAAGCTCAATGAAGAGCTGGAACTGCGCATAGAAGAACGCACGCGCGAGCGCGAGCTGGCGCTCGCGCAGCTGTTCGAGGCGCAGAAAATGGATACGATCGGCCGCCTGACCGGCGGCGTGGCGCACGATTTCAACAATTTGCTGATGGCCGTGCTGGGCAGCCTTTCGCTGCTGGAAAAGAAACTGCCTGATGATCCGCAGATCCGAAGGCTGCTGCAGAACGCCATCCAAGGCGCGGATCGCGGCAAATCCTTGACCCAGCGTCTGTTGGCGTTTTCCCGCCGCCAGGAGCTGAAACCGCAGGCGGTCGACTTTGCGCAACTGGTGTATGGCATGCAGGAGCTGCTCAAGCGCGCGGTTGGGCACGGCATTGCGTTCAGTTGTGAATTTCCGCCGGATCTGCCGCCCGCACTGGTGGATGCCAACCAGCTCGAACTGGCGCTGCTCAATGTGGCGCTGAACGCGCGCGACGCGATGTCGGATGGCGGCAGCGTGCGAATTACCGCTCTGGCCGACACCATCATGCCGGGCGGATCGGCTCCGATCCATCCGGTCGGCAATGGTTTCGCCAAGACGTCGAATAATGCTCAGAACGTGTCGCTGCCGCCCGGCGCCTACGTGCGCATCATCATAGTCGACACGGGCGTTGGCATGGACCAGGTAACGCTTGCAAAAGCGACCGAGCCGTTTTTTACCACCAAAGGGCCCGGCAAAGGCACCGGGCTGGGCCTGTCCATGGTGCATGGACTGGCGGCGCAATCAGGCGGCTTATTGCGTATTCACAGCGAACCGAACGCCGGCACCATTGTGGAACTCTGGCTGCCCCAGGCGACGACCGCAGCGGCCGCCGTGGCGCGCGCACCCGAGACGGCAGCTCACTTACGGCCGGCGACCGTGCCGTGCACGGTGTTGATCGTGGATGACGACTCGCTGGTCATGACGGGTACCGCGGCGATGATTTTGGACCTGGGTCATACGCCGGTCGAAGCTCACTCGGGAGCCGAGGCGCTGGAGCTTCTGATCTCGGGCCTCAAGGTCGATGTGGTGTTGACCGATCATGCCATGCCGTCGATGACGGGGCTGCAGCTCGCCGAATCCATCCACAGAAAGTTTCCCGGTCTGCCCATCATCCTGGCGACCGGCTATGCCGAATTGCCGGTCGATCCGGCGACACTGGGGATTGCGCGGCTGGCGAAACCTTGCACGCAGCTCGAAATAGCCGCGGCCATTCACCAGGCGGTGCGACCCGCCGGCGCTGACACCAGATTGGCGTTGTGAGGAGCCGGCCCTTAAGCTTTGCGGGATGAAGTTCTGCATTTACGGCGCCGGCGCGATCGGCGGCTATCTCGCCGTGGAACTCGCGCTCTCGGGTCAAGAGGTGTGCGTGATCGCGCGGGGCGCGCATCTTGAGGCCATTCGAACGCGCGGATTGACGCTTCGGATCCAAGGACGAGAAAAGACCGCCCGACTGGCCGCGGACTCGGATCCGCGCGTCTTTGGCCCCCAAGACGTGGTGATCTGCGCGCTCAAGGCGCATCAGGCTTTCGAAAGCGCGGCGGATTTTACGCCGCTGCTCGGACCCCGCACCTGCGTCGTGACCGCCATGAACGGCATTCCCTGGTGGTACTTTTACAAGACCGGCGGCCGCTTCGACGGCCGTTATCTTCAAAGTGTCGATCCCGGGGGCAGGCAATGGAGCCTGATCGGACCGCAGCGCGCCATCGGTTGTGTGGTGGAACCCGCGTGCGAGGTCATTGCGCCGGGCGTCATTGCCCATCATCAGTTCAACCGGTTCATTCTCGGCGAGCCCGACGCCAGCCGATCGACCCGCGTGCTGGATTTGAGTGCGGCGCTGACGAAGGCCGGATTTGACGCACCGGTGCGCGACAATATCCGCTGGAATATTTGGTTGAAGCTCTGGGGCAATGTTTGCTTCAATCCCATCAGCGCGCTCACCGGTGCCACCTTGGGCCGCATGATCGGCGACACGGACTTGCGCGCCCTGTGCAAGGCCATGATGCAAGAGACTCAAGCCATCAATGAAGCGCTCGACGTGCATATCCCCACCGACATGATGGATCGACGGCTTGCCGGCGCAGCAGCGGCGGGCGATCACAAGATGTCAATGCTGCAAGACCTTGAACGCGGACGCAGCCTGGAGATTGATGCATTGGTCGGCGCCGTTCAGGAACTGGGCCGGCTCGTGCAGATCGGTACTCCGGTGATCGATGCGGTACTGGCACTGATCAAGGAGCGAGCCCGTGCCGCCGGGCTCTATACGGAACTCACCACGCAAGGCCTATCAGGTAGTATCGCGCAATGAACACGGCCTACATCACGCACGCCGACTGCCTGCGCCACGAGATGGGCGCGGGTCATCCTGAATCTCCCGATCGCTTGAGCGCGGTGAATGCCGAAGTGCGCTCGTCAGGGCTGATGGAGGAGTTGCGCTGCCTGGAGGCGCCGCTCGCCCGTCCCGAGGACCTGAAGCGGGTCCACCGCGCCGCTTATGTGGATGCCATCTTTGAAAATGCGCCCACGGAAGGCTATGTGCAGCTGGATCCGGACACGGCCATGAATCCCTACAGCCTCACCGCAGCGCAACGCGCTGCCGGCGCCGGCGTGTTGGCCGTGGATGAGGTCATGGCGGCCCGCTCCGCCAACGCATTTTGCGCGGTTCGCCCCTGCGGCCATCACGCGACCCAGGTTCGCTCCATGGGTTTTTGCATCTTCAACAACATCGGCGTTGCCGCTGCGTATGCATTGGAAAAGAAAGGTCTCGAGCGCGTCGCGGTCATCGACTTCGATGTCCATCATGGCAACGGCACCGAGGATATGTTCAGTCCGACGCACTGGCACAAGCGCGTGCTGATGGCGAGTTTCTTCCAGCACCCGTTCTATCCCTACAGCGGCACCTCCAATCCCGCACCGAACATGATCAATATTCCGCTGGCCGCGGGCAGCGGCGGGGCGGCGGCGAAGAAGGCCGTGGAAGCACATTGGCTGCCGGCCCTGGAGAACTTCAAGCCGCAGATGATTTTCATTTCGGCCGGATTCGACGCACACAAGGAAGATCTGCTGGGCGGCATGGCGCTGGTCGAAGCCGACTACGCTTGGATGACCCGTGAATTGAAGCAGGTGGCGGCGCGGCACGCGGAAGGGCGCATCGTGTCCATGCTGGAGGGCGGCTACAACCTATCCGCGCTGGGGCGAAGCGCGGTGGCGCACATCAAGGCATTGTCCGAAGGCTAAAGAAATCAGCCGTAGAGTCTGCCGACGCTTTCGGCCACGCACACCGGCTTCGCCTGACCCTCTCGCTCGACGGTCACCTCGGTAATCAGCTGCACGCCGCCCTCGATGGGTTCGAAAGACATCAGCTTGAAGTGCGCCCGCAGGCGGCTATTGACCGGAACCGGCGAGGGAAAGCGCACGCGATTCAGGCCGTAGTTCACCGACATGCGTGCGCCGTTGACCTTGTGCGAGCTGCGAATGAACAGGGGCAGCAAGCTCAACGTTAAAAATCCGTGGGCCACGGTGGTGCCGAACATGCCCGCGGCGGCGCGCACCGGATCGACGTGAATCCACTGATCATCGCCGGTCACGGCGGCAAACTGGTCGATACGCGTCTGATCGATGGCGATCCAATCACTGGTGCCAATTTGCGAACCGACGAGCGATTTGAGCTCGGCGACAGTTTGATAGGTTTTCACGGCGGCACCTCGTTCAATTCATGATCGCACACCCTCGCCGGCGTGCCTCTGGAAAAACATTTTTTCGGCCTTATCTAGGCTCAAAGCTCATATTAAAGGACATTTTGTGAATAAAGCGGTACTGGGCGTTTACCCGAGTCCCAAGGGGCATTGGGTGGGTGATGGGTTCCCCGTGAGGAGCCTGTTCAGCTATGACCAGCTGGGCAGGCATACCAGTCCGTTTTTGCTGCTCGATTATGCGGGTCCGATGCAATTTGCGCCGGCGGCGCAGCCGCGCGGCGTCGGCGAGCATCCGCACCGGGGCTTCGAGACGGTGACCATCGTCTATCAAGGCGAAGTTGCGCATCGCGATTCCGCCGGTAATAGCGGCGTCATCCGTCCCGGCGATGTGCAGTGGATGACCGCGGCGTCCGGCGTATTGCATGATGAATTCCACTCGCCGGAATTTACGCAGCGCGGCGGCGCTTTGGAAATGGTGCAGCTCTGGGTGAATCTGCCTGCTGAGCACAAAATGTCGAAGCCCCGCTATCAAAGCATTCTCAACGCGCAAATACCGCAAGTTGCGCCGCCCGCGGGTGCCGGCAGCGTGCGCGTCATCGCCGGCGAGTACGCCGGGGAGAAGGGACCGGCCGCCACGTTTACCGAGCTCAATGTCTGGGACGTCCGCTTGGGTGCCGGGCGCCAAATCAGTCTGCACTTTCCGGCGAACCACACTGCGGCCATTGCGGTGCTGCGTGGCGCCGTGAGTGCCAACGGCGCTCGCATTGCGAAGGACGCCGAACTCGTGCTCTTCGAGAGCAGCGGCGATGAGATCACCATTGCCGCAGAGGCCGACAGCACGCTGCTGATTTTGAGCGGCACTCCCATTCTTCAGCCCATCGTGGGTTACGGGCCCTTTGTGATGAATACGCGGCAGGAAATCGAAACCGCAATGCAGGACTTTCGGTCGGGAAAATTCGGCCAATTGCCGGTACCCAACCACAGCGCTGAAGTGGCTCCCTCGGCCGGCTAGCGCTTGCACCAATCGGGTTGAATTGGCTCGTCCCGGAGGTCGCGCGGCCGATTTGACCTATGCGGCCAAGAATTTTGGTGCGCGCGAAGCGCAGTGCTATGCTGCAGTCTCCAGAATCTCGACGACGACATAACGACGTTGCAGCGTTGAGGCGGGCACTTGAAACAGAGAATTCGCAGCTTGTTTTCGCCGCTGAATCATCGAATCCGGTGGCTCGGGGCTTCGGTTTTGCTGGGTGCCTTGGCCGGATGGCCCGTCTGGACCGGTGCAACCGCTCCGGAAGTGGCACCCCCCACCACACCCATTGCCGACCCCATCGATGAACTGACGGAAATCATGGTTGAGGCGCGCGAGCCGCGCTACGTGTCGCCAACGCGTCGGGATCAAATCGGGCGCATTTGGGCGCCGGTCATGATCAATGGACATGGGCCGTTTCGGCTCGTGCTCGATACCGGTGCAAGCCATAGTGCCATCACCGCCTTGGTTGCCTTGGCGCTGGGTATTCCAACGGATCGTTCACCGCCGGTCATTTTGCGCGGCGTGACGGGATTCGCCACCGTCCCGACCATTCGCGTCGATACCCTGAGTGTCGGCGACGTGGCGGTTGATCAGGCAATCTTGCCGATTGTGCCGGACGCGCTGGGTGGTGCCGAAGGGGTCTTGGGTTCTGAAGGGTTGGTGGGCAAGAGAATCTTCATCGATTTTCGGCATGACAAGATCAACATTGCCTATTCGAAGAATGAGCGAGCGGCCCCGGGATTTATCAACGTGCCGTTCCATTCGCTGCGCGGCACGTTGGTGGTAGTGGATGCATTCGTGGGCCAGGTGCGCTGCAAGGCCATTATCGATACCGGCGGCCAGGTCACGATCGCGAATCTTGCGCTGAAGGAAGCGCTGTCGCGCATCGGCGGGTCGTCGAGATCCAGAATTGATACCATCATCGGCGCCACCAAGGATATTCAAAAGGGCGAATTGATGGACACACCCGCGATCGGTCTCGGCGCCATCACCATTCATGATCCGGGCGTGACGTTTGGCGACCTGTATATTTTCAAACAGTGGCGATTGACCAGCGAGCCGGCGATTCTGATCGGCATGGACACGCTGGGGCTGCTGGATACGCTGATTATCGACTATCGACGGCATGAGCTGCAGTTGCGAATGTTGAATGCGAGTTAGAGGCCGAGGCACGCATGGTGATCAATAAACCCATTGTTGGTGTCTCGGCGCTGATCTTCGTGCTCGCCGCCGGCGGCGTGTATTACTTGCGAAGTCGCAACGCGCCCCTGCCACCCGCGCCGGTCGCGGCCGTAACGCCTGAGCCGGCACCGGCCGCCGATCCCGGGGTCTCGCATCCACTGCCCAAGGCCGGCGACAATGCGGCCGCTTCGGGGCCCGTGCCGGCTCTCGCCGAGAGCGATTCACCGTTGCTCGATGCGCTTGCGCAGGTGAGCAGTACGGACGCGGTGAAGCAGTTTTTGGCGCCGCAGGATGTCATCCGTAAGATGGTGGTGACCATCGACAATCTGCCGCGTCAAAAAGTTGCCGTCGAGAAACGCCCCACCAATCCGATTGCGGGCTCGTTCATCGCCACCGGCGACGAAATCCACGGTACGCTGGATCAGCGCAATTTCGAGCGCTACAAGCCGATGGTGGCGGTGATCAGTCATATGGACATGAAACAGTTGGGCGCGGTTTACATTCACTACTACCCGCTGTTCCAGGAGTCGTATCAGAATCTGGGATACCCGAACGGCTATTTCAACGATCGCCTCGTGGAAGTCATCGACAGCCTGCTGGCGGCACCGGAGCCGAAGGCGCCGATCGAACTGGTGCGTCCCAATGTCATGTACACCTACGCCGATGCGACGCTGGAGGCACGGCCCGCCGGCCAAAAGCTGTTGATTCGAATGGGGCCTGAGAATGCCAAGGCCGTCAAGGCGAAGCTCACTGAACTTCGCTCGGTGATCGCAACGGGTGCGCTCAAGCACTAGCGGGTCGATTCGCGATAGGCTACGTTTACGGCGGTCGGATCTCATAAAAAAAGCAGGGGAATAGAATGGCTACCACGTCCGCAGATGCAGGATTACCGAGCACGGCAGCAGCGCAAAGCAAATGGCTCGTGATAGGAGCCTCATCGTTAGGCACCGTCTTCGAGTGGTACGACTTCTATTTGTACGGCCTGCTGGTGAGCGTGATCAGCGCGCAATTTTTCTCCGGCGTCAATGAAGTCACCGCATACATATTCGCGTTGGCAGCCTTTGCTGCGGGATTTGCCGTGCGGCCTTTCGGCGCGTTGGTCTTCGGGCGCCTGGGCGACCTGGTCGGACGCAAGCACACTTTTCTCATCACCATGGGGATTATGGGCGGATCGACGTTTGCAGTCGGATTGCTGCCGAGCTATGCGACGGCCGGCATGATCGCGCCGGTTCTGCTGCTGACATTGCGTCTTTTACAGGGCCTGGCGCTCGGCGGGGAATACGGCGGCGCCGCGACCTATGTCGCCGAGAATTCGCCGCAGGGAAAACGCGGTCTGTTCACCAGCTTCATCCAGACAACCGCGACCTTCGGACTGTTCGCCGCATTGATCGTGGTCATCGCGACCCGAACCAGCCTCGGTGAGGATGCCTTCAAGGCGTGGGGTTGGCGCATCCCGTTCCTGATTTCGGTCATTCTGCTCGGCGTTTCGCTGTGGATACGCATGCAGCTGGCCGAGAGCCCGGTGTTCGTCAAAATGAAGAACCAGGGCACGACTTCGAAGGCGCCGCTGTCGGAGGCCTTCGGCCGCTGGTCCAACTTGAAAATCGTGATCATCAGCTTGTTGGGCGCGGTCATGGGTCAAGCGGTGGTGTGGTATGCCGGGCAGTTCTACGCGCTGTTCTTCCTGGAGCGAACGCTGAAAGTCGATGGCGCCACGACGAATATTCTGGTGGCCATCGCACTGGTGCTGGCCACGCCGTGTTTCGTCCTGTTTGGCTGGCTGTCGGACAAGATCGGCAGAAAGCCCATCATCATGACCGGCCTCCTGCTCGCGATGCTGACCTACTTTCCGTTGTTCCACGCGCTCACCCACTATGCCAATCCGGCGCTGTATGCGGCGCAGTCCACCACGCCGGTCACGGTGATTGCGGATCCGAAGGAATGCTCGGTTCAGTTCGATCCGATAGGGAAGAATGCCTTCGATTCAACTTCCTGTGATATCGCGAAGAACTTTCTCGCCAAGGCCAGCGTGAGTTATGAGAGCGAAGATGCCCCGGCAGGCACGGTGACGAAGATTCGCAGCGGCAGCAACACCTTCGATGCGCCAAATCCGAAGGTGGTCAAAGGAGCAGATCGCAAGGCCGCCATTGCGGCGTTCCAAAAACAGGTCAAAACGGCGCTGACGGCCGCGGGCTATCCTGATAAGGCGGATCCGGCCGCCATCAATAAACCGATGGTGGTGCTCATCCTGTTCATCTTGGTGCTGTACGTCACCATGGTGTACGGACCCATCGCGGCACTGCTGGTCGAATTGTTTCCGGCGCGCATTCGCTACAGCGCCATGTCGCTGCCCTATCACATCGGCAATGGCTGGTTTGGAGGGTTCCTGCCAACCATCGCCTTCGCCATGGTGGCGGCGAGGGGCGATGTTTATTACGGGCTTTGGTATCCCATCGTGGTTGCAGGCATCACGCTAGTGCTTGGGCTGCTGTTCTTGCCCGAGACATTTAAGCGGCCTATCGACGCTTAGCCTCGCGCGAGGCCGGTTGGAAAACAGACGCCGTCGCAGATCTGCGACGGCGTTTTGCTTTGCGTTACAAACACTTAACAGTGATAGCCGATCAGTGATCTGTGACGTTAGTGTTCTGTAAACCGTGCGCTTTTGCGTACGCTCATGCAAACCATCAAATGGCGGAAAACCATGACCACCACTGCTAAATACTCGTCGAATTCAAAGCTCCCCCTGGCAGGCGCCGCGCTGCTCCTTTTCGCTGCAACGCTGCTTGGCGGTTGCGTCGTGCGCGCGGTGTCGCCGCCGCCACCTCCTCCACCGCGTTACGAACGGCCGCCGCCGCCTCCACAGCCGGCCTATCAGCAGGCCCCGGCCCCAGCGCCAGCGTATGACGCTGCGCCGGCCGACGGTGATGATGGCGAGGTCCAAGCCAACGAAGCGCCGCCTCCGTTGCCCGATTATGACCAGCCGCCCTGTCCGGAAGACGGCTATATGTGGACGCCGGGGTACTGGGCCTGGGGCGGAGGCGGGTACTACTGGGTGCCGGGAAC
>Ga0193753_10002683_pt1 | contig 13771 bp, 12 predicted proteins | sample H1c2metaG_FD_144925 | JGI IMG/M metagenome (GOLD analysis project Ga0193753, IMG submission 144925) | Soil microbial communities from a riparian zone of the East river system, Colorado, United States - H1c2 | ecosystem: Environmental > Terrestrial > Soil > Riparian zone | place: USA: East... | reverse complement strand
GATTGAGCGGGCTGCCGCTGCACAAGGTCGACATGCGCGTGACCAAAACGCTGACCCTGCCCAACAACATCAGCATCGAGCTGCTCGCCGAAGTGTTCAACGTGTTCAACCGCAAGAACTACGGCGCCTACAACACCACGATCACGTCGGCGTCGTTCGGCCAGCCGGTCGCGACCTCGGGCAACGCCTACGTGCCGCGGCAGGGCCAGCTCGGCGTGCGGGTGAGCTTCTGACATGGCGCCGACACGCGTCTTCCGCACCGGCGCAGCGATCCTCACCCTCATCGCGAACGGCCTCGCGCAGCCGGCGCCGCTGTTTGCGGCGAGCACCGCGTCATTCCGCGTCGAGGAAGCCACCATCGACGGCATCCAGGCCGCCATCCTGAAGGGCGAGCTGACCTCGACACAGGTCGTCGAGCTCTATCTGAAGCGCATCAAGGCCTACGACGGCCCATGCGTCGCGCAACCCGAGGGCATTCTCGGGCCGTTCACCACCATTGCGCACGCGGGACAGATCAATGCGCTCATCACGCTGAACCTGCGGCCCGCCGCGCGGGCGGCGTACGGGTTCGGCGAGCGGAAGGGGCGCAGCCTGACCGATCGTGCGGACAACAACCCAGGCATGCCGGACGCACTCGAGGTGGCGGCCAAGCAGGACGCCTACTTCAAGTCCACCGGCAAACTGATTGGTCCGCTGCACGGCGTCGTCTTTGCGATCAAGGACTGGTACGACACCGCCGACATGCGCACCACGGCCGGCGCCGACGCCGCGTATGCCAACGATCGCCCACCACGCGACGCGACGTTTGTCGCGCGCATGCGCGCCGCGGGCGCGATCATCCTCGCGAAAGCCAACGTCGGATCGGGCATCTCGCGGAGCCCGTTCGGCGGCATCAGCTGCAACCCCTACGACACGGAACGTTCGGCTGGCACGTCGAGCAGCGGATCCGGCACCTCGGTCGCCGCCAATCTCGTCACGTGCGCGATTGCCGAGGAGACCGGCGGGTCGATTCTGCACCCGACCAAGAACAACAGCGTCGTCGGCCTGGCGCCCACACAGGAACTGGTCAGCCGCAACGGCATGTATGGCGCGGGCTACAACACGCGCACCGGCCCGATCTGCCGCACGGTCAAGGACGCGGCCAAGGTGCTCGACGTGATCGCGGGGTACGACCCCAAAGACGAGATGACCGTCTTCAGCGTCGGGCGCCTGCCGTCGACTCCGTATGCCAGCTTCGCGGCCGAGAAGCGCCTCGACGGCGTGCGCATCGGTGTTCTTCGCGAGTACATGGACCGTTCGCTCTTCAACGAAGCCGATGAAGAAAGCATTGCCGCGGCGGAGCGCGCCATGGCCGATCTGCAGAAGCTGGGCGCGACCATCGTCGATCCGGGACCGCATGGGGCGCTGCTGCAGAAGTACATCGACAAGCTGGCGCCGTCGGTGATGAACAAGCTGTTCATCGAGCGCTTTCCCGAGGCGTTTCCCGTCAGCGAGGGCGGCAAGCCCTCGGCCGATCACATCGCGTCGCTCGTGGACATGGCTCAGGATCCGTCGCGCACGCCCAGCGGTGTGACGCTCCGCAGCCTCGGGCGCGGCGAGTCGATCGGCGAGTCGAGATACATGATCGAGCTGTATCTCAAGGAACGCGGCGACGCGAGCATCAAGACGGTCAAGGACCTGGCGGAGAAGTCGCAGGCGTTGACGGACAAGAACCCCGATTCCGGCAGCAACGCGCGCGGAGGCGGCAACGACAACCGGACCGCGATGACGATGGACACCTCCGACCGGTTTCTGATGCGCTTCGCCGTGCAGCAGATCGTGCTGCAGGCCATGGAGGACATGAAGCTCGACGCGATGATCACCCCGACCGGCAACATCCCTCCCTACATCCTCGGCCGGCCCCTCGAGCCGACGCTCAACGGGCGAGGACCGTCGATCTGGAGCTTCCTGGGCACGCAGGGATTCCCTCAACTTGGGCTTCCCGCGGGCTGGACGACCAAGGTCTACGATCGCGTCAGGGACGCATCAGCGCCAGGGGGCACGCGCCTCACTGGTCCGACGCCGGCCAAGCTCCCGTTGTCGGTGATGTTCTTCGGGCGTCCGTTTGGCGAGCCGGTGCTCTTCAAGATCGCGTCCGCGTACGAGGACGCCACGCATCATCGCGAGCCGCCGCCTGATTTCGGCCCGCTGAAGTAACGGGAATACGACGCTGACCACTTGTGCACGCAGCGCGGGAGTGAGCCCCCGCGCTGTGTCGCTACCTCGATTGACGTAACCCAACTAAGTTGCACCCGGGCGTGAACCAATACGGGCGACGACCCGTCTTAGCCAATAACGATCCGGAGCACGGGCTTCTCTTCTGAGGGGCAGTTCCGGGGAGAGGGCGGGGTGCCGGCACGCGCCAACGTGCCGGCACCCCTGATCGCAACCCGCAAGCGACTGCGGGCTGGACTCTATCCAGTATAGGGGGCCGGCCTCGCATTGGAGGCTCCCCGTGTGGAGTGCCGAAGCGGTACTCGTGTGCGCGCTCGCGCTGCTCGGGCGCAGCGCCGAATCGTTTCCGCCGATCCAGTTCGTCGGGGTCGCCCCGTCGGACGTGTCCGCCCAAGCGGAAGCATTTGTGCGAGTCAACGACACGCACATCTACATCATCACGACGGGCTCGAGCTTCCAGCGGCTTCAACGCGCCCGCGATCGCTGCGGCGATCTCGACGCCGCCCGCAAGCTGGCGAGCATGCTCGTCCACGAGGAGGTGCATGCGAGGTCCGAGAGCGATGAGGCGACTGCGTATGCGGCGCAGCTGACGACGCTCAGCTCGCTCGGAGCCGGTGTGGGAAGCCCGTTGTATGGCGACGTGTCGCGCTCGATGCGTCACGCGCTGGCGCGGCCGCGAGCTGACCTGTTGCGAGTGATGATCGTCAGGTAGCCGCCGCGCACGATTCGCGTCGAATGCGGGCCGGCGTGTGGCCAATGAACCGTCGCACCGATCGGCACAGATGCGGCTGGTCGGCATAGCCGGCGCGCTCGACCACATCGAGAATCGTGGCGCCGCTCTCCAGCAGGGTCACGGCCTGCCGCGCGCGTTCGATCTGCTTGATCATGGTGTGGGTCAAGCCGGTCGCGCTTCGAATCCGGCGCTGGACCGATCGTGTCGACTGTCCTGTCGGCCGTCCTCGCAGTGCCGTCTCCACCGTCGTGTCCCTGGCGACGACACCCTTGCGCAGCAGCCTGCGCAGAAAGACATCCACGTTGTCGTAGATGGGAAGCTCCCAGACTGAGCCATTCAGCCAGAAGGAGCGCTTGCCAGCTGCCAGCATCGTGATGGCGCCATCGACGAGCTGATTCGCTGGAAGCTGCGGCATGAACGTGCCCAGCCGGAATTCCATGCCCAGGAACTCCGCGTCTTCGGGCACTGCGACCGAGGAGGCTCTGGTTTCAGGCCCTCGGACGAAAAGAGAGGCGAGGCCCCGCTGTTTCACGACGACCATGTGCCAATTCGTGGTCGCGACGGACGTGAACGAATCGACGGGTTCGCTTCGACTACGCCAGGCCCTTTCCCCGATGGGAGAGGTCAGCGGCGCCTCGTCGAGCCGGAAGATCTGCGTCGCTCTGGGCGACGTCATCGGGTGGGTGGTCACGGCTTCTCCCCGGGCAGCGAAAAGCTCAAGATCGTGACGCCGTTCGGCAACGACTGCGACTCGACGAGGTGAAGCCGTGCCGGCAGGCATTCCAGGAAATGCGGAACCCGTGGGCCCTTGGAACCAAGGATAAGGGGATACACCCACAACCGTATCTCATCGAGGAGTCCGTGTTCCATCAGCGTGAACGAGACGGGTCCCAATCCGTATTGCAGGATGGCCTTCCCGGGCTGTTGCTTGAGCTTGGTGAGCTCGCCGACGAGGTCGCGGATGACGGTCGTGTTGGTCCACGCCGGGTCGTGAAGCGTGGAGGAGGCGACGTACTTCGGCATCGCGTTGATGCGATCCGAAAGGCTATCGCCTGAGCGCGTCGGCCAGACCGCGGCAAATGCGTCGTAGGTCCTGCGGCCCATCACCAGCGCGTCGCAGGCCTGGAGCAGCTCGTTCTGGATGTTGAAGCTCACCGCTTCCGCCGCCGTGCCGAGCGAAGGCCACAGCTGCGGGTTTTCGACCGCTCCATCGAGCGTGATGTAGGTGGAATTGATGATTTTGCGCATGGCGTGTCCTTTCACCGAGTCTAGGACGCTGCGCGAGGACAAGTCTTGAACGAATGCGACACTGGACTCCCGTCTGAAGACGCATCAGGTGAAGTGATGAGACGGGCCGTCTAACGGCGCTTGTATCGGAGCTTCACCACCACCTCCTGATCCACCACCAGCGGCTTCACGAACTGGAGCGACGTGCCTGCCTTCGGCACGTCGACACGAATCGGCAGCACGCCCGCCGTCCGCCGCTGCAGGTTGACGACGTTGCTGGAAGGGGCGACGAGCTGCGGCCGCTGGCCTCGCGCGTCTCGCTCGACGTCATCGAATCGCGAGAATCGCTCGGTTCGCGTGGCTGACTGGACATCGACGAGCGGCGTCTCTCCGCCCACGGTGACGGTCTCCGTGACGCTGCCGGCGGCCAGTTGCGCGTTCACGATCACCGCATTCGAACCAGAGAGCGCCAGTCCCTCGCGTCTGGCTCCGGCGAACCCGGCTAACGAGAACGCCAGCGAGTAGGGACCTGGAGCCAACCCGACGAGGCGGTATCGCCCACTTTCGTCTGTGACGGCGACGCGAACCTTCTCGATCAGGCTCGGGCTCGAGGCCTCGACGGTGACGCCCGGCAGCACGGCGCCGCTCAAATCGCGCACGGAACCCTGGAGCTCGCCCAGCTGGCCCTCGATGCGGATCGATGTGTCCGCCACGTCGGTCAGGCCGCCACCGACGCCTCCGGCACTGCCGCTGCTGACGCCACCGTTGACGCCGATCGTGCCGGGTGGCCCACCGGCCGCCGAGCGCCGCGCGCTGGCGAGGGCTTCGACGTCGAGGGCGTTCCCGCCGGTCACGCGCGTCGAGTAGCGTTCGGGAAAGAACACTTCCCAGTTGACGAGGCCGATCGGGATGTCCATCTTCGGCAGCGTCATCTCGAGGTCGCCCTTCTTCACGAAGGGCAGCCCCGCGTGCAGGTAGACGAACGACACCTCATACGTGCCGTTCGGCCGCAAGCCAGGGCGCAGGAGCGGCACACGCGTACCGTCGGCGCCGAGCGCCGGCTTGGCGGGTTCGCCCGCCACCTCGACCGACGACATCGTCGCGCCGGCGGGCAGTGCCACCTTGAGGAACGGCTGCGCGCGATTCCGGATCTGCAGGCGCACCTCGGTGAGCGCGCGTCCTTCGGCCGTGACGAGCGTCGTCGCGGTGACGCGGTCGGCCACGGCGGCCAGCACGCCCGCGTCGGCAAAGCGCTTCACGCCGAGCGCGAGCCCCGGCGCCGCCGCGGCGGTGGCCTGATACCGGAACGCCGCGAGCGTCGGCATCCGGCTCAGCGTCTGGAGCGTGCGATCGAGCTCGCGGACGTCGATGCGATGCATCCCGTCCCGTTCCTGTACCGAGAGCTCGAGCGTGCCTACGCCTTCGACGGCGATTTCGCCGCGTTCCCGCTGCATGTCGCGCACGGACACCACGCCGGTATCGAGCGCGAACGAGCCCCCCTCGTGACTCCGCTCGAGGCTGATCAGGAATTGATGCCGCCGTGAGGCGGGATCGCCGACCGTGATCGCCAGCCCGCCGTCGCGCGGCTCGCTCGACTCGAGCGAGTTGCCCGTCACGCCGGTCAACTCGTACCCGGCCGGCAGGCGCACCCCGAGCGTCCGCAGCTCGCCCTGCACGACGGTGACGTCCACGAGCGCGGCCATGCGGACCTCCGAGTCGCCGATCGTGATCAAGGTCAGCACGTCTGCGAGCGCGCGTAACTCGCGCGCGGCCACCGTGGGGGCGCTGTCGCGCATCGACCACCACACCTCCGCCGCCTTGCCGGGCACCAGCGTCGCCTCGATCGTCGTACGTCCGTTGTCCACGGTTCGCCGAGTGATCAATCCGATCGAGAGGTGTACGTCCGCCTGATCACCAGGGAGGTCGATCGTCGCGCGCGCGGTGCCGGCCTCCGGCACCGGCAGCTCGAACGAGGCGCGACCCGGCCGGAACACCAGCGTGGCGCCCCATTGGAGGTCGAGCGCGAACGGCCCTGGCCCGGGCACGAGCGCGAACTGGTTCGCGCCGTCGGTCTGGAGCGGCAGCGACCGGCCCGGTGTCGTCGCCGCGATCAGTGTCGACCCCGACATGAGCTTGACGCGATCGACACCGTTGCGAAACGTCTCGCCGCTGACGCTGAAGGCGCCGCGGACAGAGTCGCCATCGACCCGGAGTCGCAGGTCCGCCGCCGTCAGCACCGCGGGCAGCGCGCGCGCCGGCGGCTGGGGCGCGCGGGTCGACAGGTCGATCAGCCGGTTGTACTCGGCCAGCGTCAGGGTGACGCCCCGCGGCGTCTCCACTGGGCGCGGCGGTTGCTGCGCGCCGGCAGCCGAAGCACACGTGAGGGCGAGCGCGACGAACGTCATGGTTCTGGATGCGGTCATGTCACACCACCTCGAGGGCCTGATTGCGGCCCTCACTTCGTGCGCCTGAAAGCCAGATCCACGGACGGAGACGTGCCCTCGGCGAGCAGCTCCGACGCGAGGAACAGGGAACGGCCGAACGTGGGAAAGGTCACCGTGACCGGCAGCGCGCCGACGACGCGGCGGGCGCCGGCGTCGTTCTGGAATCGATCGACCAGCGCCTGCAGGCCCGTCGACGTGGGGTCGTTGGCGCGACTCGCGGGCAGGGCCATGGGCGCGGCCCGAGGCGGTGCCCTCAACGCCTCGGCGAACGGACCGATGTCGTCTGCGAGCCGCAACGACCCGGGCTGTGCCTCCACCTTGAATCGCGGCGAGTAGTGCACCGTGAGGCCGGTGCGCGAGACTGGCAGGTCGAGCGCGGGCAGCGCCAGCCGCGCGACGCCCTTGTCGGTCCACTCGCTTGCGCGCTGTAGATACATCAGCTCGAGCACGAACGTCGGCGCCTGTTCGCCGGAGCGGCCTTTCTCGAGCGGCAGCAGCACTGCGTCCTGCTCCGCAAGGCCGGGTCGAATCGGCCGTCCGGCGACCATCGCGCTCCACAGCGTGGCGCCCGCCGGCATCGACACCTTGAGGAAGCTGCGCTGGTTGTTGCGCACCGCGTAGCGCGCCTCGACAAGCACGAGCCCGTCCTCCGTCGCCAGCGCGCGGTAGCGCGCCTCCTCCACGTTGGCGATGAGTACCGCCTGCGGCGTGTACCGCACCACGGTGACGGTGAGTCCCCGCGGTTCGGTGCCGGCGAGCGGGCGCAGACGGAAGGCGATCATCGACGGCGATTCGCGGCCCGCGACCGGCTCACCGAGCTCGCTTGGATCGGCCGGCTCCAGCCCGCGTACCTGGCGCTCGGCAATCTCGCCGGCGCCGACGACGTCGACCGCGACGCCCCCGGACTCGCGCTCGGCCGACGGCATGCGGATGAGCGGGACGACGACCTGCCCGTCGCGAGGCGCGCGCGTTTCGCCCTGCACGACGAACGACGCCTCGGTTGACGTCGCATCGAGGAGTCGCACGCGAAGCAATCCGCTCACCACGCCCCAGTCGCCGATCATCGCCCCGTCGACCTGGTTGACCGTCAGGCCAGCGGGGAGCGCCAGCGTGATCTCCCGGGCGATTCCCTGCACCACCTCCACGCGCACCGCCGCCGTGACCTGCGAGACGTCTTCGCCGAGGCCCACGACCGTGGTCACCCGTGCACGCGTGCGCAGAGCCTGCTCGGCGCGCCGGTCGTCCACCTTGCGCTTCCACGACAGCGTCAAGGCGCGGCCGCTGTGCGCGAAGGCAGTCCAGCGCGTCTCGGCCGCGGTTTCTGACCGCTCCGCGATGAAGCCGCCCGTGACCGTCACGTCGATGCCGGTTCGCGGCAGCGCGATCGTGGCGCGAGAGATCGAGGCGAAGGAGGGCGGCAGGAAGATCGACTCGCCCCCGGCCGACGCCGTCAGCGGCAGCGAGATGTCGAGCGTCACCACGGCGCGTCCCGGCTTGGCAATCAGGATGGCCGCCGGATTGCCGGGCAGCATCGGCACCGGCTGACCGTCGATGCGCGCGTCACGCGCCATCAGTCCAGGGGGAATCTCGACGCGGGTCCAGCCGTCGCGGAGCACGTCGATCGCCAGGACGGCCCGGCCCGAGACCGTCTCGCCGTCGATGCGGAGGTCGTAGTCGATGCGTGTGAGCGTGGCCTCGATCGGCGGCGGATCGAGTCGCGGCGGCGCCGGCGACGCGCGCTCGCGGAGCGCGCGGTATTCATCGACACCCAGTACGACCCAGCCGTCTGGCGTCGTCGTGGACTGTGCGTGCGCGTGGGCGTTGACGCCGAGCGCGCACACGACGACTGCGATTGCGAGCACACAAGCTCGATGCATAGAGTCCTCGTCGGTTACGGTGCGTGCCCGTCACCAACGGCGCGCAGGCACCGGCTTACCGGGCGTGGATGGTGCAAACGGTTGACCGCTGCCTCTTCCGGCATAAGACCCCGGAAACCCCGCCTTGGATTGGAAGGACTCGAAAAGACAGCTGCTTTATGTCGCGGCTGGATCCACGCGCGTGGAGACAACTCCAACGAAGTGGAATTACATTTTTCGCTTTGTACCGAGCGCGAACAAGCGAGACGCGCTTCGGTTAAGCAGGTAGGCAGGTGGGCAGGTAGGCAGAGCGACGAGGAGAACCCCGATGTCCTGTGCGGACACCGGGGTTGTGGTGTGGAGCGGGCTAGGCTGGTGCGACGTTCTCGGCGCGCGGGCCCTTCGGGCCCTGGCCGATCGTGAATGTCACGCCATCGCCTTCGCGCAAGGAGTCAAAGGGCGTGCTCGTGCACGCGGACTGGTGAAAGAAGTATTCGGTGCCGTCCGGCGCCGCGATGAATCCGAAGCCTTTGTCCGTGATGCGCTTGATCGTGCCGTTCGTAGCTGCCATGTGTAGATCCTCTGAGAGAGTCGGCCGAAATTGGCCGCCGTGCCGAGTGGTTCCTGGTCTCGTCGCACACCAGTCGCGCATCGAGGCAGCAGGGCCGTGGCCCGGTTCCCCAGCGTGAGTTCTGTGAGTGTTTGAAGGTGTTGTTGCGATGGGTATTGACTGATCGTGCGGGCTCACTGTGAGTCTAGCGGTATTCCTTCCAAGAGCGTAGCGATATCTTCGATTGCGGCTGAGGTGGCCAAAACGGGCCGGCAACAGGACTATGGCGCGAATAGCGCGATGCCACAGGCCAGCACCGACGCCACGGACGCCGCGATGGCCACCACGAGCAGCCAGCGGACCCGGGCCTCGAGCACTTCACCCGCAGTCGTCAGTGCCGCGACCTGGGCGGTGACACGCGCCAGGAGCTCCGCCGTGTCGCGGTCGCGCTGCTCGAGCACCGCGATGCGATCAGCCAGGGCCTGAACGTCGCTCTGAGACGCCGCATCTGGGCGGACCTTGGTGGCCGACCGCAGCGCGTCCGCCGATCGCAGGATTGCCGGAGCGTTCGCGACGATCGTGTCCCAGGGAATGACCTTCAACGCCAGGAGCCACGGAATCGCCATGCCGGTAGCCTAGCAGCCTCGTCCCATAAGACGCGCGTTATGACGGGCTAGTGAATCGGGAGGGAAGGCGCGAAGCCCAGGTATATACTTCGCCCCAATCGGCTAACCCAGCTATACGGCAGGGCGGTCCGGGCCCGGTACTTGGAGATTCATGAAGTATCAACACCGAGTGCTCGGCATGCTGTCGCTGCTTGCCGTCATCACCTATCTCGACCGCGTCTGCATCGCCGTCGCGAGGCGGGTGCCTATCCCAACGCATCCGCGGTCATTGCCCGCTGGATCCCGGTTGCCAGGCGCACGAGGGCGTGGGGCACCGTGTGGATGACCAGCCAGATCGGCGCCGCCTTGTCGCCCCTGCTGGTCGTGCCGATTCAAATTCGCTATGGCTGGCGGGCGCCGTTCTTTGTCTTCGGTTTTCTCGGCGTGGTGTGGAGCGTGGTCTGGTATGTGTGGTTTCGAGACTCGCCACATGAGAAAGCCGGAGTCACCGAGGCCGAACTGCGCGAGCTCCGCGGATTCACCGAAGTTGCGCTGGTCCTGTCCTCGCTCACCTACGTTGTCGGGGCCACGGCCAACGGATTGGGTGGCGTCGTGGGCGACTGGATGGTGAAGCACCATGGGCTGCGTAACGGCCGCCGCTGGCTCGGCGTTGCGGGACTCAGCGTGGCCGCCGTGTCTCTTGTGGCGGTCATCTTCGCGCCAGGCGGCAACCTGGCGCTCGTGTTCCTGTCGCTGGCCTACGGCGGCATTCTGTTTCAACAACCGACTCTCAGTGCTCTTTGCCTCGACGTTGGACGTAAGCATGCCGGCGCCGTCTTTGGTTTCATGAACACGGCGGCGAATGCCGCGTCGGCCATTTCCGCCGTCGTCTTTGGCTACCTGGTGGGCTATTTCGGTAACTACGACGCACCGTTCGTCCCCATGGTGGCGTTGCTCGCCGTGGGAGCGGTCCTGTGGTTGCAAGTGGACCCTACCCGCGAACTGTTTCCAGAAGGGTTTGTCGCCGCTGGTCAAATCGGGTTCGAGCCACCCGAACCACACGCAGTCGTTCCGGCTCAGGCCGCGACTGGCGTATGAGAATCAGCCTCGAGCGCGCGCGGCAACTGGCGCACGACAGCCTCGGCGCACTCGGCTTCTCCCCGCACGAGTGCCGCACGATCGCGAGCCATCTGATGGACTGCGAACTGCGTGGGCTCGAATACAGCGGGCTGGCTCGTATTCTCAGCATCGCGGATCGGTTGTCGGCGAATCCCTCGACCGGCGGAGCGATGCGTGTCACGCGCGAGTCTCCGGTGTCGGCGCAACTCGATGGCGGCGACAGGTTGGGCTATCTCGTTGCCGAAGAGGCCACGCGCGTCGCGGTCGAAAAGGCCCGAGCGTCTGGACTCGGCGCGGTCGGCGCGAACAACACCTGGTACACCGGGATGCTCTCCTACTATGCGGAGACGGTGGTGGCCGAAGGGATGGTCGCAGTGATCGCCTCGAACGCCACGCCCTGGGTGGCGCCGTTTGGCGGCTCCGAAGGGCGGTTCGGGACCAACCCGATCTGTTTTGGTTTTCCGAGCGACGGGGTACCGGTGATCTGGGACACCGGCATCTCGGAGATCATTCACGCCCAGGTGGTCATGGCCGACCGGACCGGTCAGCCGTTGCCTGCGGGCGTGGCCTATGACGCCGACGGACACGCCACGCGTGATCCGGTCGCCGCGCTGACTGGCTCGTTCGTCAACTGGGGCGGCCACAGGGGCTCTGGCCTCGGCGTCGTCGTCCAACTGCTCGGCGTGCTCGCTGGATCGCCGATCCTCCCTCCTCACCTCCAGGACTTCGGATTCTTCGTACTCGCGATTCGCCCGGACCTGTTCGTCGAGGCTGCAGAGTTCCGAGCGAGTGTGTCCGAGTATGCGGCGCAGATCCGCGCCACGCGGCGTCTCGATGCAGACGTGCCGGTTCGCGTGCCGTTCGAACGCTCGGCGGCGCTCCGAGCCGCGAGAATCGCGAGTGGATCGATTGACGTCGAGGACGTCGTCTACGCCGCGGTGCGCCAGCTCGCGGAATCGAGATGAGCCGTTACGGCCCGATCCTAGTAGCGCGGCACGGACGGATCGACCAGCTGGGACCAGGCGTCGATCCCGCCCCGGAGGTTGCAGAGATTCCTGAATCCCAGATGCTGGAAGTACTCGGCGGCGTGCTGGCTGCGGATGCCGTGGTGGCACTGGAACACGAGAGGCGTTTCCCGATCGAGCAGGAGCAAGGCATCGTGATACGCCTGGTCCAGCAGCCGGGAGCCCTCGATCCTGGCGATCGCGCGCTCCTCCTCGGTGCGGACGTCGACCAGCGTGACCACCGCGCCGCTCGCGAGCAGGGCTTCCAGATCAGGAGCCGAGAGCTGCCGAATCGGAGGAGGTTCGATCACGGTTGCCCCGGCGCTGCCGTTGCCGGCGCCGGCACGATGGTCGCGGGCAGCGGCCAGTTGCCTTCGTACGGAGGCCAGTTCGGCACCGCCAGCGTGGGCGGCGGGTAGAACATCGCCGTGTAGATCGTCTTGATCCGGCCCTCTTCGACGTTGAACCACTCACTGAAGACATTGCGCGGCGTCGGCGACCCGGGACGGCGGATGAAGATGGCCATTCCCAGCGCCACCTGCGCTTCCTCGTCGACCAGCGGAATCCGCCGCGCGACCACCATCGACAGGTTGAAGTTGGCCAGCCCGCCGACACAGTCGTTCGATGACGGTCCCGCCGGCGCGGGAGCGCCCGCCGCCGGCGCAGCGGTCGCCGGCCGAGGGATCGGTGGCAGGAACTTACCCGCGGGCGTGGGCGAACCGTTCTCGGCGCGGCCGCAGCCGGCGTGCGTCAGGGCAATCGAACCGTCGTGCGACGTGATCGCGTCGAAGTAGCTGTTGACGACCGCCACCAGCTCGTCGCGCGACAGGCGCTGCGCTCGCGGCACCACGCGGTCGGGCGGAGGGTTGGCGATCAGATAGTCGGGGTTGTGCAGATTTGCAGGTGGACGACCCGGTTGCCGCGGTCCGTTCAGGCCAGGGTCGTTGGCGCGAGCCAGGTACCACTCGGCTTCCGTGAGCTTCCGGTTCTGCACCCGCAGCCGCAGGGTGGCGACGGCCACGCCGTCGGCCTCGTCAATCAGCCCGTAGTAGCCGGCCTGACCGCTGACCGCGTCGAAGTAGCGGCGCTGCATCTTGCCGAGACCTGTCACGGACTTCCAGACGCCGCCGCCGGGAGCCACGTTGATCGCGTTCTCGGTCTGGCGAAATCCGACGACCAGCGGCGCGGCCGCCGGATCGTGCTTGATCACCGCCGCCAGGTACTGGTCGAGCATCGTGCGCAGACACGCCCGGTCGCAGTCACCCTGAGCGAACGCCCGACTGGCGCTGCCCAGTACTACGAGCACGCCGATCACCATCCATCGCCCGAATCGGATCATTTCCATCTCCTAGGCCATCTCCTCGGCACGCGCCGCTATCGCGCCGGCGGGGGTGCGCCCCGACCGCCGGCTGGCGCTGGCGCATTCGACACCTGCGCTGGCGCGGCCGTGCCGCAATCCACTTTGCACTTGTCCGGCATCTTGTAGGTGTCCTTGAGCACCTTGCGGTACTCCGGATACATGGTCTGCGGACCGCCGAGCGCCGCTTCGACGGGAATCCCGCGGTTCTGCGTGAGCTCGTTCGTCCACTTGTTCTCGCCGGGCAGGTAGTGCGGCACCAGCGCTGGATTCTCGTGCAGCGTCGGCAGCTCTTCGATCGGCTCGCACGCCGTGAGGGGGAACCCCGACGCGCCCGAACCCAGCCGGAAGATCTCGGTCAGCACGTACGGTTCCGCGAGATACACCGGATCTTCGAGGATCCCGGTCACCGTCAGCAGATCGCCGTACCGTGTGAAGCGGTAGGTGATCGTCGCGCGGTCGCTGTTGAACGCCGTGTGCCGTTTGATGTCGCCCATCTTGAAGTGGGTGGTCACGACCGTCAGCGTGTTGCCGTCCCAGGTGCCGGTGGTGAAGCCGCCGTGCGTGTGCTCCGCGTACGGCGACGGGTGCGGCCGTCCGTCCATGAAGATCGTCGTGGCGCCGCGGTCGCCCCAGCCGTCGATCTTCCAGGCCACGAGCCT
>Ga0193753_10002682_pt1 | contig 13772 bp, 15 predicted proteins | sample H1c2metaG_FD_144925 | JGI IMG/M metagenome (GOLD analysis project Ga0193753, IMG submission 144925) | Soil microbial communities from a riparian zone of the East river system, Colorado, United States - H1c2 | ecosystem: Environmental > Terrestrial > Soil > Riparian zone | place: USA: East... | reverse complement strand
TGCTGATGGAGATCGCGGTCGGGCTCCAGCGGCAACCGAAGTCGGCGGAGCACATTACGGCAGCAATCGAGTTGTATTCGCGAGCACTCGCGCTGTGCCCGGACGACTTGCCACTGCTCGCAGCTCGAATCACTGCGCGTAAAGGCACGGCACTACAAGCGCTGCCCGAAGCAGATGGGAGCGGTCTCGAAGACGCGCGCGCTGCGTTCCTGCTCGCGATCCCGGTGCTTCGCGATCACGGTCGTCCCGAAGAGCTCGCCGAAGCGGAGATGAACCTCGGGCTCGTTTTACAAGCGCTCGCGAGCGAAGGACGCGCGCTGATCACCGATGCGATCGCCGCCTATCAGCGCGCGCTTCGAACGTTCGACAAGGCGCGTTACTGCCAGGAGTACGCGATCCTGCAGAATAACCTCGCCACCGCGTTCCTCTCGATTCCGCTCGTGGACGAGCGCGCGAAGATTCGCGAGGCGCTCGCAGTGCAGGCGTTCGAAGAAGGCCTGAAGGTCATCAACCTGATCGATCACCCGGCCGAGTACGCGATGCTGCAGAACAACCTCGGCAACGCGCTGCAGTACGTGTCGTCGAGCCACGCGATCGAGAACAACGCGCGCGCGGTGATCGCGTACGACGAGGCGCTCAAGGTTCGCACGCGCGAATCCACGCCGATCGAATACGCCAATACGATCTCGAACAAGGCCAACTGCTTGTGGAATCTGCCGGACGACCTCGATGCCCCGGAGCGAGGCAATCCGGAAAATCTGCGGCGCGCGCGTGCGCTCTACGTCGAAGCGCGCGAGGTCTTCATGGCCCGAGGCGCGCTCGAGCAAGCGCGGATCGTCGCAGAGGCCCTCGTGCAGATCGAGCGCGAGCTGCTCGCCAAAGCAGTGTCCGAAGATCGGACGGACACACACGCGCTTCCGGCGCGCAGCGAAGGGGCTCAGTCGTGACCAGCCTTTCGCTTGCGACTCTTGCGCTCTCGTTCGGTGTCGCACTCCTCGCGGCGCTCGCGGGCGGCGTGTTGGGCGGCGTTGCAATCGGTGGCAAGGACCTCGGTTTGCAGCTCGCCGCGACGATGGGCGCGTTCTTCGGTGCACTCACTGGAATGTTCGGAGTCGGTCTCGGCTTCGTACTGTTGTTAGTGATCGGGTGATGGAGGCCGCATGTGGGACATGTTCAAAGGCGCAGCATTCGGTTTTCTCAACGGTGGTCTCTTCGCCAATCCGAAGAGCGCGTATGCACGGCTCGGCGCTGGAATCGTGATCACGACGGCGCTGTTCTTCGCGAGCGAAAAGCTCGGGCTGCCGCTTCCAGCCGCAGCAGCCATCGCGGCTTTCGTCGGCGGGGTGCTTCAGCCGAGCCTGTTCAAGAGCCTCAAGTATCGCTGAAGGAGAGCCGCGTGGAAGCGAAGCCCCAACGCTCGCGCGAGGATTTGGCCGTGCTGCTCGGCGATGTCGAGCAATTGGAAGCCATCATCGCGCATTGGGACGAGATGCCGCGCGACGCTGCGCAAAGCTACGGGCGAGCGGTCGAAGCGCTCTACGGGGAGGCGCTGCGGCGCTTGGTGCGTTCGCTCAAGTCCGATCCCGCTGCACTCGCAGCAATGAAGCGTGCGGTCGTCGACGAGGTCGTCTACGCAGTGTTGCGTCGTCAGGAGATCCTGCGCCCGAGCTTGAACGAACGGGTCGAGACCGCGCTCACGAGCATTCGGCCCATGCTCGCAACCCACGGTGGCGACGTCGAGCTCGTGAGCGTGGAGCCGCCGGCGATCTCGGTGCGGTTTCTAGGCGCGTGCGATGGCTGTCCTGCATCCGCGCTCACGTTTCACGAGGGCGTGTCGAAAGCAGTAAAAGAAGCTTGCCCAGAGATCACTACGATCACCCAACTGAAGGGCTTGTCGGACGGATCGAGTTCGTCCCATGCCGCGGCGACTCCCGGCGAAACTCCGCTGATCAGCCCATTCGATCTGCACCGCAATGACCCCTGGCACCGAGCGTGCGACCTCGCGCAGGTCCCCGACGGCGGTGTGCGTGCGTTCGAAGTCGCCGGGAAAAGCCTGCTGCTCGCACGTCTGGGCTCGGTCGTGACCTGCTTCGACAACGTGTGCACGCATCTCGGGCTGCCACTCGATGAAGGGCGGGCCGAACATGGCGTGCTCGAGTGCCCACATCACGGGTTTCTCTACGATCTGTCCAGTGGCGACTGCATTACAGCTCCGTCCGTCGGACTCCATTCGCACGCGGTGCGCATCGTCGGCGACTGCGTCGAAGTCAGGCTGGAGAAGTAACGATGCGTGTCGCCCTCAAAGCGCCTCGTAGTCGCGCTGTCGCCGATGAGGTCGTTGCGCGTCCGCTCCTCGATCTGCGGGGCGCCGGCGTGATTCTCGGGGCGCGGCTCGGCCAGGCAGGAGTCGCGCAGCCGATAGCTGCAGGCGAGGCGACTTTGTTCGGACCGCGCGGCGCGTGCCTAGCTGCGATCGCCGGCCCACTCCACGTGTGCGACACCGGCCATCATCGGTTGCTCGTGTGGTCTGACCGGCCCACCGAAGATCACGTCCCGGCAGATTTCGTGTTTGGGCAGCCGGACTTTCGATCGGAAGGGCGCAACGCCCGCGGCGATGTGTCAGCAACGAGCTTGAACGTGCCGACAGGCGTCGCAGCTGACGGCGGCGTGCTCGCGGTCGCTGATGCTTGGAACCACCGCGTGCTGTTGTGGCTGCGACCGTTCGTGAAGAACAATCAGGTGCCCGATGTGGTCCTCGGCCAGAGTGACTGCAACAGTGGACAGGCGAATCGTGGCGAAGACGCCCCGCGCGCCGATACGCTGAACTGGTGTTTCGGCGTCGCGATCGATCAGGGTCGTTTGTTCGTCGCCGACACTGGCAATCGCCGCGTTCTCATGTGGGATCGAATTCCGTCGGCGCACGGCGCGCCGGCCGACCGTGTGCTCGGGCAACACGATTTCACGACCCGCGACGAGAACGCCGGGGCGGCCCCGAGCGCGATCGGCATGCGCTGGCCGCATGGGATCGCGCGCAGTGGTCGTGCGCTACTCGTCGCAGACGCTGGCAACAATCGGGTGATGGTATGGCGCGATCTTCCGCCTGCGAACGGCGCGGCTTGCGACTTCGTGCTCGGCCAAACTCAGCTGCACGAAGTCGATCACAATCAAGCCGCGTATTACCCCACCGCTGCCGCGCTCAACATGCCGTATGGGCTCACGGTGCAGCGCAGTCGAGTCGTCGTCGCGGACACTGCGAACTCCCGGCTCGTGGGTTTCGACGAGGAAGCGCTCGGATTGAACGCGAGAGCCTCCTTTCTCGCGGGGCAACCGAGCTTCGTCGACAAAGGCGACAACCGCTGGAGCGTCGCTACGCGCGACAGCTTATGCTGGCCGTTCGGCGTCGCAGCGATGGGGGATACCCTCGCGGTGGCCGATGCCGGCAACAATCGCGTATTGCTCTGGAGGGTGGGGCCATGATGGTCGATCCGGCTCCGAGCGTTGCCCTCGAGATTCGCGTGCGCGGCAGAGTGCAAGGCGTGGGCTTCCGACCGAACGTGTATCGGATCGCGCGCGAGCTCGGGCTCGCCGGTGAAGTTCTCAATGACGCGGACGGCGTGCTGATCCGTGCGTGTGGCTCTCGCGCCGCGATGGACTCGTTCCTCGAGCGCATCCGTTCCGAACGTCCACCGCTCGCGCAAGTGGAGGCCGTCGTGACCGCCGCCCTCAGCGGCAGGCTCGATGGCGAGTTTCGCATCGGGCCGAGCCGCGTCGGTCGTGTGCGCACTCAGGTCGCGCCCGACGCCGCGACCTGCGCCGCGTGCGCGGCCGAGGTGCTGTCGCCGTTCGAGCGGCGCTTTCGCTATCCGTTTTTGGCGTGCACGCACTGCGGGCCGCGCCTGAGCATCGCGCGAGCGATTCCATACGATCGCGCGTCGACTACGCTCTCGCCGTTCCCGCTCTGCGGCCTGTGTAAGGTGGAGTATCGGGACGTCGCGGACCGGCGGTTTCATGCGGAGGCGATCGCCTGTCACGTCTGTGGGCCCAAGGCGCAGCTGTTGCGCTGCGATGGCCGTGCATTCCACTTCGAGCAAGCTTCGATGCTCGACGATGTCGATGCCGCGCTCGGGCTGATGCAGCGCGGCGAGATCGTCGCGATCAAGGGTTTGGGTGGCTATCACCTCGCGTGCGATGCCACGCAATCCGCTGCTGTGACACGGCTGCGTGAGCGCAAACTTCGCGAAGCGAAGCCGTTCGCGCTGATGGCTCGCGATCTCGATGTGATCCGCCGCTACTGCACCGTCTCCGCCGAGGAGGAGCAACTGCTCCGGAGCTCGGCCGGACCGATCGTGCTGCTTTCGGCTGCGGGCCCGGAGCGACTTCCGGAAGCGGTCGCACCGGGACATCGCACGCTCGGCTTCATGCTGCCGACCACGCCGCTGCACGTGTTGATCGTACGGCGCATGAATCGCGCCGTGGTCATGACGAGCGGCAATCTGTCGGATGCGCCAGCCGTGATCGACGACGAGGACGCACGTCGCCAACTCTCCAGAATCGCCGACTACGTGCTCGTTCACGACCGCGAGATCGCGAGCCGAGTCGACGACTCGGTGGCGCGCGTGATGGACGGACGCGTTCGAGTGTTTCGCCGCGCGCGTGGCTATGCGCCGTCGCCGATTCGGCTACCGGCGGGTTTCGAGGCCGCGCCACCGCTGCTCGCATACGGCGGTGAGCTGAAGGCGACGTTTTGTTTACTCGAGCGCGGTGAAGCGGTGCTTTCGCAGCACCAGGGTGATCTCGCGGATCGCGCCACGTTCGACGACTATCGAAAGAACCTCGCGCTCTACGCCGCGCTGTTCGAGCACCGTCCGAGTGTGCTGGTCGCCGATCGCCACCCCGACTATCTGTCGTCGAAGCTGGCGCTCGAGCGCTCGAGCGCCGAGCGGCTGCCACTCGTATCGGTCCAACATCATCACGCGCACGCTGCAGCGTGTCTCGCCGAAAACGGCTGGCCGCTCGAGGGGCCCCGCGTTCTGGCGGTCGTGCTGGATGGAATCGGACTCGGCGACGATGACTCGGCGTGGGGCGGCGAGTTCCTGCTTGCGGATTACCGGAGCGCGACACGTCTCGGCACGTTCAAGCCAGTCGCGCTGCTCGGCGGCGACCAGGCTGCACGCGAGCCGTGGCGCAATCTTTACGCGCATCTGATGGCAGAGCTCGGTTGGCCACAATTCCAGGCGAACTTCGAGGAGCTGGCGATCTATCGACAGCTTGCGGAAAAACCGCGCGCGCTGTTCGACCGGATGCTCGCGACGAACCTGAACGCCCCGCAGGCTTCGTCGTGCGGGCGGTTGTTCGATGCGGTCGCTGCCGCTGTCGGCGTCCAGTTCGAGCGGCAGGCGTACGAGGGCCAAGCCGGTGCGCTGCTCGAAGCGGCAGTCGACGCAACGGCGCTGAACGACGAGAGCGAAGAGTTGGCCTATCCGTTCTCGATTCCGCGGCTCTCGGGCAGCGGAATGCCTTACGTCGAGCCGGTCGCGATGTGGCGCGCGTTGCTCGGCGACTTGATCTTGAACACATCCCGAGGAGTGATCGCCGCGCGCTTTCATCGCGGCCTCGCGCGCGTCATCACTGCGATGGCGGTGAAGCTCGCCGGAGATGAGCCCGTTCGCCGCTTCGGCACGGTCGCACTTTCGGGTGGATGTTTTCAGAACAAGATCTTATTCGAGGAGACTGCGAGGCGGTTGCGCGTCGCCGGCTTCAGCGTACTCGCGCACGCGGCGGTGCCACCCAACGACGGCGGGCTGTCGCTCGGTCAGGCTGCGATCGCGGCCGCCCAACTGATCGAGCAGCGCTCCACGAAAGTAGGCAGCTGATGTGTCTGGGGATTCCGGGTCAGATCGTACGGATCGACGACGTCGAGCGCAAACTCGGGACCGCAGCCATCAGCGGCGTGCAGCGTTCGGTCAACCTCGCTTGCATCGTCGATGCGGAGCACACGGTCGAGAGCTGCCTCGGCGACTGGGTTTTGATTCACGTCGGGTTTGCGATGAGCCGAATCGATGAGGCTGAAGCTCGCGCGACAATGCAGATCCTGATCGAGCTCGGCGAAGCGCAGAGCGAGCTCGCGGCGATGCGCAGTGAACGACCGGCTGGATTTCCGGCAGAAGGACGGCGCCCGCGAGCCGTCGGAGGCGAGCCATGAACGAGGTCGAGCTGCGAGGCCTCTATCCGTTTTTGCACGGCGCGTCTCGGGCGGGCGCGAAGCTCGATGCGGCGCTTCTGGTGTCGATTGCGGACAAAGCGCGCGAGTCGCGAGAGACGAACCAGCGCTGGTTCGCCGACCAAGCTCCGAAGCTCTTGGCTGCGGCCCGCTCGCTCGCCGAGTGTTATCGCCGCGGGGGCCGCTTGTTTTGCATGGGCAACGGCGGCTCGAGCTGCGACGCGGCGCACGTCACTGTCGAGTTCACGCATCCGGTCACCGCGGGGCGGCCAGCGCTTGCGGCGATCAACTTGACCGCCGACGTCGCGACGCTGTCCGCACTCGCCAACGATCTCGGTTTCGAGCACGTGTTCGTGCGGCAGCTCGTCGCGCAGGCACGCGCGGGCGACGTGCTACTGGGAATTTCGGCGAGTGGGAACTCGGCGAATCTCGTGGCCGCGTTCAGCAAAGCGAAAGAGCTCGGCATGACGACGATCGGCCTGACCGGGAACGACGGCGGAAAAATGCTCGCGGTGGGTGCGCTCGATCACGTTCTGATCGTCTCATCACGCTCGGTCCATCGCATTCAAGAGAGTCACGTCGCCGCTTATCACATCTTGTGGGATCTCGTGCACACGCTGCTCGCGGATGACCGCGGTTCGGTGCGGACGGGAGAACGCCGATGAAGTACGTCGACGAGTATCGCGATCGCGAGAAGGCGGAGACGTTGACACGGGCGATCGCTGCGCTGGTCGACTCGATTCCGCGTGCGGGGGGCCGACCGTTGCAGATCATGGAAGTGTGCGGAGGGCATACCCACTCGATCTTTCGCTACGGGATCGAGGGCGTGTTGCCGAAGCAGCTCGAGCTCGTCCACGGTCCGGGTTGCCCCGTCTGCGTATTGCCGCGCGGGCGTATCGACGACTGCATCGCGATCGCATCGCGCCCGGAAGTGATCCTCGCGAGTTTTGGAGATGCGGTGCGCGTGCCGGGTTCGAGTCTGAGTTTGCTCGGGGCAAAGGCGGACGGTGCCGACGTGCGTATGGTCTACTCGCCGATGGACGCGCTCGCGCTCGCGCGCCAAAACCCCAAGCGTGAGGTCGTGTTCTTCGGGATCGGCTTCGAGACCACGATGCCGTCGACTGCGCTCACGATCTTGGCTGCGGAGGCGGAAGGCATTCGCAACTTCTCGGTGTTTTGCAACCACATCACGATCGCCCCTACGATCAAGGCAATTCTCGACAGCCCGGACTTGCAGCTCGATGGGTTTCTCGGTCCCGGCCACGTCGCGATGGTCGTCGGTACCGCGCCGTTCGAGTTCGTGGCGACGCACTACCGTCGACCGCTCGTCGTCGCGGGTTTCGAGCCACTCGATGTGTTGCAATCTCTGTGGATGGTGCTGAAACAGATCAAAGATGGGCGCGCCGAAGTCGAGAACCAATACGCACGGATCGCAGCGGACGGCGGCAACGGTCCGGCGCTGCGTGCGGTCGCGGCCGTGTACGAGCTGCGCGAGTTCTTCGAGTGGCGCGGCCTCGGATCGATCGACCATTCGGGGGTTCGGCTGCGCGACGCGTATGCGCGTTTCGATGCCGAGCGTAAGTTCGCGCTGCCCAACGTCACGATCGCCGATCCGCTCTCGTGTCAGTGCGGCGAGGTGCTGAAGGGCGTGATCAAGCCGTGGCAGTGCAAGGTGTTCGGGACGAGTTGCACGCCGGCGGTTCCGCTCGGTGCGCTGATGGTGTCGTCGGAGGGCGCGTGCGCTGCGTACTACCAGTACGGCGGACTCAACCGGAAGACGCGCGCGAGGTCCGCATGAGGCTCGCTCCGGCGACGTTCGTGGCAGGGACTGCGGCTTCGCGACGCCGGCTGGGTGACGTGCGCGTGAAGAACGTCACGCTCGCGCACGGCGGCGGTGGCAAGGCGATGAAGGACCTGATCGACGACGTCTTCATTCGAGCGTTCGAGGACGGCTCCGGTGCGCCGCTCGAAGACCAAGCGAGCTTCGACTTGGCTGCACTGGCCCAGCACGGGGATCGCCTCGCGTTCACGACGGACTCGTTCGTCGTCGATCCGTTGTTCTTTCCCGGGGGCGATATCGGAAAGCTCGCGGTGTGCGGGACGGTCAACGACCTCGCGGTCGGAGGTGCGGTGCCGCTCTACCTCGCGTGTGCGGCCATCCTCGAGGAAGGCGTCCCGATCGAGCTGTTGCGCCGGGTCGCACGTTCGATGGCCGAGACCGCGCGCGAGGCTGGCGTTCGAATCGTGACCGGTGACACAAAGGTCGTCTCCAGGGGTGCGTGCGACAAGCTGTTTTTGACGACGACGGGCGTCGGTGTGATCGCGCGTGGGGTCGACCTTTCGATCGCGAATGCACGCGTCGGAGACGTGATCTTGGTCAACGGCGTGCTCGGCGATCACGGTGCGGCAATCTTGGGTGCGCGCGGCGAAATGATGCTCGAGAGCCCGATCGAGAGTGACTGTGCGGCGTTGCACGGTTTGATTCGCGACCTGCTCGCAGCAGCACCCGGGACGCGCGCGCTGCGGGATGCGACGCGTGGCGGTGTCGCAACGGTCTTGAACGAGCTCGCTGAAGCATCCGGGGTTGCGATCGAGATCGACGACGAGCGCACGCCACTTCGCCGAGAGGTCCGTGGCTTTTGTGAGATCCTCGGCCTCGACCCGCTGTATCTTGCGAATGAGGGGAAGTTGGTCGCCGTCGTGCCGGAGCCGCAGCTGGGAGCGGCGCTCGCTGCGCTGCGTGCGCATCCGCTCGGTCGCGATGCAGTGGCGATCGGTGCGGTCTGTGAGGGGGAAGCTGGGCGCGTCACGATGCGCACGTTTACCGGTGGCACTCGCATCGTCGACATGCTCGTCGGCGAGCAGCTGCCGAGGATCTGCTGAGGGGGCATGCACGAGCTCGGAATCACTAGGAACATCGTCGCGATCGTTGCCGAGGCTGCGCAGGGAAAGCGTGTGCATCGCGTCGTGCTCGAGGTCGGTAAGCTCGGGGGCGTGATGCCTGACGCGATCGCGTTTTGTTTCGACGTGGTCGCGCAGGGCACTGCAGTCGAGGGTGCGAAGCTGGACATCGTCGAGGTCGCGGGCGCGGCGTGCTGCCGGCGCTGCGAGGCAGAGTTCGAGATTCTGAACCTGTTCACTGCTTGTGCTTGCGGGAGCCGCGACGTCGCGGTGACTCGCGGCGAAGAGCTGATGATCAAAACCATGGACGTCGAGGAGGCTGCCTAATGTGCGCAACCTGTGGATGCAGTGCCGGAGCGATGGCGACTATGACGAGTCCGGGGAAGGAGGGCACGACGTTGTGGAAACGCGTGGGCGATAGGTCCACGCATCGGCTGAGTCCGCCGTCTGCGAGCCTCGTTAGGGTCGTGGACCTCGAAGCGCGCGTGCTCGCAAAAAACGCTGCGCTTGCGGTGAAAAATCGGGCTTGGTTTGCCGAACGCGAGATCCTCGCGCTGAACTTCGTCAGCTCGCCCGGTGCGGGCAAGACGACGCTGCTCGAACGAACGATTCGCGACTTGAAGGCCGAGTTCCCGCTCTACGTGGTCGAGGGAGATCAGGCGACTTCACGCGATGCCGAGCGCATTCGCGCAGCCGGGGCCCCGGTCGTACAGCTCAACACCGGCACGGGCTGTCATCTCGAAGCAGACATGATCGCCCGGACCATGCGCGAGCTCGTACCATCGCCTGGATCACTCGTGTTGATCGAGAACGTCGGTAACCTGGTCTGTCCAGCGTTGTTCGACCTCGGCGAGCACACGAAGGTCGTGGTGTTGTCGGTCGCGGAGGGGGACGACAAGCCGCTCAAGTACCCTCACATGTTCCGTGCGGCGGAGGTGTTGATCCTGAACAAGCTCGACTTGCTCCCCCACGTCGACTTCGACATCGCGCACGCGATTGAAAATGCGCGTGCGATCAACCCGGAGCTCACGATTTTGAGCCTCTCGGCGCGGACCGGCGAAGGCATGGAGGGGTGGTACGACTGGCTCCGCCGTACGTCGTCGCTCGCTCTGAAGCAGCCTCCAAGTGGCATAGTCAGTAGTCAACTAACAGTTTGAGACGGCTGGCGAAGTGCGACTCATCGGTGGATCTCGGCGCCGAGAGTTGAGCGCTTCGTAATGTGGTCGCATCTGCCGGTCTCGCTCGCCTAACGTGATAAATGCCCGGTTGTAACTAGCCGATGGCGCGTGTTAGGTGCGAGCGAACTGCGTGTGGACTCGCATCCATGAATTTCGCGGCTTGGTGTTTTGCGCAACAGTATGCGTTTCGAGCGATGGGCACGCGGCGGCCACTGCTTCGGGCCGCGTACGAACGGGAATGAAGTCCCGCTGCGTGAATCGAGCTTTGGTTGGCCGGTCGCCACGAGGGCGCTGAGATGCTCGGCTGGACGTAGCGACGGATTGCACTCGTACAGCAACGCGGCCACGCCGCTCGCAGCTGCAGACTTGGAGTGTATCCGCGAGGTTCGCACGCACTTGGGCTGTGAGCTGCGCGATGTTCGTCGTGCGTTGAGCCCGATCGCCTGAGGTGGGTTCGCGAAGGTTGACGATCACGTCCGCGTCTTCGCCGCGATCGAGTGCGGCGATGAGCTCGGATGCGATGACGGCGTGCGGGTTCTCCGTGCAGGCGCTGGTGCAGACGCTGGCCAGGAAACTTGAGAGCCAGGCAAGCCGCGACAGTCTAAGCATGTCGGTTTCGCTAGCGCGCTGAGAGTGCCGCGTCCACCGGTGAGCACGCTGCATGAGGTCGAGGCGAGCGGATGGCGCAACCAGGATGCGGAAGTGCGCGGCTGGTTTGCCGTGAAAAATCTGCAGTTCGAGGTGGCTCAGCGCGGCTGCTCAATGCGAAGCAGCGGTCGACTCAACCCACCCGCTGACGCGGGCGGATCATCGTTGGCAAGTCGGGGTTAGCCTGCGAGGCGGCGCCGCTCCTGCGGCTGCGGCGCTGGTGTCAGCGCGCGAATGCAGTCTGCTCTTGCAGCCGCTGATCATCACGTCGTTCTTCGGTGCCGACTTCTTGCAGGACAACGACTTCTTCGGCGCGAAGCAGCTCGTGTTCTCGAGCGCGTCGAGCAAGACTGCGTACGGTACGGCGTTCTGTTTGAAACAAGCGAAAGGCGTCGAGTTGATCGGCCTAACATCGGCGCGCAATCTGGCGTTCACGGAAGGTTTGGGTCGCTATCAACGTGTCGTCACGTACGAGGATCTTATAAAGCTCGATGCGAACACGCCTACGGTGTACATCGACTTCGCGGGTGACACGTCGTTGCGCGAGCGCATCCATCGTCATTTCGGGGAAGCCCTGAAATACGATCGTGTTGCGGGTTCAGCGCAGAACACGGATCCCCATCATTTGCGTGTCCCGGGTCTGCCAGGTCCGGAGCCGACGCTCTGTTTTGCGCCGGTGCAGATTGCGAAACGAAACAAAGAGTGGGGTTACGACGAGTGAATCGTCGGTTCGGAGAGGCGCAGCGCGAGTTCGTCGCGCGCGTAGCAAGCTCCTACAAGCCGTGGATGAAGCTGGTAGAGCACAAGGGCTTCGAACCAGCGGCGAAGCTGATCGCCGAGATGACGGAAGGTAAAGTGAACCCGTTGGAAGGATACGTCGTCGTGTTGTGAAACGCTTGGGCGAAGCTCAATGAGTCGGTGCGCTCTGTGGCGCACCGACACTTTTGAAGAACGTCGAGCCCGGCTTCTGGTTGTTGAACTCTGTAGTGATCCAGGCCGCGGGCCGTGCGTCCGTCGCTACCCGGACCTCATCGAGCTGGCCCGTCATGAAAAAGTCGTAGCCGAAGGTGCTGCCTCCGATGCTGCCGGTAGTACCGTTCGTGTTCGCATTCGTGTGCGACGTAGGCCCGAACACCACCGCCCCATCGACGTATAGCGTCGACTGGCTTCCCGTCCAAACCCACACCACGTGTTTCCACGCAGCGAGCGGTAGTATCGTGGTAGTGATTTTGTCGTTGTTGTAGAAGCCGAGCTTCAGGTTGTCCTGATCGGCGACGGAGAGCAGGAAGCGCGATTGATTCGAGGTTCCGTTGCCGACCGAGATGATGGAGCTGCCATTGTCGCCGCTGTCGGCGGCCTGCTTGACCCAGCCACTCATCGTGCTCGCTCCGTTGCCGGAGACGTCGTTCGTGAACGCGATCTCGTCGTCCGTCCCATCGAAGTTCAAACCGTTGCCTGCGACCGCAGCCACGAGTGCTGACAAACTCATGCCGCCTTGTGCAGTGCCGTCGGCGCGCTGGGTCGCATCTTTGATCGCTGCGTTGCCCGCGCTCGGGTCTTGCGCGAGGTGCCAGACGTGCCTGTATACGCTCCAGACACTCATCGCATTACTGCGATTGGGTTTGCCGTCGTCATAGCCGAGGTACAACACCGCATCACTGCCCGCACTCAGCGTCGGCATGCGTACCCACGCAGTGAGCGCACCCGTGGAAGAAACGTAGCTCTCGATCTCGAAGTCGAGCAGCGTCGTCTTGTCGGCCGCGGTGAAGTAGATGTCGCTGCCGTTCGCCGCGGCAGCGTTCTGCAACTGGCTGTCGGTGAGCCGAACGAGCAGCGGAAAGTCAGTGAGCGCTCCGCCGATCTGCGCGCCGTCGAGCGTCAGCTGCCGTTGCCAACCGTACGGAGCGTCGTCGTCGCAGTCGGCGATCGTATCGAGGTCGGTGTCGACATCGGGAACGCCGCAGCCGCACGCACCTGGATCCTGTTTAGTCGGATCATCGGGACAGCAATCCGTCGTACCAGAAGGAACACACGGACCTGCTCCCGCTGCTCCACCTGCTCCGCCCATTCCGCCCGTACCAGCGCCGGAGCTGCCACCCGTGCCGGCGCCACTTGAACCACCGCCACCAGCTGCACCTGCTCCGCCGCTCCCGCCCCCGGATGTGCCGCCGGATCCAGCTCCGTCGTCGCCGGAAGCGCCACTCGTTCCCGCGCCTCCCGAGCCGCCGCTGCCAGCTGCACTACTTCCGCTCTTGCCTGCCGCAGCAGAACCGGCTCCTCCCTTTCCGGCGCCAGCCTTTCCGGCCATTCCGCTCGAGCCACCCTTGGCTGCAGAACCCGATGGCGGGTTCTGATCATAGAGGAGGTCTTCGTCGTAGGCGTTGCAGCCGAACAGCACCGCCAGGATCACAGCGCATTGCCACGGGATTCCGCGAGCTGATCTCAATCGGTCTGCAACGGGGCTCGCGGAGTGCAACGTTTAGCTATGTTTCGCGGAGCGACGTGTGGGTGCAAGCCGTTCTGTCCCAGCCAGACTAGCTCGAAATTGTGAGCGCGAGTAGTCACGAGTGGGTACGTGGTCGTGCGTTGTGACGGAGCCCACCGACTGCGGTTCATTCGACCGACAGAGCGAACGACGCGACGTCCTCTGTTTGTAATGATGCGCGCGCCGACGCCGACCACAGCTTCAGCTCACGCCTGACGCCGGCGCCCTTCAGCCGCCGGTCGACGTTCCTTCGCCATCCGCGGCGACGGCTCTGATCACGTACTGGAACGGCAGCGCGTCCTTCATCGCCATCTCCGGATCTGCTCCAGCCGCCTTCGCC
>Ga0193753_10002681_pt1 | contig 13773 bp, 10 predicted proteins | sample H1c2metaG_FD_144925 | JGI IMG/M metagenome (GOLD analysis project Ga0193753, IMG submission 144925) | Soil microbial communities from a riparian zone of the East river system, Colorado, United States - H1c2 | ecosystem: Environmental > Terrestrial > Soil > Riparian zone | place: USA: East... | reverse complement strand
TTGTCACCAGGCAATCTTTCAGTAAACGGGCAGCGCGAAACGGCGAACGCGTTTCTGGTGAATGGCGGAGACGTGAGTGAAGGCCGCAACATGGGAGCCGGACTAGTTCCCAATCTTGATTCCGTCGAAGAATTCCGGCTCATCACCAACAGCTTCGATGCGGAATACGGAAAATTCAGCGGCGCGGTCATGAATACCATTACCAAGTCCGGCACCAACGGAATTCACGGTGACGTGTTCGAGTTTCTGCGCAACGATAAGTTCGATGCGCGCAACTTTTTTGATCCCTCAAAAGCGGAATTGCGCCGCAACCAGTTCGGCTATGCCGTTGGCGGACCTTTCTGGAAGAACAAACTTTTCTGGTTCACGGACTACCAGGGCACGCGAGAGGTTCGCGGGGCCAGCACCGGACAGATATCTGTGCCAACGCTCGATCAACGCAGTGGAAACTTCGGCGCGGGTCAATTTCTTGATCCGGCTACAGGCGATCCAATGACCGTGAAAGGTCCGTACTGGGCCCAAACGCTGTCGAACCGCCTGGGGTACGCGGTGACAGATGGAGAAGCGTACAACGACGTATTTCCTACCGGCGTAATTCCGTCAACTGCCTTCGCCGCGCCAGCGGTTGGAATATTGCCGTACATTCCGGTTGGGAATCTTGATCCTGAGGGAGGCCTATTCGCTGACGCCAGCCAAAAAAGAAACGTTACGGACAACAAGATCGGTCAAAGAGTGGACTTCAACAATCAGATGACCGGCAACTGGTCGTTTTACTACCATTGGGATGATTCGACGGTGTTCAATCCGTTGAACGCCAGCGTGCCGGGCTTTGCCAGCGTTACCCCCTCACGGGCGCAGCAATTCGTTATGAGCAACAACAAAATCATTGGCGCAACCGCGGTAAATCAATTCCGGTTGAGTTTTTTCCGAACTGCCACGATCACCGATCAGCCTCAGAGCAGTTTTGCCAATTTGGTCGACTTGGGCTTTGTCACTGGCGAAGGAACTCTTGGAATTAATCCCTCCGGACCCGCGGGATTCCCGCAGACGGTTCCGCCCGAGTACTTCAATAACTTCTCCATCGGAGTGAATACGCTTACGACATTCCAGCCCAATAACACCTGGCATGTTGCCGAAGGCCTTTCCAAAGTCATCGGCCCTCACACGCTAAAATTCGGCGGCGAGTTCCGCTATCTGCAAATCAACGAACGCAATACGTGTGCGCCAAATGGAGATTTCTCCCGAGGTTGAAGCGAGACGGGGATTGATTTTGCCGACTTCCTTCTCGGCGCACCGGTTGGTTTCAATCAGTGCAGCCAGCAGTTCCTCGACTCCCGCACGAGATACGCTGGAGTGTATGCAGAGGACACTTTCAAAGTAAAATCCAATCTCACCCTCAACCTCGGGGTGCGCTGGGATGTCAGCATGCCCTGGTACGATACCCAGGGCAAAATTGAAACGATCGTACCCGGCTTGCAGTCCACGCAATTTCCAACAGCTCCGTTGGGGTGGGTTGTTCCGGGAGATCCGGGCATTCCAAGTACCCTTGCTCCTACTCGTTACAACAATTTCGCGCCGCGTTTGGGACTTGCCTATACTCCCGGTTTCACCGAAGGCGTGCTGGGCAAGATATTCGGCGGACCTGGCAAGACGAGCATCCGCGCTTCGTATGGTATTTACTACACATCCGTTGAAGACTTGAACCTGTTCTATGAAGTCGGCGATGCGCCCTTTGGGCTGTACTGGCAATCACCCAATCCGACCATGTTTGACGAACCATATCGAACGCGTTCCGATGGAGTCTCCCAGACCCAACGGTTTCCGTTCACTTTTCCAAAGCCGGGCGATCCCGCGAATCAGACTCTCGACTATTCCATTTATTTGCCGATTTCCTACTCGCCGGGCTACGATATCCACAATACGCTTCCGTACGCCGAACATTACAACTTGTCGATTCAGCGAGAACTCTCGAAATCCACAGTTCTCACGCTTGCCTACGTGGGTACCCAAGGTCACAAGCTCATCGCGCAATACGACGCCAATCCTGGCAACGCCGCCCTTTGTCTGAGTCTGAGTCAACCTGAAGATGTCTTTCCCGGCACCCCGACATGTGATCGCAACGGCGAAAACACGACCTATACTCGGCCTGATGGCACGCAGGTATTCGGCACACGGGATAGGTTGGGGCCCAACTTCAGCCAGAACAACAGCTTCACGACGAACATTGCCAACTCGAACTACAATGCCGCAGAGATAACCCTGGAACGTAAGGCTGCCGATCTCACATTTTTGGCGGCGTACACGTTCTCGAAAGGCATCGACAATTCTTCCGGGTTCGGCCAGTGGATTAACTTCGCTGATCACAGCCTCAGCCGATCGCTCTCCGCCTATGATGTCACTCATAATTTTGTGGTCAGTTATGTCTGGGCACTTCCGTTTGATAGAGCCTTTGGAAATGCGCCTAAACGATTGACGCAAGGGTGGTCGCTAAATGGCATTACCCGATTCGCAGGCGGACTGCCTGTCGGAATCAGTCAGGGAGGAGATTATTCGCTCACCGGCAGCCCGAATACCGATGTGCCTGATCTGATAGGGAAGGTTCAATTTGTGGATCCTCGCAAAACGACACAAGGTGATCCGAACAATCGATTCTTCCTCGAGGATGCTTTTACGACCGGTCAGTTCGGCCACTTTGGCACCTCGAACCGCCAATTCTTCCACGGACCTGGAATTAACAACACCGACCTCGGTATCGCCAAACGGACCGTCATTCGGGAGAATCTCGCTTTTGAAGTGCGCGCGGAATTCTTCAACGTGTTCAACCATGCGCAGTTCAGCAACCCGGATGGTGATTTCACGGGTGGTCGGTTTGGCATCATTGGCAGCACAAAAATAAACGCGCGCGAAGGCCAGATCGGCGCCAAATTCTTCTGGTGATTTGCGTTAGCGGCACAAGCCGTTCTTAAATTGTATTCTTCCGCGTTTCGGCCACTCGTCGTGTTATCGTCATCGCGAGTGGCCGGACGTTTTTTATTTCGCGGTGACGGGCTCTAGCCAATGAGGATCGCATTGTTTCTCGGCCTGCTGTTCGTGCAGGTGACTTCTGCGCAGACGGCCGAGGATTACCGCCAGCGGGCCATCGAATTTTCTCGCAACAAATCCTGGGCCGAGGCCATTGCCAGTTATCACAAAGCCCTGGACCTCGCGCCCAACGATCCGCTTACCCATTACAATCTGGCGCTCACGCTGAAATATAAGGGCGACGCAAAGCTGGCTGTCGATGAGTTCGAGACAACGCTGCGCCTTAAGCCCGCATGGGCCGAAGCCCACTACGGATTAGGTGCGACCCGGTATGACCTGCACGACATTCCAGCAGCTCTTGCTGAACTACGTGCGGCAGTTCGGCTCGATCCGAAAAATGCGGGAGCACATCGGCTACTCGCGCGAATTTATTCTCAACAGAATGACGCTTCATCGGCTGAGGCCGAATTGCGAAAAGCGCTCGCGCTCAGGCCTTCGGCGGATATGTATTTCGAAATGGGAATGATCCAAGGACAACTTGGCAACCTGGGCGCCGCCGCAGTTGAATTTCGCCACGCCGTCAATCTCAATCCAAGATCTGCTCCAGCTCATGCAATGCTGGGAGTAACGTTGCGTCGCCAAGGCAATCACGAAGCAGCTCTCGCGCAATTCCGCAAAGCGATTGCGCTCGATGCAAACGATCCCGAGTCGCAGTATAACCTGATGGAACTCAAAACCGGCGGTGATATCGCTGGCGCGATTGCAGCATTTCAGCGCGCGATCAAGCTCAAACCGGATTTCGAACAGGCGCACTACAATCTTGGCATCGCGTTGCGATCTCAAGGCAAATCTGAGGCCGGGCGCAAAGAGCTCGAAGAGCTAAAAGGCCTGCACGACTTTCGCGTCCGTCTGGCGCAGTCCAAACTTCTTATCCTGCAAGGTGTGGACGCCTTGAAGCAGCAAAAACTCGACGATGCCCAGTCCCTTTTTCAGCAGGCCGTCGAGCAAAGTCCCGAGTTGCCGACGGGCCACTACTATCTGGGCGTCACCTGGGAGCGCAAGAATGACCCGGCAAGCGCCATCACCGCATATCAGAAGGCGCTCGATCTGCAACCAGACTACGCGCAAGTGCACTCCAGCCTCGGTCTTCTGTACTGGCGGCAGAACGATCGCCCACACGCGATTGAACAGTTCCACCAGGCAGTGATGTCGGACCCCGATCTGGCGGAAGCGCATTACAATTTTGGTCTGGCGCTGACGCAATCGGGTCGATCCGAGGAAGCCGCGCGCGAGCTGAAGGAAGCCATCGGCATTGATCCCAACTACACCGACGCGCGCATTCAACTTGGCTTGCTCCTCAGCCAGGCCAACGATATAAGCGGCGCCACGGGCGTTTTTCGGGATCTCGTTCGCCGCAGTCCGAATTTTGCGGAAGCCCACAACAATCTTGGGTTGGCGCTCCTGCAGGCGGGCGATGCGGTCGCGGCACGGACGGAGTTTGTCGAAGCCGTGCGCCTCAAGCCAGGCTACGCGGAAGCGCACTACAATCTGGCGTTGGCTCTTCATCAGGAAGGCAACGAGTCCGAGTCGCGTGCGGAGTTCGACAGGGCGTACGAAATCGCGCCGGAATTGAGGCACGCGCCCCGCCCGTAGTGGCGTCGTCGTGAATTCGCATGCCCCTTGCGATGGACTCGGATTGGCTTCGAGCCGGGGCCGAGACTGTTAACGTCTGGAGCTCACAAATGGAGAGGAGTGGAAGCGAATCGACTGGATCACGACGGTACCGGCCAAGGATGGGAAGTGGAATCGGATCAGATTGCTTTTGGAAAACTTATTCAATCGCTCGAACTTACGGCATCTCTTGACTCGCAGGATGTGCAGCGAACCTTCTTCACAATGCATCAGCTGGCGATCTTTGATTGTCTAGCTAGGGCGGGCGGTTACATTCAAACGACTGAACTGTCGAATCGTCGGCACCAGTTCTTGATATAACCTTGCTTTGTCCAAAAACTTAACTGCCTTGAAACTGTCTGCCATCTTCCTGGTTTCTTCATCCTCGTATAGGGACATGGCAATGATTGGGCAGCCGAGGGATGCTTTCAGAATCTTTGCAAGTGTGTACTCGTCAGAATCCGACATGTGAAGGTCGATGACAATGACGTCGGGTTTTAGTTCAGAGGCAAGCAGCGCTGTCTGAGTGAAGGTGGTCGCTTCGCCTACCAGGGAAACGTCGAGCGATTCTTGCAAAACGCGTCTGATGGCACCACGCATGACGTCTGAATCGTCAGCAACTAAAAGCTTTATCTTCATAGGGCTCCACGGAACCCGGCTGCCTTCTTTGTGCGGGGCGAGCCGACGAAAAGCGGGTACGGTTTGGACGGCTGACTGCAAAAATTGCCTAGAGCCATTTCGCGTGCGCTGTGATTGAAAAAAACATCTTTCGGAACCTCTGGCTTCCGCGACCGCCTAATTAGGTTCCTTGGGAGGTTTTTTTCAAGTTCAGCAAGGCATTCACAGCGTGCCAGAGGTCGATTCTCTCTTCTAACGGTTCGGGAATGTCATGCAGTTCAAGATAGCGATTCAGAATGGCTCTCTCTGCCAAAACACTCGAGATTGGCAAAAAGGGCAGGACCTCCTCAATCAAGGCCTCGGCGTAGGGTAAGTGCCAACTTTGGGCCGCGAAGAAGTTGGTTTCGTCGAGTCGAACCGTGTCAGTTTTGTTCTCTGGCAGCAAAACAGGCCCTAAGGCTGATTCTTCAGCCGTCCCTGAATTGCCTTTGTGCAGACTTCGTGGCCCGATTTGCGTGTCTAAAGGCACTGGCACCTCCGGCAAACTAATACCATCTACACTGAACCGTGTATGTACTGTTTTAGACACCTAATAAAAGGGGAGTTACCTACGCGCCATTCCGAAGGCCGCGTCCGGTTGAGCAGCGAACCCATGATCTACGAGACCTGACAGACCTTTTTTAACAACCCAAGACTCGTTCAGCTGCCGCCGGATTTCTAGAGATTTCAGGGGAGGCTTATTTGGAAACTAGGAATCGTGCAGCGACTCCCCATTCTAGCCAATAACCATACCCTGACCGTCTAAATTAGCGGGGAGCCCTACAGGCTATTCGTTCAGAGAATAAACGACATCGACCGTTGTATCGACTTCGACGGGCTCACCTTTGACGGTGGGCGGTTTGTATTTCCACTGGCGAACTGCTTCGACGGTGGAGGGCACCAAGCGAGGGTCCCCAGAAACGAGTTCCAGATGGCTCACATTGCCTTTGGTATCAATGACAATTTGTATTATGACGGTACCGGAGACACGACTCTGTCTGGCAGAGGGTGGATATTGCGGCTGCACTTTTTTGACGATCATTTTTTTCATAGCCTCGCCGGGGACGGTAACGCGTCGGACGGGCGGCGGTCGGGAAGCGGGTTTTTCCGGTGTGGGAGCCGTGTTCTGCGCGACAACTAAGTTGGAGGAATGGCTCCCTTGAAATATTCTCTCGTCAAGATATTCTTGCTTCGCTCGCAACTCCGGCATTTCCGCACCAAGCTTGGGACAATCAGCGCCCGGCTTTGGTCCGCCTATAGACTGTCTTGCAATCTCAACCATCTCGTCCCATATTTCATATTTGTTTTTATAGAAATCAGATAGGTTTGATGGCCGGGTATCGAAAGGCTCATGGAGTTGAACGCCTTCCGAACTCCTACTCTGTGCACCGAGTTCAAGCTTAAAGAGCGTTCCCGAATGAATCAGGTTGGTAAATGCCGCGTTGGCGCCTTGCTTTAGATCCTTTTCACCCTTGTCTCTAATATCTTCAATGGCCGAAACGTCGTGGATAAACCTCTTAACAAACTCCAGCCGTGGAGTCTCCGGTTTGCGCGGTGTCTGCGCCCCGCCCCGACTAACCAGTAGGCATAAAATCAATAGTCCCAGGCGTATCTTCATAAGGTCCCCTATGCCCATTGTCGATAAGTAACGTTTAACGAATTTTACCCGTTTGCTTTAATGAAGGGGCAGTAGAAAAACCAAATAGTTTCGTCCTTGGCACCGCAGACCCTATTCACTTAGTTCTGTCCTCCTGCCAAGGCCAGGATGGAACTAGTTGAATGGGGTTTTCTAGTGTCGTCGCTGGAAGGGAAACTGAAACGGGCAATCGTAAAAGAGTGGCACGGCTTCAACGACTTCCCCGTGCACCGGAGTAGGTTTGTAATGGGGGAGTAAGTCTAACGGTCTAAGGCGCTACGATGCTCTCGTGGAGAAAACTGATTGTTTTCTAGGTAAATAGTCAGTGAAGGAGGTTCGATTCCTCCCACCCCACCATCAACGAATTACTTTTCCATGCAGTCGCTGGTATGTGAACGGGCTATCACCGTGCAGATCGAAATACCTGGACTGTCTATCGATCGCTTCCGAATTCTTTCTTCGAATCGAGTGAATTCAGCATGCCTCGGGCATTCTTGTTGTTGGGATCCGTCTCGATCGCCTTTTGACAATAAAGGATCGCCAACTGCTTATTTCCTTTCTTAAGCCTGGTGTCCGCAATCAGTTCGTAGGCGTACGATAAGTCGGGCGCTTCTTCTTCAGTCGGAGGAATTCTGTAAACTGCGGGTAGCAGCTTTTACGGGTGCTTGGCCGGGAGTACCCGGAACTGGCGCTTTCCTTCAATGCGGTACGTTGCAAAATCTGCATGATCAACGGTAAGAATTACAGAAAGAAATTCACGCCTCGCCAGATACACAAGCGTGCCATCAGGAAAATCCATGGGTCGATCCCAATAGCGCGACATCAAACCATGCACGTGCTGCAGTTCCGCATGTTCGATGGTACCGAGGACCAGTGCTCCGGAACGAACGAACCGCCAGGCGGCTTCCATCTCCGGGCGCGTATCGCCAACCAGGTGGAATAATTCTGTGAGAACAGCCTCTGACGTTAGCAAAGGAAGGCGTAGTTGATGGAATGCGTCGACGCAGGAATCGTGCCATCGATCAGTTCTGTCCAGCAACGCAAGAATCGCGCCAGTATCGATGAGCGCATTAGCGGTCATAACGCCGCTTGAGGCGCCTGCGGACTGTTTCGCGTGCTGTTTCGGCGCGCCGGGTATTGATGCCTGCGAGTACGCCCAGGCAACGCGTCGCAGCGGTGTGAAGTTTCCGCTGCGCCTGATCATCTGGAGCGTCCGTATTGCTCTTCTTCAGCCAATCGCGGACAGCCGTTTCGAGGACGGAAGATACCGACACTTTCCGGCGATGAGCTTCCCGCTCCAGGTCCGACTTAAGCTCCTCAGATAAACGCCAGCTGTATACTTCCGTCTTCATGCACCACATTGTAGTGCAAAATTGCATCACATTGCAATACAATTTCATTAATGCGCATTAACTGCCCGGCATCCGAGGAATCTGCGTTGGCAGACGGTTTCTATTGTGGTTCCTGCATCCCGCGCTCTAATTGACGAGGGTATTCGAATCAACGTCCATGGATACTCAATGCGGTCCCGGAGGCCATTCGCAGTCCCCCGCCTCCAGTAATGGGACGCAACTGGAACGGTAACAACATCTAAAATAGCAGTAATCCGTTGATTACAGAGACTTTGAAATGGTGGAGGCGGGGGGAGTCGAACCCCCGTCCGAAAAGCGCTACGAACCGAAGCCTACATGCTTAGCTCACTTCAGTTTGGTTCGCCCGCCCCGCTCAGAAGGAGCAAGAAACGCGGCCGGCTAGTCCGATGAATCTCGCCAAAGCCTTACGGACCGAAAGGCTCCAGCCAGCTCACTGTGTGACGCCTCGATCCGGGCCCATGAGCAAAGCCCGGGGAAGCGTTGCGCTTAATTAATTAAGCAGCAAGTGCCAAGTTGTTGTTGGCAGTTCTAGTTTTCCACCCGATTACGGGCAGGTGGTGCCCGGCATGCCTTCGGAAAGCGGCAACTTCCGTCGAAACCGTGTCGCCCCCAACTACCCCTGTATTCTATCATCACCCGGCAAATCGCCCGGCTGCCAAGGCTTTCATCAAAGCTAGAACCCGCTCACCCCTGGTCCTGCTCATTACTCCACAATTGGGCACACACCCTCCCGGCATCGTTGACTAGCAGGCCCCGTCGCCCCAAAATTGCAAAACGGGAGAATCCGGGAAACAATCCCGAAAACCGGTATGGCACAAGACCCCAACGCGCCAAACGCTGTTGAACTGGCTGTTTCTCGCGCCGTTCGCGACAACCTTGAACGCATCCAGCGTACTGCGGAAGAACTCAACCACGCGGTCAGCGATGTTGTCTCGGCTTGCGCCAGCAACAAGCCAACAAACAGCTTACCTCCTATGCTCCGGGCCCAGACCGCTGCGGCGTCCCTAGCCGCCGCCCTGGAAGTTCTCACGAAATTCGTCACCGTATCTCTGCAGACTGGCCCGCGCTCGCCGCTTGAAGCGCAGATCACTCATTTGGTCAGCCAAGTCGCAGTTGAAGCGCCCCGAGCTCCGCAGCGTCCGGAGCCAGTGCAACCAACGCCCATGGCTTCCCAGGTTCAGGTAGAAACGCCTGCCGTTCCTGCCGGCGTCGCTGAGGTTCAGCCGCCCGAACTCGAGCCCATCGAGACGAGTGAGCCTGCCGCCGCTGTTCCCGACCCTGTTGCGACCAGTGAATTTGATCTTAGCCGTCTTTCAGTGGAAGACCAGGAACTCCATCGTCGCGCCAATCGGGTGGCCAAGGTTTCCATGCAGGACATCAAAATGCTACGTCCTGAGCAGGTCCGCCTGGGCCGCGAAAACAAGGATCTTTGCATTCGTTTGAAAGATGACATTGAGAAAGCTCACCGCGAATACGAACGCCGTTTCAAACCCATCATGGATCAGCCGGTGGACTATTTTTACCAGTGGACGCTGGAAATCCTTGCAGAAGGCAATCCTGAAGCTCTCGGCGAATATCCGTACTCCACTCCTGTCCGCCAGCACTAGTCCTCAATCGAATTATCCTTCTCAAGCAATTGCTTGGACGGAACTCCGCGCAATATTTCCATTTTTTCCTTCACGGCTTTTTGTGGCAAACTTGCCTGTGCTTAGGTCACGAAATGTTGTTGCGCTGACGCTCGCTGCCATTCTGGTTCTCGGCGCCCCTTTCGACGCGCTGGCGCAGAATAAAACCCGCAAAAAGAAAAGACCCGCCAAGCCAAAGTCTGCCCCCTGCGTCAATTGCAAACCAACCACCACCGCGCCGCAATTTGCCGCGGCAAGTCCGGAAGACCAAGCCGCCCAGAAAGAGTTGTCGGAGCTCGCGCGGGGACTTCATTCGGCTGCCCCGGCCGCCTACGAGCGCCTTTCTGCCTACGCCGCGAAAAACACCACTAGCCCCTGGGGAGCCCGCGCGGCTCTCGCGCTCGGCTATGAGGACTACAGCAAAGGCCGGTCTGCCCAGGCACTAGGCTGGTGTATCAAGGCGCAGAACGACACCCTGCTTCGTGAGTACGCGCTGTACTGGGCCGCGCAGTCCAAGCGCGCCCTCAAGCGCAGCGCCGAGGCTTACGCGGACCTGGCTCGATTCCAACGCGACTACCCCAATTCCGCTCTCAAAGAGCAATTTCTCGACTCATTCGCTGCGACTGCCGTTGAAACCGGTCATGCACAGGAAGCGATTGATGCCCTGAATTCTTACGCTCCCACAAGCTCCAAGCCGAGTCTGCTCCTGGATCGCGCTCATGCCTATCAGGCGGCGCACCAGCTTCCGGCGGCCGCCAAAGATTACCAAACGCTTTTCTACAAATTTCCGTTAACCGATGAAGGTAAATCCGCTGGAACCTCACTGCCGCAAGTGTCTAAAGCCCTCGGTAAGGAATATGCCTATCCCGGTATCGAACTTCAGGAACAACGCGCTCAGGTTTTCTACGACGCCCACAAATGGCGCGAAGCTCGCGCTGAATTTGAAAAACTTCTCATCATGCTTCGCGATCCAGCGAACCCCACCCGTCAACGCGCCCAACTTCGCGTAGCGCAGGCCCGCATCCAACTGAAAAGTCCTGTCACTTTACTTTCTTCCCTCACTACCGCCAATCCTGAGGTTGACGCCGAACGCCACTACGCGCTTTCGCAAGCCTACCGAGGCGCCAAGAAAGAAAACGAAATGCTCACGACGGTTGAAGCCGTCGCGCAAAAATATCCCACCAGCAGATGGGCCGAAGAATCCCTCATGGCGACAGGGAATTATTACTGGGTGCTTCTTGATCGCGCAAAAGCCGCCAGCTATTACCAGCGCGTCCTGGAAGGTTTTCCCAACGGCAAGAACGCCTATAATTCTGAGTGGCGCGTGGCTTGGGTTGCCTATCTACAACGACAGCCTTACGCGGATGACAAGCTCACCGTTTTCCTCCGTAAATATCCCGTTTCCGCCAATGCCTCGGACGCACTTTATTGGCTCGGCCGCGATGCCGAACGCAGCGGCAATCCTGCTCATGCCCGGGGCTTTTACAGCAAAGCCGTTGACCGTTTTCCGCAGACGTATTTCGCTCGAGCCGCCACTCTTCGTCTCAACAAACTTGGTCCCGGCGAAGTCGACACGATCGATTTCCTGGCGCAAATTCCTCCCCCATCCGCGCTGCGTCCTTTCGACGAACCCATCGCCGACAATGTTGCCGATCGCTGGGCCCGGGCCCAGGCTCTGCGCGCCATTGCTTTTGACGCCAGCGCCGAGCTCGAGCTCAAGAACGCCTACTTCGCTACATCCTCTCCGCGCTTCCTGCTCGAAGCTGCGCAAGCCGCCTTCGATCAAGGTCACTACGCCGCAGGAATGGCCTACGGCCGCATCATCGTCCCCAGCTTCGACTCGCGAAAAATTTCCGACATTCCCGTCTCCGTCTGGAAAGCGCTCTATCCACTACCGTACGAAGCTGCTCTGCGCCGCGAAGCCGCGAGAAACGATTTCGATCCCATGTTCGCCGCCGGTCTCATCCGCCAGGAATCCACCTTCCAGGCCGACATCGTCTCGCATGCCAACGCCATCGGCTTGATGCAGGTCCTGCCCAAAACCGGCAAGCTGCTCGCTCGTCAGCTCAAAGTGAAGTACACCAAAAATCTTCTCTTTCAGCCGGACTACAATCTCCAGCTTGGAATGCTTTATATCGCGGGTCTATTGCGAGCGACCGGCGCACCCGAATACGCCGCTGCCGCCTACAACGCCGGTGAAGACCGCATTGCCCTTTGGAAGTCCGAACGCAACTACGAAGAAATTCCCGAACTCGTCGAATCCATCCCCTTCACGGAAACCCGCGAATACGTACAAATCGTCTTGCGCAACACCGAAGTCTACCGGACAATTTACGGGTCCGGCGCCGGCATCTCCACCACCGCAGCCAGCCGCAGCCGCTAATTCTTCTGCCGGAGTTGACTTGGAATCTACAGTGACGGATCTTTAGATCGGTGTTTTCCAATTTTGCTTTCCCGTTTTGCGATTGAATTTATTTTTAATTCTTCAGGCAGGGTAAATGACCGCATCAATCCCCAACATCACCAGCAGGCCATCCGGCGAACTCGCCCGCCGCATGCTCTCTGCCAAGGCCGAGCAATTCACCGAATCTGTTATCCGTGAAATGACCCGTCTCGCGCAAAAGCACAACGCCGTCAACCTCTCGCAAGGTTTTCCCGATTTCCCGGCGCCCGCCGAAATCAAAGAAGCCGCCCGCCAAGCCATCTCCGACGACATCAATCAATACGCCATCACCTGGGGCGCCAAGCCTCTCCGCGACGCCATTGTCGAAAAATTCGCCCGCACCCAAAACGTCACAGTCGATCCCGAACGCGAAATCACCATCTGCTGCGGTTCGACCGAAGCGATGATGTCTACCATGATGGCCATCATCAATCCCGGTGACGAAATCGTAGTCTTCGAGCCCTACTACGAAAATTACGGCCCCGACGCCATCCTGAGCGGCGCCATGCCCCGCTTCGTTAAACTGCGCACGCCGGATTGGTCTTACGACGAAACGGAGCTCGCCGCCGCTTTCGGTCCTCACACCAAAGCCATCATCCTCAACACGCCCAACAATCCCACCGGCAAGGTTTTCACGCGCTCCGAGCTCGAATTCATTCGCGATCTCTGCATTCAGTGGAACGCCTACTGCATCACCGACGAAATCTACGAACACATTCTGTATGACGGCGCCGAACACATCTCCATGGCCCAAATCGATGGCATGCGGGATCGCACCATCGTCATCAACGGGATGTCGAAAACCTACAGCGTCACCGGCTGGCGCGTAGGTTGGGCCATCGCTCCGCCCGATGCGACGAGCGCCATTCGTAAAGTTCATGATTTTCTTACCGTAGGCGCTGCCGCACCGCTCCAGCAGGCCGGCGCGCTGGCTCTGAAGTCGCCCGCGTCCTACTACGACCATCTGGCCACCAGCTACGCCCAGAAACGCGAGCGCTTGCTGAAGATCCTCACCGACGCCGGGATCACCGTCTACAAACCCCGCGGCGCCTACTACATCATGACCGACATCGCACGCTTCGGTTACCCCGACGACATCGCCTTCGCCAAATTCCTTGTCGAAAAAATCGGAGTAGCCTGCGTCCCCGGCTCGAGCTTCTACCGCAACGCCGCCGATGGCGCTAGCCAAGTCCGCTTCACCTTTTGCAAAAAAGAGGAAACCCTGGCCGCTGCCGAGCAACGCCTGGCAAAACTACGAGCGTAGTTTCGGGGAGGCGAAAATCAATTGTGGGGTGGAAAAGTCACGACGAAGACGGGAACACGGGAAGAAACGACAAACAGCATTTC
>Ga0193753_10002680_pt1 | contig 13774 bp, 9 predicted proteins | sample H1c2metaG_FD_144925 | JGI IMG/M metagenome (GOLD analysis project Ga0193753, IMG submission 144925) | Soil microbial communities from a riparian zone of the East river system, Colorado, United States - H1c2 | ecosystem: Environmental > Terrestrial > Soil > Riparian zone | place: USA: East River... | reverse complement strand
TAGTATGAAATACATGAAATGACCGGATTTCACTCTTTTGGGCTACGGCAATCAGGAATAATTGCTGGTTCTACGTTGTCGAAAAAAAAATCCAGGAGTCTTTCATCATGTCCAGGTTTTCCGGGATACGAGTCCTTCCATATCCACACCGAGTATTGAAGACACGGCCTTCATGAGTATTGGCCGAAAAAGAAATGCCCCACCGTTGACAGACTTTCACTACGTGGCGCGTTTGGAGTAAGGCAAAGCCTGCAACCTTACGGATTACCTGGGCCTGTAACTCCTGAACCCCTGAATTGGGCAGAATTCTCAGTATATTCGTAAAACTCTGTTGCAATCATCAAATTCTTTCCTGAAATAGAATTATTCAGTTCATTGTGATCATAACAAGGAAATACTTTGACAAGTACTTCTTCAAATACTGAGTCTGACCTGCTGAGACTAACTGCTAACAATAATCAACTTGCCTTTAAAGCTTTGGTTGATTTGTATTGGCAAAAAGTGTATGGACATGCGTTGGCATACACAAGATCCGTCGCCTTGGCGGAGGAGCTGACACAAGATGTATTCATGGCCATTTGGAACACTCGCTCGAAACTGGCATTGCTTGATAATTTCGCTAATTATCTTTTTATTATTACAAGAAATAGGATATTAAAGGCTGTTCGCAGGAAATTAATTGAAACCATCTCCACTGACAATGCTTTATTAGTGGAGGAAATTTGGGTCCCCGACAAACAAGCTGAATACAAAGAATTTTATCAATCGGTATTAAGTGCAATTGAGTACCTGCCCCCTGTTCGCAAGCGTGTGTTTATCATGAACCGGATCGATGGCTTAACATATGAACAAATATGCCAGAATCTCAAGATTTCGCGAAATACCGTTAAGGAGCATGTAGTAAAATCCCTGAATTTTCTCCGAATTTATTTTGATACGCATAATGGCAAAGTCTTTTCTCTTATCATTTCTGGTCTCTTATTCTCCTAAAAATTATTTTTTCCACGTTTTTCATTCGTAACCACCCACTTGTTTCGAAAATGGGTCTTTAATAGCGTATATTAAAGACCCACTGTTTATGTCAGCTAAAAATCAACTACATAGTTTATTGGACGACTATGTTTTTGGCCACTTAAGTGAAGCCGACAAAAAATTACTTCATTCTCTACTCGAAGATCCGGCAATGGCCTCAGAAGCTGAAAGGCTTATCCATCATAATCTTGAAATGGGCCGCTATGATTCCGACATGATCCCGGAAATACATGCCCGTTTACACAAGCGATTAGATTTGCTGATACAAGGATCAACACCCGTTAAAAAGGTCAATTACCTGAAAAATTATTGGGTTGCCGCAGCAGCATTAGCTGTTATTTTGGTTGGAGTTTTTTATTTACAGAAGGACCGTCCCTCTACTCCGGCTATTGTTCAAAAAACAAATCCGACCCAAAAGATACAGGATCTTTTACCAGGCTCAGACAAAGCTACTTTGACGTTGAGTGATGGCAGGAAGGTGGAATTGTCTACCGACTCACATGAAACAATTACGGATGGAACATTGGCTATTAACAACAATAGCGGCGAATTAATCTATGCCCGGTCAACAGAAGCAAGGATCAACACCATGTCTACCGCAAGAGGAGGTCAATACAGGCTGGTTCTTTCGGATGGTACCAGGGTGTGGCTGAATGCTGAAACCAGTATCAGGTATCCTACTGCATTCACGGGAAAAGAACGCCACGTTATGATTTCGGGCGAAGCCTACTTTGAAGTGGCAAAAAATAAAAACAGCCCTTTCATTGTAAGTTTAAATGGTTCGCCGGATATAAAGGTACTGGGCACTCACTTTAACGTCAATGCTTACGCAGATGAATCAGCTGTAACTACAACACTTTTAGAAGGAGCTATAAAGATCAGCGACAAAACGCTTCATCCTGGTGAGGCATGGATAAATGGAGAAATTGTTGAAGGAAATCCTGATCAGGCAATTGCCTGGAAAAACGGGTATTTTGCTTTCGATGAAGCAAACCTGCAAATGGTCATGCGGCAATTGAGCAGATGGTACGATGTTGAAGTGGAATATGCGGCAAACATTCCTAAACGTTCCTTTTCCGGAGAAATCGAAAGAAGCCTCACGCTTACGCAGGTATTGAACGGGCTTGGTAAAACAACAAAAACCAAAATAAAATATCAGTTGGAAAACGGTAGCAAAGTAATTATACTTCCCTAATTGAATTCATGTTAAAATAAAAAAACCGGAGCAAAGATTGGACTCCTTTTCCGGCTTTTGAAAGGCTAACATGATAAACACGTCTTTTGGAAATGCGTCTTATTTAACCTAACAATGCAAAAGTATGAAATTTAATGCTCTTTGCCACCTTGACGCGCATAAGCTGCTGACAGGGAGGGTATCAATCAAAACACTGCTAATCATGAAGCTCACGTCAATTCTTTTATTGGCAACTGTACTTCAGGTGAGCGCCAATGGCATCGCACAAACGGTTACCATTTCCGCGGATTCGTTATCGTTGCAAAAAATCTTCTCAAAAATCAGAGCACAAAAAGGGATTGCTCTATTTTATGATGTAGACGACCTAAAAAACACGAAACTGGTAACTGTTGAACTGAAGAATGTTCCGCTGGAACAAGCCCTGAAAGTAATTCTATTTGGTCAACCCATTAAATATGAAATAGAAGGCAAGACCGTATTCCTTGCAAGAATCGATAAGATTCCGATGGGAAAAACTCCGGGACCGGAAGCGGATGCTGTTCCCCCCATTGATATCCATGGCCGGATCCTTAATGAAAGCGGAGAACCGGTGAGTGCTTCCATTGAGGTTAAGGGAGCCAAATTCGGAACCACCAGCAATGATGATGGATATTTCGAATTGAGGGGCGTTGATAATAATGCTACACTGATAATTACGAGTGTGAACATGCAGACTTTGGAAATCAAGGTGAATAACAGAACAGAAATTGTTATAAACCTGCAAACAAGAAGTGAAGACCTGAATGAAGTTGTAGTAAGTTATGGTACGCAAAGGCAAAGGGAAGTAACGGGAGCAGTATCCAGTCTTCAGGCAGTGCAATTGGAAGACCAGCCGGTAGGGCAGATCGCTCAAAAGATTCAGGGTAGAATACCCGGTGTCCAGATCAATCAGGGATCTGGAACTCCCGGATCCGGAATGGCGGTTCGGATCCGTGGTGCGGCATCTATTAATGCAGGCAATAATCCACTATATGTGGTAGACGGCTTTCCAATTGTAGGGGACCTCAGCAATATTAACCCGAGCGAAATTGAAAATTTCTCTGTATTAAAAGGACCATCTGCCGCTGCTCTGTACGGTTCGCGGGCATCCAGCGGTGTTGTACTAATCACTACTAAGAAAGGGAAGCAGGGAAGGACTTCTATCGATTTTAATGCGAGCCAGGGATTTTCACAGGTTCCAAAAAGAGGTCGTTTTGATTTAATGAACGGTGAAGAGTTTGCGACATTTCTTAAAGAACGATATGAGGATATGGCTATTTATGAGGGCTATACCGGTGGCGTGCCAACTGAATATCAGGATCCATCCATATACAGGGGAAAAAATACGAATTGGTATGATGTATTATTAAGGGATGCTCCGGTGAGCAATTACAATCTTACCCTTTCTGTAGGGAAAGATAATTTTACAAGTGCCACTACGTTTGGTTATTTCGCTCAGCAGGGATCTTTAATTAATACTTATTATAAAAGATTTTCTCTGCGTTCCAACAATGAGTTTAAGGTAACAGATCACATAAAAATAGGTATAAACATCGCTCCGAGTTTTAAGATCGCCCAGGATGGCTCGGGCGGTGGAGTAGGTGGAGGTTCCGGAATTGTTGATGGTCCTTTGGGGCCTCCCGGTCAATTTGTTACAGATGGTTCCTATTCGCTGCTCTTCAGTGCGTTGACCACGGCACCATGGTTTTCTCCGAATGACCAAGAAACAGATGGTACAGTGAAATTAAAGTTTGATAGTCCCGGTTTGTTTACAGAACCAAACTGGTACAGAAGTATTAGTGAAATGGAAGATGTGGTAAGGTCAACGAATTTGTTGTCCAACGCTTATGCGCAGATCGATTTTCTAAAATTTTTCCGTTTTAAGACTTCTATTTCATTAAATATAAACGCAGCAAACAGAAAAGAATTTAAGCCGTCAACTGCCGGTTATATTTGGGAGCCTCCACTCGCTCTTGCAACCGCAGCATACACCACTAATTTCACTTATTCATGGCTTGCAGAAAATACGCTGGAATACAACAGGACGTTCGGTGACCATAATATCAATGTTCTCGCAGGTTACTCTTCTCAAAAATACAGAAGTGAATACAACAGGCTTACAGGAACTAATTTCCCGGATGATGCCGCTTCCTGGATAGACGCCGCAGGTCTTAAAAATGGCAACAGTAATTTAAACGAATGGTCTTTGCTCTCTGCATTTGGCAGGGTAAATTATAATTATAAAGGAAAATATTTATTGTCTGTCTCCATGCGCCGTGATGGTTCTTCCCGTTTTGGATTGGATAATCAATGGGGATCATTTCCTTCGATATCTGCAGGTTGGCTGATCTCTGACGAGAATTTTGCAAAAAATTGGAGAATCATCAGCTACTTAAAACTCAGAGGTGAATATGGTAAAGTAGGAAATTTCAACATTGGTAACTATACTCAGTATGCGAATCTCAATTCCAACAACTATGTAATTGGCAATAATATCGTTCCGGGCAGGAGTCCGATTTCAATTGGCAACCCAAGTTTGACCTGGGAAACCACTAAAGGAATGGATATAGGCCTTGATGTTGGGTTATTTAATAACAGGGTATCGTTTACATTTGACTACTATCGCAACCGAACAAGCGATATGCTTTACCAGATAGATATACCTAATGGTAGCGGCTTTTCATCCATCCAGGACAATGTGGGAACATTTGAATTCTGGGGATATGAAATTGGTGCATCTACAAAAAATCTCGTAAACGCATTTAAGTGGACCACTGACTTCAACATTGCTTTTAACCGAAACAAAGTAATAAAGCTCGGAACAAACAACACTCCCCTGGACGGCATCGCTGAGGTTGGAGGTACAGGTTACTGGAAAACGGCAGTAGGTAATTCGATCGGGTTATTTTATGGATATGTGTTCGACGGTATTTACATGACACAGGCAGAATTTGATTCCCAACCAAAACATATCACCTCACGGGTGGGAACGGTAAGGTATAAAGACATTGATAAGAACGGAGTAATCGATCAGGAAGACAGAACTTTCATTGGTAACCCCAATCCCAAGTTTATTTATGGGATCAACAACTCGTTTGCATACAAAAATTTTGATGCGAACATTGTAATTTCCGGAGCTTATGGCGCGGACATTTATGCTTCTCAACGCGAATGGTCTGAATCACTTTCAGGGATATTTAACCTGCAGAAAATAGTAAAGGACAGATGGCGTTCGCCGGATAATCCCGGAAAAGGTGTTATACAAAGGTCGTTAAATGGATCTGATGCACTGCCCCGTTACAACAATAGCAGGTGGATAGAAAAAGCGTCCTATCTGACAGTAAAAAATATTACAATAGGGTACACAATTCCGAAGGTTACTAAATACATCAACAGAACACGCGTATATGTAAGCGTTCAACAAGCACTAATATTAACAGGTTATTCCGGGATCAATCCAGAAGCAAGTCTGAATGGACTGAATGGCACCAGGCAGGGGCTGGATACCAGTTCCTATCCTGTGCCAAGAACTTTCTCACTGGGATTGAATCTGAACTTATGATCCTCAACTATAATGATATGAAAAAGTTAATATATGTTTTTACTCTGTGTTCGTTTTTGGTAATGTCATGTTCGAAAGACTTTTTGAAAGTTACACCCCAAAGTTCCGTTACTTCCGGCGATTTTTATAAAACCGAAGATCAGTTCAATCAGGCACTGATAGGTAGTTACGCGGCAACACGGGCGGTTAAATGGTCTGTCTCAGCCTGGGTTATGGGTGAAATGAGATCAGACAATACTCATTTTGAATGGGGTATTCAAAGGGGCGAGGAAGTTGATGAAAGAGAGAACATCGATTATTTTATGGATGACCAGACAAGCGCCTGGGCGGCGGAGAAATATAATAATTGCTACATCGGGATAGCATTTACCAATAACATCCTTGACAATATTGACGCGGCAGATTTCAGTCAGGCCTCTAAGGACCAAATCGTAGGTGAAGCTAAATTTTTAAGGGCACTGTTTTATTTTGAACTAGTTAGATTTTATGGCGGTGTACCTCTTTATACCACGGCCGTGAAATCCACTGAAGAGGCTTTTATAACTCGCTCCTCAACTGACGATACCTATGCATTCATCCTTCAGGATTTAACAGATGCAATAGCAAAATTATCAGTGGTGAGTGGGTTTCCCCAGAGTGGAAGAGCAACTCAGGGTGCTGCCCGGATGATGCTTGCAGATGTTTATCTTACCCGTAAGGAATGGGGATTGGCAGAAGAACAATTGAAGGCGATTGTGCAAATGAGCTATTCCTTGTTGCCAGACTATGCTTCAGTGTATGATCTTGAAAATAAAAACAGCAGTGAGTCTGTTTTTGAAATTCAATATCAGCAGGGTGATAAAGGCCAGCAAAATTCTATTGTGTACGATTTCCTTCCCGTATCAGGTGACGTAAGTCTCATTACTGGTACCGTTCCTTCGAGAACAATACTAACGATCGCGCAAATGAACATGCCGACCCGGGAAATGATTGGTACTTATGAAGACGGAGATAAAAGGCTTGAGGCTTCCATTTGGATCGCAGAGGGGTCTGGTCCACAGGGCAACATGATTATTGAATCTGTACATAGCCCGATCGGCTATGCCTGGCCAGCGGATAAGAGATCGTACGCGTATATCAAAAAATTCCTTCATGCCCATACTTTGGAAAAGAACCTCGATGACAATTTCCCTGTGTATCGTTATTCAGAAACATTACTTGCCTTGGCCGAAGCACTTAATGAGCAGGGTAAATCAGGAGAAGCCCTGCCATTCCTGAATCAGGTAAGAGTGAGGGCAGGTTTGGATCCGTCTACCGAGACCGATCAGGCTATACTTAGAGATATTATATCGCATGAAAGACGAGTTGAACTTGCTTTTGAAAATAAAAGATGGCTCGACCTGGTAAGGACAGACAAGGTTATCGATGTTATGGTGCCAAACGGCGCATACCTGAAAACCATATTTCCAATTATTCCTCCGGCCGCTTACACTGGAATTTCGCATGACCGTTATATTTTTCCAATTCCTCTACGGGAAATTGTTATAGGTAAACTTGAACAGAATCCAGGCTATTAACTTTAATTGCATATGAGATATAAAATTGTAGTTTTTCTGCTCTGCTTTGGGGGGCACTATCATGTTGGACTGACGCAGATACCTTATCCTGGTGAGGTTCCACCGGGCAAAGCACAATATAAACAGTTGTCGGCTCACTCAGCGGTCTTGCAAAATGCGGTTATAGGGATGACATTTTCAACCGATGAGAAGACAATAAAAGTTAGAAGGTTCGAAGATAAGAGCACTAAGGAACAATTGAAGATTGACGGGTTGGCCACATTATTTGAGGTGACACTATCCGATAAAAGTGTGGTCTCTTCAAACGAGTTTGCATGAAATACATTGCGGATCTCGAAAATAAAAAATTGGGTCTGCAGGTGCATTGGGTAGCAGAGCTCCGGGATGGCTCCAATTATGTCCGGCAAATTTTTACATTCCGTGCGCTGAGCGCTGCAAACATTTCTAAATTTACTTTGGTGAAATTCCCTAAGGCTATAGGTGTCCGGAAAGAAGGTACTGTAGACGGATCGCCGATGATCCTTAAGAATATGTTTTTTGCTATCGAGCACCCCATGAGTCAGATCGAACAAAGAGAATCCGCCCTGGCAGCTTCCCTGATGCAATTGACGCCGGTGACTTCTGCTAAGAGCCTGACTTATTCCACTGTGTGGGGCACTACTCCTGCTGATCAATTACGGCGGGGGTTTCTTTATTATATTGAACGGGAACGCGCCCTTCCATATCATCAGTTGCTGCACTATAACTCATGGTACGATATTTCCTGGGCGGACCGGAAATTTACGGAAGCCCAGGCTCTGGACAGGATGAAGGTGTTCCATGATAGTCTGATAGCAAAACGCCATGTTAAGTTAGATGCTTTTTTATTTGATGATGGCTGGGATGACAATAAATCCCTTTGGCGATTCAATCGCCCGACTTTTCCTAATGGTTTTACACACCTGGCCAAAGTGGCGAAGGCTTACGGCTCGAGTATAGGGGTATGGCTTTCTCCATTTGGAGGATATGACACTTCCAGGGCCTTGCGCCTCGAATACGGAAAAACCCAACGTCCTCCTTTTGAAACCAATGCCAATGGTTTTTCGCTGTCGGGCCCAGTGTATTACAAACGGTTTCTGGAGGTCACACGCAATTTTATTAAGGACTATAACATTACTGTTTTCAAGTTTGATGGAGTGGGACCTGGGAATGACGCGAGTGGCGCGGGAGTTGACTACCATAATGATATTGACGCATTTTTGAAATTGTGTAAGAATTTAAAAGAAACCAAGCCATCATTGTTTCTTGACCTTACGACAGGCACCTGGGCCTCTCCTTACTGGCTGATGTATGGCGACAATGTCTGGCGTTCCGGCGGAGATTTTGGCCAGGGAGAGATAGGTAGCAGCCGTCAACGCGGCATCACTTACAGGGATGCGTTTACTTATAAGAATATAGTACGGGCGGGACCGTTATATCCAATGAATGCGTTAATGAATGGAGGGATTATTATTGCCGAATTTGGTATTCCTTATGATGAAACCCTGGGAAGTAAAGAAATTTCAGATGATATTTGGTCTTTCTTTGGAACAGGAGTAAATCTACAGGAACTGTACGTAAATCCACATTATCTAAAAACACAGGATTGGAACTGTCTGGCAAGGGCCAGTAAATGGGCAAGGGAAAATGCGGCAGTACTATCCGATGTACACTGGGTAGGCGGAGACCCCATTAAGAGTGAAGTCTATGGCTATGCCGCGTGGTCCGCGAAAAAGGGCACGTTAATGTTACGCAATCCCTCTGCAGAAAAAAAATCGTTTCAGGTGGAAGTAAAAAACGTATTCGAACTCCCAAATGAAAAGAAAAATGACTATACTTTTTACGATGCGAAAACAGGCGAAAAAACACTGGAACAGGGTCAAACATTCGGCGTTTCCTTAGAACCTTTTGAAGTAAAAGTATTCAGTGCTGTAGCGAATCAATAGATGCAGATATGTTTGAAGTACTAAATACATCAGTAAACTTTGGGGAGTGACATTTCATTAATATGATCAAAGAAAGGTTAACACTACTTTTATTTCCCGCCCTGCTTGGTATTCAGATCAATTCTATTTGTCAGAACCCGCATGATGATCATCAAAGCGCCGTTCATGTGAATGGAGTGGAACCGCAACCGCTACTGGCACAAGCGATGCGACTGAAAGAGGCACTTACCTTTTTAGGAAGTTCCATTTCGCCTAAGGACGAAGAGTCTCTGACGGATTTGAAACATCGGCAACTGACACAGGAAACGGTTGATAAGATACAGAACATACTCGATCCATATTGCCTTTTTCTTGTTGACATTAATCCTGAAGGGAGAGTGAAAGTGGATAAAGGAATGGCTCCTGCGAAACTGAAACAGGGAGGATGGACAAGTTTTCTTGTAAAAGTGCATAATGAAGTGGGCGGAAGTGCACCGCTCAGTGTAGAAAGCCCGAATGCATTACCACCACAACATAGTGCCTGGGTGACCCTCAGTGATCGTGTGCATCCGGAGCATGTGATATTGCCAGGTGAAGTTGCCAATCGTTTTCTCGATTTGCAGATGTATCAATACCGGCCTATGCAGAAAAATCTATCGGGATTAAAACTGGAGTATGCGGTAGTTCAGATATACTGCAAGGATGCAGGAAAACGCGAGGCGGAAATAGGATTCAATGCAGGGGAGGGGACTCAGGATATCGGTTTTCGTAATACCGTCAATATTCTGTTTGATGTCAGTTCTGCAATCAAAGTTAACCTCCATATAAAAGACGACGATGGTTCTTCTGCGATGGCTTCATTAGTTATTACTGACAGCATTGAAAGAACGGATGGCAAACTTACCAGTGTATATCCTCTTCCATCCAGAAGAGTGGCAGCATTTGACGAATATCCCGATTTTTTCTTTCAGAAAAAGATTTACCGGAAAGATGGCGAGCATGTGATTCTGCCTCCCGGCAAGTTTCATATTACCTATTCAAGGGGGCCGGAATATATTCCCCAGACCATGGAATTGAAAGTTCCTAACAACAAAGATTCAATTGATGTTTCTTTCAAATTAAAAAGATGGGTCAACGTTTCGAAATTAGGATGGTATAGCGCAGACCATCATGTACATGCTTCCGGTTGCAGTCATTATGATAGTCCTGAGGAAGGGGTGCGACCCTACGATATGTGGCGGCAGGCGCTGGGAGAAGATCTCAATGTGTCTGCCATATTAACGTGGGGACCGAGCTGGTATCATCAGAAGGAGCATTTCAATGGAAAAAATGACCCGGTGTCCAGCAAGGAAAATATTCTGAGATATGACGTTGAAGTTTCAGGATTTCCCTCTTCGCACGCAGGGCATATTGTTTTACTGAACCTTAAAGAAGATGATTATCCCGGCACCACCAAAATTGAAGACTGGCCGAGCTGGACATTACCAGTTTTGAAATGGGGAAAGTCGCAGGGAAGTGTGGTTGGCTACGCACATACCGGCCAGGGGATGGCTCCTCTGGAACCAACAAATGATCTGCCTAATTATATTGTTCCGAAATTAGATTGGAACGGCGCGAATGAATATGTAGTGACCGTCGCACACAATGCTGTGGATTTTTTTAGCGCAGGAAATACTCCTGCACAGTATGAATTGAATATGTGGTATCATACCCTGAATTGCGGATTCAGGACAAGGATCAGCGGCGAAACTGATTTCCCCTGCCTGAGTGACGATCGTATTGGTCAGGGAAGAAGTTATTTTAAAAGCAATGGCGGTCCTGTCAACTATGATGTATATGTGGCCGCTATCAAGTCGGGCCACAGTTACGTTTCAGATGGCGGGTCCCATATAATGGACTTTTCTGTAAACGGCATAGAGGCTGGTACAAAAAATAGCGAACTTAAATTGAAGAACAGCCAGACTATTCACATTACTGCTGAGGTTGCCACGTACCTGCATCTCCATCCGAATGCGGAAGATTCGATCATCTTTAATACGGAATGGTCTAAGCCTCCATACTGGAATGTTGAAAGAGCCCGCATATTGAATTCGAGAAAGGTTCGGGTAGAATTGATCGTTAATGGTCTACCCAAGGACACTATTGAAGTGCTTGCCGACGGCAAAGTGAACAAAATTGAATTTTTATACAGCCTAACGAAATCGGTTTGGGTAGCACTCAGAATATTGGGGACATCTCATACCAACCCGATATTCATTGAAGTGGACGGAAAACCCATATTGGAAAAACGCAGTGCCCAATGGTGCATAGAAACGCTCGACCGGACATGGACATTAAGGGAACCAAATATCAGGAAAGAAGAAAAGAAAGCCGCAAGGGATGCATATGACGTGGCGAGAAATATTTATTCCAAGCTTCTAAATTAGAATCATTTGCGATGCAGTGATCAGCGCCTGGGCAATTACCGCTTATTTCTGAAGATAATCCTTGAAATTGATCATCTGCTCGGTGGGATCTGAATAAGTGATCGGCTTGGGATTGAGCCATTCCACAACCTTCGGCTTAATGGAGAAAGCGAAGAAGTTATTGCCGGCAGGTGAATAATGGCCTATCGCGAACCGTTTCCAATACTCTTCGAAGCTTATTTTGAAGTTCTTGTTGTAATCTTCGATGTGAACGAGGTTCATGTCGAAGTAATTGAATTTTTCTGCCTCGAGGAAGTCGACAACTTCCTGATCGGACCTTTTCTCACCGGCGGCCATATTAAACATCATCCCGGGATCGAACAAAATGATCATTAATTTTTTGTTGTTCGCCTCAGCGAATTCCTTCGATTTCTTCAATACATATTTTGCTGCGGCGGCACTATACTTGTTCAGAAGCAGGGTGGACGACTTCTGAAGGTCATCATGTGAAAGACCGGTTAGCGGCTGCTTCAATATCTCAGCCAGCCGATTCATTTTTTGCATGTTCATGTCCCGGGTTTTGTCCTGTGTGAACAACTGAAGCTGCAACGCGAGATCGTCTTCCAGATTCTTGTACATCCAGTCGGGATCGGTCATCTTGTAGAGGTCCTTCGCCACGGGTATGCGATTGGGTTTTTCTTCTATCTGCCCTGTTTCGAGGTTCATCTCCAGGTTCGCCCAGAAATTGTTATGAAACATTTTTCCGAGTCCCTCGCGAATGGTCATGGTGTCCATCCAGTCCCTGACCGACATGTATCGACAGCGCATCAGGCTCCTGATATTGTCGTCGCCGAATATGTACATCATAACATATTCACCGGCAAGTTTCGATTTTTCCTCCCTGATCATCCGCCGGTAGGCTTGATAAAACCCGTGGCCCCCCATGCCAAAGTTCCGTATCGGTTCGCCGAGGTTCGCCGCAAGATATTCCTGCCAGGTTTCGCCATCGCTCACCTGGTGACACTGGGTGAAACTATTGCCGTAAGTGTTTATCCTGCAAGGCTTGTTCGCGTACATGTACGACGTGCGTGCGCCGTTTGCACCTACTGTGGAAATGGTGGCACTGTTGTCGAGTCCGTCGTGCGGCATGAAGGTGGCGAGGGTATACCCGACCACCGGGTCGAATTTCGCCCACTTTAAATCGTCGCTCAGGAACATGTCTATTTCCTTTTTTACAGGAATATTCTTTTTGACATATTCTTTGTATGTGGGAAGCTCTTGGCTCATGGCAGGGTGAAATGTGGTGAAGGCTGAAACTGTCGTGCAAAGCAACGATCTGGTAAAGGTGTTAAGCATAAAAATATATTTGATAAAAATAGGTAATTCTGCTTTCCGACAGACAAACAGGTCGGTTGATCGTGTCAATTACGGAAAGAAAGCACCGGTATATCTACCGCCTCTTTTTGTCCATATCTCCGTCTTCGTCTCAATTGGATTAGTTTCTCAAATATGGAGAGCTAAAAAAATATTTTTTTCAGAACAGTATTGTATTATATTTGTTTTTGAATACGTATTCATACATACGGAGTATTACAACGGGAGGATATTGGGCCTGGAATTGTACAAGAGTCATTCGTGACTATTATTTTTCGGGCGTGTTTTAATTACATCTAGTTCAGGAAAATTGAAAAAAATTAAAAATTATACATCCAGGGATATAGCTGAAATGGTCGGTGTTTCGCAGTCTACCGTTTCGCGGGTATTGTCGGGTGGTGCCAATGTTTCCGACAAAAAGCGAAAGAAAATATTAGCCGCTGCCGATAAACTGGAATATAAGCCTAATGCACAGGCAAGAAGCCTCATTACACGCCGTACAATGATGGTGGGCATTATTATGCGCAATATTCGAGATCCTTTTTATTCTGCCGTATTGGAAATTTTTCATACCAGGTTTTCGCCATTAGGGTACCAGCTTATTTATATTAATTCCGAGAATGAGATTATCCAGGAAGCGGAGATAGCTAAATTATTGGAATATAATGTAGAGGGAATTATTATCACGG
>Ga0193753_10002679_pt1 | contig 13775 bp, 9 predicted proteins | sample H1c2metaG_FD_144925 | JGI IMG/M metagenome (GOLD analysis project Ga0193753, IMG submission 144925) | Soil microbial communities from a riparian zone of the East river system, Colorado, United States - H1c2 | ecosystem: Environmental > Terrestrial > Soil > Riparian zone | place: USA: East River... | reverse complement strand
TAAAAACTTTATCTGGGTCGTTATTCAATCCTTTGGCAGAAAGGCTATCAAACTTTCCCATGAGTGTATCAAAGGCGGGACCCAAGTAGGTATCCCATCCAGTTAAATCTTTGCCATTGAAAAGCGTGACTGGTACGTGTTCCTTTTTTTGACAGGAAAGTAACGCTGCGCAAGAGAGAACAACAACTACAAGAGTTTTGCAAAAAATCATAATTTGAGCGGGTTAGAGGCAATTAAAAGTAGTCAATTCCATCATTTGCTGAACGGTAGCAGAACATTTTCCGATCGTCGTACTTTGTCATTATACAAAATCCTTAAATGTGATGAACACAAGATCATACGCCATACTGATACTGACCCTTTTCATTACCATCGTCGGTGCCCACGCCCAGGACCTGCGTCAGCAAATACAGCAGCATCGCACCGGTGAGGTCATAGTGCAGGCGAAACCGGGCGCCAAGGTTACCGTTGAACAGCTACGCCACGAATTCTGGTTTGGCTGTGCGATCCCCAACAGTTTTGTAGACGGCTCAATGGCCCCTGCCGACAAGGCCCAGTACGAAGCTAAATTTTTGCAAAACTTCAATTCTGCGGTAACCGAAAATGCCGTGAAATGGTTGAGCATGGAGCGTGAAAAGGGAAAGGTGAACTATACCGTTGTCGACAACATGCTCGCCTGGGCGGACGACCACAAAATTCCGCTGCGCGGCCACAATTTATTTTGGGGCATCGACAAATTCGTTCAACCGTGGCTAAAAGAAATGTCAAACGACGAACTCAAGAGCACACTGCAGAACAGGGCCGAAACGGTAACACGACGGTATAAAGGGCGATTCGCCGAGTACGACCTCAACAACGAAATGGTGCACGGCAATTTCTACGCAGACCGGCTTGGGCCTGGCATCACGAAGGATATGGCGACTTGGGCCCATAACGGTGACCCTGGAGCAAAATTATTCCTAAACGACTATGATATTCTCACGGGTAAAAAGCTTACTGAATACATGGCGCAAATTCGCGATTTGCTGAAACAGGGTGTTCCCATCGCTGGGATCGGTGTGCAAGGACACCTTCACGCGGAGACATTCGACCGAAACGAACTGAAGCGCGCACTTGATTCCCTCGCAATTTTCAAACTTCCCATTCGCATCACAGAATTTAACGTGCCGGGACAACGCTCGGCCTACCATCGTGAAAACATAGTCACAATGACTCCCGAAGCCGAGGACCAGAAGGCTAAAGAACTTACGGACTATTACCGCATATGCTTTGCGCATCCGGCCGTTACTGGCATCCTCATGTGGGGATTTTGGGAAGGCGCGAACTGGATTCCTGTTTCGTCACTCTATCACCGAGACTGGTCGCCTACACCCGCCGCGCAGGCATACCAAGACTTGATTTTTAAGGAATGGTGGACGCGCGCATCAGGGACGATCAGTAAAGACGGTCAATACGCTGTGCGTGGCTTCTACGGAACGTATCGGGTTACTGTAGACGGCGTGTCCAAGGAAATTTCGCTCCATCAAGCGGAGGGTAAGACCGTAGCGGCATTCTAGTCAACTGATTGGTGGTTCATTGTATTTGGTCATGACAACATTTATGAAATTGCCCTGCCCCTATTTTCTGGCAAAATGTCCTTATACAATGGACTCGGGCTAGGGTCATCGGCAATATATAAATGGGTCGTTCTTCTGGTGAAACACTATATAAAAGTCGCATCTAAATGTTTGATAGCCACCAAATTCTTTCCGGATTCCAACATTCTTCAAAACAAGTGATGAAAGAAGACCGACTTTGTACGTAGAATCCTAGGATGTGTAAACAACGCCTCAACGATATCAGCCAACTGAGTTATTCATGTTTCAATGTCTCCACCGGATTGGTCCTAGCAGCCCTCCATAATTCCGAAGCAATTGTGATGAACATGATCGCAACCAAAATCCCAACGGGTAGGGCATAGTGCCACCATTGTAAACTTATTCGCTCGGTGAATTTCTCCAGGTATTGTTGTGTGATATAATAGGCCACAGGAATACCAACAGCTATTGCAAGGGATATTTGTTTCAACGTTGTATTTAGAAGTATCTGTGCAATCTGAAGAAGGTCTGCGCCTAATACTTTGCGAATGCCGATCTCTTTGTTTTTTTCAACCACTTTGTTAGCGATCATGCCCAGGAGGCCGAGACAGGCAATTCCAATAGTGATCGCGGTAAACAACGTGATTTGATTGCGGGCTGTCATTTCGCTTTTGTAATGAACATTCATGTGATCCTGTAGAAAATACCAGCGAAAAATTTGTCCAGGAAAGATTTCATGGTAGAGTTTTTCAATAACCTCAAGGACGTCCTTAGGATTTGAACTATCGACCCTAATGGATAATCTTTCAGGTATACTACCTGGATACAGGTAATTGCCATACGTCAGGATGGTGCCGGGGTTCGCTGAACCCAATCCGGTTTCGAGGTAAAGGGGAGCATACCGGTGATCTGCGATAACACCAATAACTTCAGCGTTATTGTAAACGGATCTCCATGAATATTTTGCCAAACTGACAACTTTGCCAATGGCCTCTTCCGGTTCCCATCCAACAGTTCTTGCCGCTTGTTGGCTAAGGATTACGGTGCGGCGATCTGCCGGATTGTCTTTTAGGAAATTTCGTCCTGCCAAAACTTTCAGACCGTAAAACGGGATAAATCGCTCATCTACCCCTCCATCACTTTTCGTAACGGCCCACAAACCGGTGGTGTCTGTCCTGCTGAAATTAACCGCATTTTCTATAAGATCCCCGGCAATAGTAGTACTTAACGCTACATCTTCTATCTGCGTGGTCGAAAGGAGTTCATTCTTCAGTGAATTGATTTCAGCTGAAATATCGTCCCCCGTCAGGGGCAAATCAACGACGACTACCCGGTTTCGGTCAAGCCCCCAGCTATCCCGGGTTACAAAATTTACCTGTCCCACAACACAAAACATCCATACTATTAGTCCGATTGCAGACATATACTGCAGTACGGTGGAAACCTGCGTAAAGCCAAAACTTCTTTGCTGTACTCCTTTTTGGCGAAAGATTTTTTCAGTAGACATCCGCCATACACAGACCGCAGGATGAAGGCCAGCAATGAAAATACCAAGCACCATCACGCCGGCGATAATCAGCAGTGAGGAGAATGTTGTACTATTCCATTCTGGCATATAAAACTGGAAGAGTATTTCCAGTGAATGCTTTAATAATTGGACCAGTGTAAGCGCAACGACCACAGCGAGGCAATTGATGACCAACGATTCAATTAAAAACTGTTTGACAAAGTCACTCTCAACTGCCCCGGCAGCTTTTCGGGTAGCGAGTTCTTTCATTCGCTTTGATTGTGTGGAAAGTTTGAGGTTGAGGTAATTGACCCAGGCCATGAGGAGCACAAGAATGGCTACCGCTCTGAAGGCCTGAAGGACGTATTTCGACTTTGGAATAAAAACATCATTATCGAAGACACGAAAAGGAACTTCTCCCAACGGTTGTAAGAACATAGTTAACAATGCTTCCTTATCGCGCCATTTCGTAAAGTCCCAGAGTTTTCGCTGTTCCTGATTAAACTTATCCAACAGGTTTGATACCGAAGCTCCTTCACGGAGTTTATAATAACTTTGCGCACTTCGTTGATAGGGTTCAATATTTTCGGTGGCATGTTGAATGCGCATGGTGGACATTAACACTTCAAAATTCAGATGAGTGTTTCCGGGCAAGTCCTGAAAAACACCGGTGACAGTGAATGATGAACTGTCATTTAAGGTTACAACCTTTCCAATGGGATCGTTTTCACCAAAATATTTTTTTGCTGTTGAGGAGGAAAGGACGATAGCGTCAGCACGACTTAATACGGTTTCAGGGCGACCAGAAACAAGAGGTATGGAAAAAAAACTAAACAAGTTCGGATCAGTATAGGCAGCGTTCTCTTCTTTGAATGAATACTTTTCATGATCGTCGCCAATGAAAGAGAAAATGACACTCCTATCCACCTGTGAATATCCGGCCGTGTCGGTTTGCGGCCCCTGCCACCGGATCTCGTCAAAATTCTTTTGATTAAATACACGTGTAGTGCTCTCTATTTCGGTAAACTTCCCTTTCGCGATGCTTGTGAATACAGGGGGGAGTGCGCCAAAGTAATAGTCGGTCCAGTCAATACCCGTATAAATGTGAAAGTTACAGTAGAGTCGGTAAATCCTTTTGTAATCGGTGTGAAACTGATCGCTTTTTAATTCATAGGTTGAATACGGCCACAAAATGAAAAACAGGGCAAAACCAACTGACAATCCAGCCACATTTATCAATGTGAAGAAAGGATTTCGTATCAGCAGGCGAAGAGAGAGTTTGAGGTAATTGAGAAGCATGGTTTTTGGTTTCTCTATTAAGGGCTTATGCCAAACTGCATACCATTTTACAAACAGTGAAAACTGTGCTCAAAACAGAAGTTTTTATAAATAATACTGCAGGGTCGTATTGAAATGAAACAACGTTATGTTTCATTTCAGTACAATATAATTTGAAAACAGACTTCATGATTTGATCAACCAAATTGCACCTATTCATTTCTAAGCGACTTCACAGGATCCATATTCGCGGTTTTAAACGTATGATAGCCCACTGTAAAAATGGCAATGCAGAACATCAGCACCAGCGGCAACACAACAAAATCTACCTGAAGGTTGATACGGTGAGGATAATTTTCGAGCCACTCATGCGACACCACTTGCACTACCGGTACACCTATTACAGCAGCTATTAAAACCAGTTTCAGCCCTCAATTCAGATGACAGCACCAATAGCATAAGTAAAGACATTTTCTTTCCGGTGATGACCTTTGCTTAGAATTAGGAACTAACAATTGGTCTACTGCGACCATTGGGCTCCGAATGAAAATATTCAACACCTTTAATAGCTTTGTCTCTAAGGTCCTTTGGAGCGTACTCCCTATTTGCTTATCTTTTTCAGTAGCATGCTCGGTATATTCACCTTTTCCTTTATTAGCATTAGGATTATAAATCTGTCGCCCAGTAGCATTGACCCATTCTAGATTTAATGGTAGCGCCAAGATTACCAACTGCTGGCGTCCCTGTAAATTTTCGGGTCGTCGCGATTATAGCTGTTGTTGTGTGCTGGGCCTCGGCTCCGCCTGTTCGAACATTCCTTTAATTCTGAAATACAAGTCTTTGCGATACGGAAATCTCACGTGTTTCATTGGTCGAATAGTGTTCAGGTCAAATTCATGATTTGTCGATAGGTAAATATTATGTCCAAGTAATTCATCATCGTCACTGTGGTCTATTTTGGTCTGACTTGTTACTTGAAGTCCAGTGAATCTACCTGCGAAAAAGATCCCAAATTTCTTCACGTCTTTTAAGTAGATCTTTTTATTTCCAAAAAGTGTCACTGTCTCAATGTAGTCTTGTCCAAGTCGAACTTTGCTTGCTCGGATAATAGCTAGAAAAAAAGGAAGGAAGAGAGAAGGTAATATGCAAATGCAAATTGCCCAAGCATTCGGTGCGATGGTCATCATCCAAATTGACATCGCAGAAACTGAAGCGGCTAAACCGTCAATGCGATCATGTCAAACCCGTCAATATACTTAGTACGAAATTCTAAATAGTCAGAATTCATTTCCACTTTCAACATTGAAGAATTGTATGTAAGCCTTGCACAAAACGCAAGTATATGCGCTGTTTAAATTTATCTTTAAAAAATCAACAACTAAATTTAAATAGCGCATATACATTGTCTGGGCGTTCGATTTTATTTTGCAGGCCTTTCGCTTTTCGCCTTTTCGTACTCTTCGTAATTGAAATCTACTGGTCTTGGATTGCCGTCCCAGTAGAATTTATATCCTGAGTCCAAGATTTCAATATCATAGGGCCTCTTTAAGTAATATAAGTTTTCAAGAAAGGATGCAACGAAGATCAATCCCAATACAAATAGTCCAGCTATTGATTGCAAAGCGATACTCACGAATCTATTAAGTCGAATTTTTGTGATGAGCTTGTCAATGATTAGCACAACGGCATACCAGAACATAAAACATGTCAGCAGATCAATTACCAGCTCCATAAAGAATATTTGTAAGGACATCGAAGTATGCCAACCGTCCCCCACGTAAGTCAAAGGAAAACCGATCATTATAATGTCTGGACCATCAACAGGCAAAGCGTAGACCATCCGCCACTTTGTCCAGAGTACAAACGAGATCACAGTGAGCGGCAAAATCAATTTCCATATTAAGTCTCGCATTGTTGTCCAATAAAAATGACGCCCAACAAGTCAATAAGCGTATTGCGTTTACGGTCTAAGCAAATAACGTATTACGTTTATTTGCTTTTTGTCCGAATTTGAATTGTATCCCCAATCGCCCAGTCGTACTCGAACCCTCGTTCAGCCGCTTTATGGAGACGTGCGCGAATTCCTATTCAATCATGTCTGACCGGGTACAAATACTCGGCGATGTCTGGGGTCATGATGTATTGGAATGGTTACGCGGTATCGGGCTATAGTCAGAAGAACCTTCCCTCACAAAAAGCTATTTAAGCATGTCTTATTGAGAATAACCGCTGTTCCATCTCTGGCTCGTTCCTCAAGAGAAATCAAAAAAAAGGGTATTACTTATCATACCCTTCTTATGAATGTTAACATTATTTTCAACCAAAAAACAGCGTCTTGATGTAACGCGTCCCATAGAAAGGGATGAAAAATTTCCACGCATCCTTCTCTTCAATGGCCTTCAACTTCAGCAGGCGAAAGATATGAAGGATAGGCCGGTAGATCACCGCATAAGAAAGTAATCCAGCCGTGAACCAGAACGGCCCATATAATGGCGCGATCATGATTAGGACAACCAGAGGAACTGCGGCCATCATCCAGAACACAATTCTGTTTAACCATTTGTCTTCCATAATTTGATTGTTTTTACTGAACTAATATAGAACTAATATCAGATTAATTCAACCCCGCAGCCAAGAAGACATCCGCCGGCAACCCCGACGGCGACGTCTGGCAATACAAATGTTATCATGATCAAACCCAAGGAGAAATATCCGTGATTCGTATAAAAGTCATTAATGCAATCAACAGTTTTTTGTCCACAAGCCTAAGGGCTTCTGATTTCACTCCATCTATTGACCTGTTCTATTCCGTTGTCGTCTCATCTTACATGTATCAAAAAAGACATAATCGTATTTACCTCGGAGTTGACCATGAGATGATAGTCATGCTAAAATCAGAACACAGTTTATCGAAGCTATACGATGAAAGTGTCTGAGACCTCACTAGAACCATTAATGATACATTGTTCATGCACATATCTCCGACACTACGCTGTCTACCATCTGCTTTAGGTAGCAAGACGATAGGTTCCGGAAATCTTCCTCATCAAGTCTTGTACTGCACCGAGTATTCCCAGATACTCAGCACTTTTGAATTTGCTGTTTACAGCTTGAACTGTAGCGTTGTATTCAGCCTCAGTGACACCATGCTTGATTTCGTGCGCCGAAGGCTGCTGAATCTTGACCTCCTCAGGAAGCACTGATTTGAGCTCTCGCCAAAGTGAAGAAAAGAAGGCTCAAAATAGCCTGAAATCGGGGCGCATCGTCAAGAGGTCGCCAAAGAAAATATCAAAGAAGTGGATATGAATATCAAAAAAGACAATAGCGTTAGAAGCGAAAACACCATCAGGACATAAAAAAAACCGCGCTTTTCGCGCGGTTTAAAAGAGCCCCCTGTCGGAGTATCATTACCTCTTTTATCAAGCCGCATACGCAGTTTTACCATTATTTTGACGATTTCACCGGTCACTCCGGACACTGTGGGATAGTCTGGACCGATCGATGCTCCCCAAAGTGCTCCCCATTTTAACGTCGTAAAACTGTGGCGTTACGCTGCCCGGCAGGGCAATTCTGACGTCGCCTTCGTAGTCCTTCTGCATTCATCGTAAGGCTTCATTTCCAGCCATTGATCGTATTCACTTAGCGTCCAGCAACAGAGCCAGCCCTCACACGCTTCTTCATCGGAAACTCAAATCCAAACCGTGCATTAACCACATCTGCGTAAGGGCTTTTACGCTCTGGATCGAACAGCCGAAGCATAACAATTGCAGTTCCTTTAACGTTCTTCAGAAGCTTATACTCCTTCTTCATTCCCACAAAAGCACCTCCTACCCATTCTCTGCCTCCGGGATCCACAGGGCCAGTTTTAATATACGGTGGTACGAAGGTATTCATCGCCTCTAATTCAATCCGCGGGAAAAAGCCATTAGAAAGCCTGTATTCAGAATAAATTCGCGGACCATATATGTTCGACTGTTGGGAATTCCACGTATAATGATCAATGTTGTATCCGACGCGTTGGTTCCAACCTACCCCACTTGTAAATCGTTGCGTAATACGATAACCGAAATAGACACTCACATCAGTGAGTATATCATCATTCTTTTTTTGGAGCTGAAACGCGATACCAGGGATGATTCGTTCAATGAGGGGCTTGGCCTTCATTGGATTCGGCCGCTTTTTTGGAAGGTCATTCAGATTGCTAACGGTGGCAAATTTCTGCTTGTACTTAGATACAGACTCCATCGCTTTTTGGATGTTCTCTTCCTTGCCAGCAAAATGATCAATCGCTTTTATTAGGCTCTCCTTGTTATCCGGAATAATTTGACCAGGATTCTCAAGCTTCTTTGCATCCCTTACCAATTCATTGTTCTCCATTTCTCCAGCAATATCAATTTGGTCTTGCACCTGCTTCACCTGAGCGACTTCCTTTAATGAAGTTTCAATAGCCTGGTCTGGGTCCTTTGATAAGGTCTTCACCTGCGACAATTCACCTGTCACGGACCCTAATTTTCCCTGAACATCTTTCACGGCGTCAAGTTGGTTACTCGAAAGGGATTTGTTGATTGATGATAAATCTTGTGTTAAATGCAGATCACTGAAATCTTCTATGTTGAGCGAGGGAATATCAGGAAGGTCTATTTTCGGCACATGAACATGTAGGTCCTGAAGTTCACTGGAAACCTTCTCGTTAACAGTAGACAATGATGAGTTACCAGGTAATGTATTTAGACTTATTTTCTTCTTAACCAATGACGACCATTCGTCAATTCGGCCTTTCGTCTTAGCTAGCAGGGTCGTCTTGCGCGCCTCAATGTCTGCGATCAACCTGTCCTTCTTCATTTCAAGGCTGTCTAAAAGAATCACTAAATGTTGTGTTGGCAATTGAATAACATTTAGGCTATCTATCCTTCGCCTTAGCTCCATGGTATTTTTACCGAATCGCTGATTAATATTGGACAATGCGCTATCGGACCAGCATTGAACCGTTAGTGAATCCAAAGTCCATCTTTTTCTCGCAAGAATAGAAAGGCTGTCGGCATGGAGACCTGCTTGTTTTTCCTGTCCATAACCTTCTAGGACATGTAAAAGTGAGACAGATAGCATTAAGACAACGTAGTATTTCATAAGATAAGTAACCCAAATTCCGGCTCCAATTCCAAAACAATTTCTGTTGTGTATTCACCGACAAAAACAGCACACAGAGGCGTGTCCTCTTGCCGTCCGAAAAAACTACCTCTAAAAAAAACTCCAATTCTTGTTGATATCTGTGAAGGTCCCAACTTCATGAATCTTCTCATTCGGTCCTATCTTCAAGTCCAACTGTATTTGGGAGTCATCGTCGAAGTAAATCTTAAGTACGATATGCTCGGTAAAAAGAGTTTGTGTAACCTTCCGGGAGATCACTTCGCATAATTTATCTCTAAACCCTGGCTCATCGAATGAGTAGAATAAACCTTTGACAACTACAATTGGCCATCGAAAGCACGTTAATCTGTTTCCATCAAAATCTAGCTGTAGATAGTTTTGCACGAAGATGACTGAACTCAATTGTTCATTTTCTAGAATTGCAAAAGGACTTTTTAGTGAATCGTTATCAATCATACCATTCGTTATTTTATCGTTTTTTGATCTCATCGGTCCTTAATTGGAATATGAGCGCTAGGATCCGTGGGCGGAACTGTTCGACCAGTGGATGGATTAACAGTTTGGCCCTGCGAGTTCATGTAAATTACCCTTGGTCCGTCCGGCTTTGGACCAGTCTTCGCATCCATAATGCGTACTCCACTGACCCTGGAATTTAATCCATTACCGCCGCTTCCACCTTCGTAAACCATACCCGAACCTGTTCTAAAATTATTAAGGTCTGAAAACTTCTTGGTTAGAAAATCAAATTTTACTGTTTTGATTGTTGTCTGGGCCCTGAGTGATGTTTGCAGGAACGCACATAGCATGGTGAGATAAATTAAGCTAACTAGTTTTTTCATGGGTCGTATTTTTGGTTTAATAGAAAAGACATATTATGATCTCATCAGATAAAATGTTGGCCTGACATGGTTTGTTAATCGGTAACTAGCAAGAAATCAAACTAGCAACGCCTTAAACAAGGGGTCCTTCATCCTGAGCGACGGCACAAATGTCTTAGTGTTATAAAGCGTTCTGAGGTCCTGCTGATCAATAGCCACCATCTTTGCGCTTGCAATTGAATCTCCATTCCCAGCTTTCCAGGCACTCTCCCATAGGATAGCCATCACCTCACATCCTTCGGCTACGTTATCGATAGTGCTTGCGCCAACTACGTTCCACATGTTATCGTATTTCCCGTGCACGCCGAAATTATCAATAAAGACATCGCAGATCTCGGTCGGCGGCAACTTCTTGTAGACCTTATCCATAAGCTTGATGACGCGCTTAGCCGCATCCTTCCCCTGACCGCCGATAAGCTGACCATTCGTTATCGTCCGTGCCTTATTATTGACGCCTGTAAAGAGTTCATTCATTTTCTTGTCGATCAGGGTCGTTTCATAATCGGTGTGAACATTATGCTCAGCTTCGTTCCTGCCATGGTGGAATTGAGAAATGTGCAGTGGTTGACAGGCGTCGCCAACGTAGTGTGCCATCGTTCCGCCTGCACAAATGAATTCTGCTAGATTCTTATTGATTAACGATTGAATCATTTGATTGTACATCTGCCACACCCTGAACGGGACCGCGCCTTCTCGTGGACCACGTGCATTTGGTTTTATCTGATCGAATGCTTCGAAATATGCGATCCAAAAATCGATGTCAATATTGGCTGGGTTCGCTACACAAAGCTCCATCAGCGTCTTACCATTTTGAATAGTTGCGTCGGATTCATCGATATCGGCAAAATGATTTGATTCGTCTGTCGGCCTGGTGGTTCGCCAGATGATATCCGCGACATCTGCAAGCGGAACAAACAAATTCTTAGAATCGCTGAATTGACCGCTAACAACGTTCTTGCTCAGCAGATCAGCATCTACGTATCCAATATTCTTTTGATTTGCCTTTAGAAGTTTACTGAGCTTCACGTTGGATACTAACTCACACGCTTTGGCTGCAATCTTAAAGTGCCCTGTCTTCCCCCAACTAAATTCGTTGTCAAGATTCCATCCCCTCACCACATCGACGTCGAGTCTGACGCATGCAGTGGTCAGATTCGTCGCGAGTGCGAATGAAAATGCCTGCTGGCTTTGCGCGCCCGTGAGGAATGTATGCTGTCCCCAGTGCACTGCAATTGGATAGTACTTTGTGTCCTTTTTCGGATCTTCACTCTTCAGCAGCCACAGCGTACCCGAATCGCCAAAGTGTGTATTGAGTGGTTTACCCTCAGGCCCGCCAATGAGAAAATCAGAAACGTATTCCAGTCCGCCAATCGATTTGTAGCGATAGAACAGGGCCACGATCTCCCCTTCCATCTTACCCGATACAGCACCGAACGCGCATATCCTTGGTGCCGACAACTTGAGTTCCGGCTTCCTGGCAGCGATCAAGGACAGCGTAAAGTTTTGTGTGTTCAGGTCGGCGAGACGCTCAATCTGTCCGATGCCGAAGACATCCGTCTTCCACATATTCTGATCGTCAATTTCAACAAGGCCGATGTCGTTGTTGATGAATATCTTCTTTCCCTTCCACTCGTCGTAGATGTCTTCAAACCTGATCTTACCAAGTTTTTTATCGCTGGTAGTGCCAATTCTAACAACCGAACCTTTGAGCTTCGTGAACACCTCTGTCCCCTCCTCGCCGCTCACATGCTTGTTCGTTAATGCGTAATACTTGTTGCCGTCGGTGACCACACAACCAATCGACGCAATCCGCTCCATGCCCTGGGTCTTGACGATGACCGGAAAGCCACCTCCCACGTAGGTCTGTGGAAAAATAATGTTCGATGGATTAATGAACTCATTGTTCTCATAGACAGGCGGTGCCTCTACCACGCAGATCGGGACAACCCTGCCATCGGGCATATAGATTGCCCTCGGTACGATATCGTCCTGACCGCTTTGAGCCAGTTCATCGCGCTGCTCCCACTGATCCACAAACACCAGGATGCACGGCCAGGAGTACTCACGAACCTCAGAGTTATCCAACGTTCGCTTCTCTTTCTTGGTAAGTGGGCTGATTGATTTGTTATATCCGGTTTCATTTGGCCAGGGGTCTGTCTTCCGAATCCGGTAACGGCTAACGGCAGTGGCAATAACGTTCTTCTTGTTGATCAGATGAACGTGGAACAGGTCGCGTGCTTCAACGAGGTCCTTAATTGAAAGACTGTTGAAATTAAATTTTGCTGATAGGATGTCCATATAGAGAGGGTGAAAATTGTTTTCATTTGCCAACAACTACTCGAATTGATTGACCGTGTTGCTCTATGGATGGATGGGCTCCTGACTGTTTATTAATTTAGTACTTTTTCTGATTCGATGTATCTGGCATTAAATTATTTAATAGTAATACAATCTTACCTCCAGGTCCTGTAATTACCTCCCTGTATCTAGGGACCCATATAAATTAATTCTTTGAACTGGTTGCAAATTCTTCCCATTTCGCTAACTTCATAAAGGAGCCCATCAAGCTCTGCACTGTATGGTGTGGAGTTAGATGGGCTTTATTTTTTTTTGCCACTTGAGCGTAATGAAGGCTTGTTGATCACAGCGGAAGAGCGGCGTTGAAATCCGCTTCTTGAAAAACGCATCGTTATATGAATATGAAAATCCCCACCGTTTCAAAAAAATTCTGGATCGTTGTCGCCACCATCGCCATCGTTACAGTCCTTTTTGCGTATTATCTCCTGGTTTATGTAAAGGGTAAAAAGGAGGATCTCACCGCCCGGAATTTTAGGGTACTTGAACAAGTAGGCAGGAATATTGGCGAATTGAGGCGTAATCATCTAAAGACCATTGAGAACAACCGGACGAACTGTGACATTCAAAACTTATACAATCAAAATTTACGCTTCAGCAATGACCTCACTCAGTCAGAATATGAGCGCCTGGATTCTATTTTTTTTGAATTCAATCACTTTGACGACTGCGAAACTTACGATAGCCACAAAACATCCTTGTTGTCCATTTCTGTAAATGATTTTTTGAAGAAAATGCCATTGGACCTGGGTCCTTTCTTTATCGTAAGGGTTAAGAAAAAAGAATCGGATGATTCTAAGACCGACAATGGCAATTCGGACCAACAAAAAGAAGATCAAGATAAAGAGGATCAACAACAAGAAAAGAAAGACCCCCAGGTCTTCAAGATTGTGTACCAGGACAATTTGGTAGGAACCATCAAGATCAATAGCCTGGACAGCCTTTATATAGAAGATCACGGGATCAAGACCATACCCGCCACCACGATTAATATTTCCGGGATCGACTACCTGATCTTCACCCACATCATTA
>Ga0193753_10002678_pt1 | contig 13777 bp, 15 predicted proteins | sample H1c2metaG_FD_144925 | JGI IMG/M metagenome (GOLD analysis project Ga0193753, IMG submission 144925) | Soil microbial communities from a riparian zone of the East river system, Colorado, United States - H1c2 | ecosystem: Environmental > Terrestrial > Soil > Riparian zone | place: USA: East... | reverse complement strand
AGCCACGAATGACACCCACGCTAGACGCCGCACTGTTATCCACCGCCGCCGCTCCGGCCGAGAAAACGCCTTCGAAGCTCGGCGATGCGGCGCGTCAATTCGAATCTCTACTGATCGGGGAAATGCTGAAATCCGCGCACGAATCGGATTCGGACGGCTGGTTAGGCAGCGGTTCCGATAGCGGCTCGGAATCCGCCATGGCCATGGCTCAGACGCAGTTCGCACAAGCCATTGCAAAACAGGGCGGCTTTGGTCTCGCGAAAACTATCGAGCGATCGGTTGCGAGCCAGGCCGCTCAGAACGAAAAGGCCGGGCCGGATACCGCCGCTTCGGCGGGTTCGCTCCAGTAAGCTCCGTACGGCAAGGACTGCGCGCTTTCGGGCGTGGCATATTCTTCGCCCGCGCATGCGGCGCGCGGCAAGCTCTCGCTCGCAACGCTCCAGCCTTCGATCAGCGTCCCGGAGAAGCTTTCTACCTCGCGGAGCGGTTCCCCCGCCTGGCGGGCGTGCGCCTCGATCAACTTCGTCTGCATGTAGCCGTACAACCGCTTTAGGCTAAGGCTGATTTCCCCGCCCTTCTCATAGTCGAGCGAAACCAGCAGCTCCGTCAGAATCGCCAGCGCTTTGTTGACGGCCTTCGAGCGAGCCCAAATATCGCCTGCTTCTAAACAGCGTCCGGCTTTGCGCGTTGCCTCGAGCGCCCCTTCGTACAGCGCCACCACCAGCCGCACGGGGTGCTGGCTTGAAACGTTGCCCTCCACGTACGCCTGGTAGGGATTGTAGTCGCTCAACTGAACTTCCTCCGTACCTCTTTATCGCTATGTTCCGGCGATCTTTCACAGGAAATTAGCCCACTCGCGCCGCGGCGTATCAGGTGAATATCGGTAGTGCAGCGGATAGCGCTTCCGATATGACTCTCAGGGGTAATCCCGCCAAAGCATGTTCTCCATCATAGGAATCGTTGTGGTCATAGGCGCCATCGTAGGCGGCTATTTGATGGAGCACGGCAATTTGATGGTGCTGTTGCAGCCGGCCGAGTTGCTCATTATTGGCGGCGCCGCCATCGGGACCTTGCTCATCGCCAATCCGCTACCGGTGATTATGAAGCTTCTCAAAGGCGTGGCGGGGGCGTTCGGCTCGGAAAAATTCAACAAAGACCGTTACCTCGAAACGCTCAAAATGCTCAACGAGTTGTTCGTGCGCGGCCGCAAGGGCGGCATCAGCAGCCTGGAGCAGGACGTCGAAACGCCGGACAAAAGCGAAGTCTTCAAGAAATACGAAAACCTTCTCAAAGACCATCACGTGCTCCATTTCATCTGCGACACGCTGCGCATGGCGATGACCGGCACCGTCTCGCATTTCGATCTGGACCAGATGATCGAGCTCGATCTCGAAGTGCATCACAAAGAAGTCAACGTGCCGGTCGCGGCGCTCACCACCGTCGCCGACGCCCTACCGGGCCTGGGCATCGTCGCCGCCGTGCTCGGAGTGGTGATCACCATGGGATCGCTGGGCGGTCCACCCGCCGAGATCGGCCACAAAGTCGCCGCCGCGCTGGTAGGAACGTTTCTGGGAATCCTGCTGTGCTACGGCTTCTTTTCGCCGCTTGCGGCCAGCATGAGTAAAGCCAACGACGCCGAATCGCAGTATTACAACTGCCTCCGCACCGGGTTGATCGCGTTTATTCGCGGCGCGGCGCCCATTCTTGCGGTTGAATTTTCGCGCCGCTCCATCCCCTCGCGCGTGCGCCCCAGTTTCCAGGAAATGGAAGCCGCCTGCCGCGGCATCAAGAACGAAGCCAAGGCAGCCTAGAACATGCCGGCACAAGTCCCGCCGACGATCATTATCGTCAGGAAAAAAGCGCATCATAGCGGCCACCACGGCGGCGCCTGGAAAGTCGCCTATGCCGATTTCGTAACCGCCATGATGGCACTGTTCATCGTGCTGTGGCTCATGAACGCCAGCCAGGAAACGCAAAAGGCCATCGCGGGATACTTTCGCGATCCGAAAGGAATCGGCCGCCAGACCGGCAGTTCGCTTGGAGGCACCGGGGAGAGCCTCACCATCACCAAGAGCACTATGAACGCGCTCAAGGACAAACTCGAGCAGCAGATGAAACAAAGTCCGAAGTTCGAGAACCTCAAGGACTACGTGCAGATGACCATAACCGGCGACGGACTGCGCATCGAGATGCTCGAGTCGGAGAAAGGCCGTTTCTTCGAAAATGGCGAGCCGCTGCCGACCGAGACCGGCAAAGCGTTGCTGGTTTTGCTGGCGCATGAGGTCGGGAAATTGCCCAATGGACTGTTAATCGAAGGCCACACCGATTCGATTCCGTACGACAACGCCCGCTACTCCAACTGGGAGCTCTCCTCCGACCGCGCCAATGCTGCCCGCCGCATCATGCAGGAAAACGGCGTGCGCCTCAACCAGATCGCGCAGGTACGCGGTTTCGCGGATCAGCAATTGCGTCTGCCCGCGAAACCGGGGGATCCATCGAATCGGCGCATTTCAATCATCGTCCAATTCCTGCCTGGGCACGAATCCGCGCCGGCCGCCGAGCCATCCGCCGCCGCAAAACCGGCCGTGGAACACGCGCACTGATCCCTCTACAAAGTCCGCCCGTCTTCGATATATCTGTATGCCTACGGAAATCGTGGTCGGGCCGGACGAGTGCCGCTTCGCGGAGTCGGGCGACGTGTTGCGCGCGCGGCAGGTCGCGTCCGATTGGGCGGTCGCCATTCACCACCCAGCCGCCGGTGTGGGCGTGCTGGCGCGCTTTTCCGGCCAGCCCGATCCTGCGCTAAGACAGGCGCTTCTGCTAATACGCTCTTTTGCCCCCTCGGCGGGCAGCGCCCGGCACGGCTGGCGCGCGTTTCTCGTCGGCGGCGCCAGCGCTTCAGAAGACGATGCCGCAGCGCGGCTGACACAATCCTGGCGCCTGGCCATTCAGGCCGGCCTGTGGCGCGAGGGCGTGCTTCTCCAGGGCGAAGACCCCGGCGGCCAGCGCGCCCGCTCGGTTTATTTCGATCCCGCGGCGGGCCGTCTTATCGTCCGTTCCGCACGCATGCTGGCGCCTATGACGCAACAAATACAATTGCCATGCCCGCTAGCATCCTGATCGCCGATAGTTCGTCGGCCATGCGCGCGGTCATCGAACGCGCCATCCAAATCGCCAGCCTCCCGGTCGCTAGCTGCTACCAGGCGGCGCGGGGCGCCGATGTCCTCGACTTGCTCGCCGCGCACCAGATCGATTTCTTGCTGCTCGACATTGACCTCGCGGACATGCCCGGGGAGGCGCTGATTCAGACGTTGCGCGAATCCTCCGCCCTTCCCTTCATGGTGACTTCCGCCGACGCTTCCTCGGCCCGCATCGAGCGGCTGCTCGAGCTGGGCGCTTCGGACTACTTGCTCAAACCTTTTTCAGTGCCCACGCTGTGCGCGCGTCTCGGACAAGCGCTCGAGGCCATACATGTCAACAACTGAAAGCCACGCGGAAGCGATCCTCGAACACCTGGTACGGCACGCGCTTGAAGTCATGTGTTACGCCGAAATCCAGCGGCTGCCTTCGCTCGCTCCCATGGTCGATCCGGTTGAAGCCCGCATCGGAAATCTGCACATAGCAGCCGCTCCCGCTGCCGCTCGCGCGCTCACCGCCGCGTTCCTGGGCGTGGAGCCCTGGCACCCTTCGCTCGAATCGCAGACCCATGACGTGGTTCGCGAAATCACCCGCGTAGTGTGCGGACGCCTCGTCACTTCTCTGGACTCGGTCGAGCCCCGGCAAACCATCCGCCAGGCCTTCCGCTTAAGCGCCGGAACTTTGTCGGTAACCCTCCAGCTCGCCTGAAAATCTCCCGATAAGCAAGAAGAGCGAAGCTACTTGACGAAGCCTCTTTTTACCCTCTTACTCCTTTCGGCTACGCTAGCCTACGCTGGCGTGAACGCTGCCGGCGTGAACGCTGCTGGCGTGAATGCTCCGGATACCAAGACTGTCGCGGCCGAGCAGTTTCTGAAAAAGCAAGAAGAGCGAAGCTACTTGACGAAGCCTCTTTTTACCCTCTTACTCCTTTCGGCTACGCTAGCCTACGCTGGCGTGAACGCTGCCGGCGTGAACGCTGCTGGCGTGAATGCTCCGGATCCCAAGACTGTCGCGGCCGAGCAGTTTCTGAAAAAGCAACAAGACTCGCTCGACCGGCAGCGGGCCTCGCTCCACCAGCAACTGAGCGGCGAGGCGATCGGCGCAAGCGCCAAAGCCGCGGATCCAACCGCCGAGCCCGCCGCCTACTTTATCGATCCGCTGTCCGCTCTTCCGCAAGCCGATTGCGACCGTTTGGATAAGACCAGCGTGGAATCTTTGATCGCCGCCGCCGCTAAAAACAGTCGCTCGAGCCCGCGCTGCTGCGCGCCGTGATGAAACAGGAGTCCGGCTTCAAGCCATGCGCTGTTTCGGTTCGCGGAGCGCAAGGCCTGATGCAGCTCATGCCCGCAACCGCGGACCTTCTACATGTCGCGGACCCATTCGATCCGCAACAAAACGTCGAAGGCGGAGCGGCTTTTCTGAAGCAGTTGCTGGGCCGCTACAAAGGCGACCTGCGGCTGGCGCTGGTGGCTTACAACGCGGGCACTCTGCGCGCCGACCAACCCGCCAACACGCCTTACCCGGCGGAGACGCAAAACTATCTGGCGAGCATCTTCGCGCAGCTAGGAATCAATCAAGCTCCCAAGCTGACGGATGGCATAGAAGACCTGCAGGATGAAACGCTTCTCCCGCCGGCCGAGCCCGAGCCGCAGCCGCCGGCGGCGTCTTCCGCCGAATCAAAACTGGACGCGTCTTCCGCCGAACCACAAAAAGAAGTCCCGGCTCCCGCTGAAAAGCCCGTCGCGCCCGCTGCTGAGAAAACGCCGCCTCCTTCACCTGCAGCACAGCCTATTAGTCAATAGCATTTTGCCGCCGCTGCGCGCGAGAACTTCAAGATTTTCGCGACCCAGTAAAGTGTCAAACCGGACCGCCTGATCCGCTTGCGCGAGCAAGTAATAGCGCCGCGGCTGGCGCCACAGCGTCTTGAGCTTCGCGTCGTCGATGAACACGTCGGGAACACCCGGAGCGTTCGAGCCGTACTCCAAATTGTGCCACCGGCCATTGAGCAGCAGCTCCGGCCGATCCGTGTAAAACGGCACGGATGAAAACGACCAGTAGTTGTGATCGACGATGACCTCGCCGGGCGGCGCTTTCAAGAGCAACTCCGCCAGGTTTCGAGAGGAGAGCAGCGGGTCGAACTTCACCATCGCGAGACGCGCTCCCTGGAAGAACACAACCATCATCAAAGCGGCGGCCAGATACGCACGATGGTGCGCACGCGCACCGCTAACCCGTAACGTGCCGATCGAGCCAATGAGAAAACCTACGCCCGCGATGGCGAGCGGAATTCGCAAATAGGCAAACGAATCGAGCGTGAGATCTTCCATGTGGCCCAGCGAAAGCCTATAGGCAGCCGGATGGGGAACGAGCGCCGCCGTGATGTCCCCCGGGGTTGGCACATGCCGCACCGCGATCAGGATGGCGAAACACGCGAGACCCGCAATGCCGGTAACTATGCTGAGCGCCCGAGTCCCGCCCCGGATCCAGCTATTTCCCGCGGCCGTTGCGCAACTCATGGCACAACCCAGCAGGAGCGCCAAGGCCGGGTAGCACGGCATCGAGTAGTACTCCTGGGTGGTTGAGAATGTGAAGAAAACCAGGATGAAGCCAACCCAGCAGAGTGCCAGGAGCCGGGCTTGTCCCGCTCGATCGCGCGGGCGGAACGAGAGTTTTGCCACCGCCGGTAAATACACGCTCCAAGGGAAAAGCCAGATCAAATGAAAAAGCCAAAACCATAGCCGCGGAACGGTGTCATAGTCGCGCGGGTACCGCAGGTTCAGGAACCGCAGCAGTTGCTCGTTGACAAAATAGAACCACAGAAAACCGTGATATTGGCCTGGTAGGCTCTGGAGAGTCCAGGCGAAATAGGGAGGATTGCGGATGGTCGCCAAAATGTGCCAAGGAGCGGCGACCAGCAACAGGATCGCGGTTCCTGAGAGTGGCCGCAATCGTTTCCAAGTGTCCCAGGAAAAGAGCCGCCGCGTCAGGAGTAGAAAGAGCAGCGCCGCGCCGGCCGGGAAAACGGCGCCGATCAGACTCTTCAACAAGAGGCCCAGGCCAAGACTCGCAAAGAACAACCACGCCCAAGCTCTTTGATTTTTTTCCTCTTCGTCGAAGACGCGAAGAAAAGACCACATGGCCAGAGTGATGACAAAGGTGAGCATGACGTCGGGAATGAGTACCCGCGTGAAGAGCCACAGCCCGATGCCCGAGGCCATCGCCAAGCCCGCATAAAAGCCCGCTCGCCTGCCGAAGGCCCACTTGCCAAAGCACGCCGTCAACCATGCCAGCCCGATGGCAGTCAGGGCGAACGGAATACGGGCAGCCCAATCGTGAAAGCCAAACAGCTTGTAGGCAATGTTCGTGACCCACCAGGAGAGCGGCGACTTCTCCAAATACAACACGCCATCCAGCCGCGCCGTTACCCAGTCGCCCGACGTCATCATGTTGCGGGCAATCTGCGCCTCTACCGCATCGGAATCGTCCATCAGCGATGGGGGCGAAATCACGCTCGTCAGGTAAATGGCGCCGGCGACGATCAATACAACCAGCAGAGAAACGTTCCAGCGCCTCTCTTCTTTCACGTTGAACAATCTTGCGATCCTCACAAAGTTAGAGTGGAATACCTGATCATCTCAGGAGGGCCGTCTGGCGGCGATGCATTAAGCTGTGAAAGAAAACGATGACACGCCAAACGCGTTTGAGCCTGATCCTATGCGTTTGTGTCGTCGCGCTGATCGGACTATTTTTTATTCCGAGGATTCCCCTCGGCGCGGATTACCACGACTTTGCCGACACGCGAAGCCTGTTCGCTCTTCCGCATGCTCTAGACGTTCTCTCAAACATACCGTTCCTCGTGGCGGGTGGCTGGGGATTATTTTGGCTTCTCAGCGGAGCGAGCCGGCTCTCCTTTACGGACCAAAGGGAACGGATACCCTATGTTGCGTTTTTCGCCGGCGTGGCGCTGACGGGCGTGGGTTCATTTTGGTACCATCTCGCGCCCTCGAACTCTCGATTGCCAGGGGACCTTCTTCCCATGACATGCTGCTTCGTGTCCATGGCCGTCGCGCTGTTTATGGAAAGAGTGAATGTCCGAATCGGATTGATCGGCTTGACCCCTCTGCTTCTTCTAGGCGTCGCCAGTATCGCCGCATGGTATTGCTCAGGAGACTATAAGTTTTATCTATTCGTGCAATTTTTTTCTATCGTGGTCGTGATCTTGATCGTTGGCTTATTTCCACCTCGCTATTCAGGAATGCGCTACCTTGCCGCCGCTTTTGCGCTCTTCGTTGGGGCGAAGCTTTTTGAGTCCTTCGATCGTCAGATTTATCTTTCAGGTAAAATCGTTAGCGGGCACTCACTGAAGCATGTCACGGCAGGTATCTCCAGCTATTTGATACTGAGGATGCTGCAGGTTCGGCATGTCATTGCCGGTTAGGCCCTCGACTCGCCTTTGAAACCATCCATCACATCTTTCCTGGCATGCCCGGCGTGCCGTCAGAGCTTCGACATCGTTACCGAGAAAGTGGAAATCTCCGAGGTGATCGAAGGTAGCCTGATCTGCCAGGGCTGCGCCTCCCGGTTCCCAATCGTCCGCGGCATCCCGCGCTTCTTGAGAAAAGATCTGAACGCCGAACAGAAAGCCACGGCGGACGCATTCGGCTATGAGTGGACCCACTATTCGACCTTGACGGATGCGGACAAGAAGGAATTCTTAGCCTGGATTGCACCTCTCACTCCAGCGAGTTTCAAGGATCAAGCCGTTCTGGACGCCGGCTGTGGAAAGGGCCGCCACATATTCCTGGCCGCTCAATTCGGCGCTCGCACCGTTATCGGCGTCGATCTGTCGGATGCCGTAGAAGCCGCTTTTCGGAACACCCGCGACCTGCCAAATGTGCATGTCATTCAGGCTGACATTCTGGAGTTGCCATTCAAACGCCCGTTTGATTTGGCTTACAGCATCGGAGTGATTCATCATCTTCCCGTTCCAAAATCAGGATTCCTGGCGCTTTGTAGCCACGTCAGGCCGGGTGGCCGCGTGTCGGCCTGGGTCTATGGAAAAGAGGGCAATCTGTGGATCGAGAAACTCGTCGATCCAATTCGCAAGAACATAACGTCACGGCTCCCCAGAGTCATCACCCGGTGCCTCTGCTTTTTTCCAGCCGTGACGCTTTTCGTTGGTCTGAAGCTTTTGTACCGCCCGGCCAAGAAGCTTGCTTGGTTAAAGCGAATACTACCGTATTCGGATTACCTCTGTTCGATCTCCGATTATTCCTTCTCTGAAAATTTCTGGAATGTCTTTGACCAGTTAGTCGCACCAACCGCTTTCTATCACAGCCAGGAAGAAGTGGCTGACTGGTTCAAAACCGCGCAAGCGCGCGACGTTGAGATCGCGCGGCACAACAGTAACAGTTGGCGCGGTACCGGCATACTCCCAGGGTCCTGATAGCATCCGCAAAAAGGGTAGTTACCTTTCGATTGGAAAATACGTCCTTGAGTTGGGGTGGGGTGTTGAATTTGGCGCAGAGAGTCAATGCATCTAACACTCGTGTACCTGTTTCTGGGGTTAGCCAGCCTACCCTTTATCTATTACTTACTCGCGATCTACAGTTCCCGCCGCTTTTTTTCGCAGCGAGACATCGAACCTCGTAGTTTTACGCCCCCCCTTAGTATCTTGAAGCCGGTTCGTGGTTTGGATCCGGACGCCTACAAGAACTTTGCGAGCTTTTGCGATCAAGATTATCCGGAGTACGAAATCGTCTTTTGCCTGGGCGCGACGGACGATCCGGCGGTACCGATTATCGAGACTCTTCGCAGTAACTTCCCTAGCCAGCGCATCCGTGTGCTGTTTGGATCGGGGCGTGTCGCGGCGAACGACAAGGTCGCCAAGTTGGTGCGTCTCGCGAACGAGGCGGCTTACGAATATCTGGTCATCAATGACAGCGACGTTCGCGTTGGCCGCGATTATCTGAAAACAATTGTGGCCCCGCTCTCCGATCCGAAAGTCGGCGCGGTGACCTGTCTTTATGTTTCGACCGGCGATCGCACTTTCATCGATACGCTGCAGACGGTGGGCATGCTCTCCGATTTCTATGCCGGGTTGCTCGTGGCGCGCGAGCTCGATGGCGTGAAGTTCGCCCTCGGCCCGACCATCGCTACCACGCGCACGCGCTTGGCCGCTTTCGGCGGCTATGAGGCCATCGAAAATCGGCCGGGCGACGATCTTCTCGTGGGCCAATTGATTTCCGAGCAAGGCTACGAAGTGAAGCTCTCTCGCTATGTGGTCGAAACCGTGTCCGACTATCAATCGATGAAGGAACTCTTGCACAAGCGCATGCGCTGGCTGGTAGTCATGCGCCACATGCGCCCGCTCGGGCATCTCGGGATGCTGTTCACGCAAGGGCTGCCGTGGTCGATCGCCGCCGTCGCCGTCCATCCCACGCGCGCGGCCGCTGCATTTTTTCTGGGTGGCTACGTCGTCTTAAGAACGGTGATGAGTTGGGTCATCGGCGTCCGCGGACTCAAACAAAAATCGCTCGACCCGAAAGTTGTGGTGGCTTGGGATGCGTTCGCATTTGTAATGTGGGTCGCTAGCTTCTGCCGCAATAGTATTCGTTGGCGCGGCGGCGACTATCACATTCGCGACGGCGAACTCGTCCCGGCTGCCTCAAACGCGGGCGACTAAGGAGGACGTAACTTCCCGCACCGTCCGGCGCTCATTCGAGGGCTTGCGCCAATCCACTTGCGGCAGGAACATCGAGACGTCAATCCGGTCGCGATAACGGACTGCGATATTCATCAACGAATCGAGCAGCGAATCCGAAAGGAAATGCGGCTTCAGTCCAAGATCCAGCAGTCTGGAATGTTTCGCATTGTAGTAGTGCTGTTCCGATTCGACGCGCGGATCGGCGATCCGGTCGATCTCGACATCCAGGCCCAGCTTGTTACCCGCGGCTTTTACCAATTCGGCGATTTCAAGCACGGAGAACTGTTCCGTGAATTGATTGAAGACACGGCATTCGCCCGGCGCGGCCGGATTCAAGCAAGCGAGCTCGACGCAGCGAACCGTGTCGCGTATGTCGAGAAACCCGCGCGTCTGTCCGCCCTGTCCGTACACCGTCAACGGATGCCCTACCGCCGCTTGCGCGCAGAAGCGATTTAAGACCGTTCCAAACACTTCGTCGTAGTCGAAGCGATTGATGAGTGCGTCGTCGTAGAGCGTTTCATCCGTCGTCGTGCCGTACACCACGCCCTGATTCAGATCGGTCGCGCGGAGCTTCCAGATCTTGCAGGCAAACATCATGTTGTGGCTGTCGTGAACTTTCGACAAATGGTAAAACGAACCGGGCTGTTTGGGGAACGGAAGAGTATCTTTGCGCCCGTTGTGCTCGATCTGGATGTATCCTTCTTCGATATCGATGTTGGGCGTGCCGTATTCGCCCATGGTCCCGAGCTTCACCAAATGGCAATCCGGCTGAAATTCGCGCAACGCGAAAAGCAGGTTCAGCGTTCCGACAACGTTGTTCACCTGCGTGAAGACCGCATGTTTGCGGTCGATCATGGAGTACGGCGCGGCACGCTGCTCGGCGAAGTGAATGACCGCTTCCGGTTCAAATGCCTTGACCGTCGAGGCCAGGAAGTCGTAGTCGGTGACATCGCCGACGAATAGTTCAATCGACTTGCCGGTGAGCTGTTGCCAGATTTTGAGGCGTTCCGAGAGCGGGCGAATCGGTGTCAACGTCTGCACGCCCAATTCGTGGTCCCATGTGCGGCGCGCAAAATTGTCGACGATCGCGACCGAATGCCCTTTCGCCGACAAATAAAGAGCGGTGGCCCAACCGCAGTAACCGTCGCCGCCTAATACACCGATCTTCATAACTGAGTTAAGACGCAGCGACGTGGCGCAACGTAACCGAAATGTTTGTAAAACTATGTACGCTGTTTAGCGGGTGTCGAACCCACGAGTACTACTCCACCAAAGATAAGCAGCGTGCCTAACCAATGACCCGAGCTCACTTGCTCGTTGAGAAACACTCTTCCCAGGAACGCGGATAGGATATATCCGGTGGCGGTCAGCGGCAGGACAAAACTCAAGTCCGCCAGGCTAAGTAGCGCCAGACGCGTGAGCAGCGAGAGTACAAGCATTGTGATGCCTATGGCGACAAAAGGATTCAGCATAGCCTTCAAATAGAGCGACGGATGAATCGACAACAATTCTGAAGATTGTTTAACCCCCCAGGCGAGCGAAAGGTTCCCGAATGGACGCAGTAATAGGGTGACCACTAACAATTGATATGTACGCAACGTCCGGCCTTGCTGAATCACCTATTCAATTTTAGCCCGCTCCACCTTGCTCGCCCTAGTCTGATAGACTCCGAAGAATTTCGCTGTATGCCAGACATTCCAATTACAGACATCGCCCACGCGACCGCGGACCTCAAGATCAGTGATACCTCTTCGTTCGCTCTCGCCAAATTGTCGACCCTGAATTTCGCGAGTTTTCCGGTTGTCGGAGATTTCCAGAAGCCGGTCGATCAAAGCACCATCGAACACGCCAGCTTCGGGATGCGGCTCGGCTCGCCCGCATTGCTCGCAGGCGATGCATTTCCCACCGGCGTGGAAGGCGCCCTCACCGGCACCTTGGCCATCCGTAAAGCGTCGGACGGCGGCCTGTTTGACGACGACGGCTTCTCTCCTGAATTGCCTATTGAGCCCGGAACCTGTTGGATCGGCCTGGACCTGCAGCTCGACATCACAGCCAAAGCGGGCGCGGCGTTTCAAGGCTTCGGCGTCGAGGTCGAGGGCGATGCCGTGGCGGCGGTCGGAACGCTGCTGCGGCTTGACTCCGTTTCCGGGTCGCTGCCGAAACTGGCCGAGGCGCTCAAAGCGGCGCTCGAGCACTATTCCATCCCTCGAACGGTCGAGGAAATTCGGAAGCAGCCGCTCGGCATCGCGCACACCGCCGAAGTCGGTGGCACCGTGACATTCAGCGGCTCGTATAGCCTTCCCATCAACGCGAATGCGCTTGCGTCCGCTTCCCTGCCCTTCAACTACAAGATCGCTTTGAATCCCGAAGCCACGCTCGAAGTGGGCGGCTCGCTCGCGCTCAGTGGCGATTTCGTCGTCCGCACTTATAAGACAAGCGAAACGCAACTGACTCTGGGGCTGTATAAGAAAAAAGGCACCACGATTGAAGTGGACTTCACGGCTGCGGTGGGCGTCGCCGCGAATTTCGGCTCTAGCGGCAAGGATCTGGTCAGCATGGTCCTCGGCAGAATCTTTCCGAAAATCGATCCGTCCGTTGCCGGTTTCACCGGCGAGCAGGCGGAGGCGCTCGACGACGCTTTGCACGCCTGCATCGACAACAGCCTTGCTACTTCGATCAATGGCTCGTGCGCCGCTTCGAAAACCGACGAGTCCGCGGTTGTCTATTCGATCGATCTGAGCGCCGGCGATCAGGCCGCGACAGATAAGGCCATCACCGCCGCACTCCACGGCAATTGGACGCTGCTAGAGAATTTGCAAAATGCACACCCGGTGCGCAACGTCATTCGCGATGTGCGGACCAAGGGCCACAAGATCGTCATCAACCTGCTCGGTTTTTACAACGCGATTTCGGTTTCCGAATATGTCAAATCGTGCCAGGTGCTTCGCGATCCGGATGGACAAGTTGTTTTAGTCGACAAAACCAAGGCAAATCAGCTTCGTGCGGCCGGCGCTCCGAAAATGGCGGATGCCGAGCGGTTGCGCACCGCGATTGGCGAAGGTTTCTTAACCACGGCGACGTATGCGGCTGTAGCGGGCGGGAAAGTGGCGCTCACCAATTTCAACGTGCAGCAGACCTACGCACGTTATGCGGCAAACATGCCTGCCGACGAGGTGCGGCGGCAGGTGCGTTTAGGGCGCGCGTTGAAACTTATCGGCGCCGACGCCGGTTGGGACGCGAAGCTTGCTGGAAGCGGCACGTTCGCACATGCGAAAGCGGCGGTCGCCTCCAGCTACGATGCGCCCGGTGCGCAACGGCTGTTCTTTGCGAATCCAGGCGCGAAAACCGGATTCACGCGCGCACAATTGGAAAAAGCCGGCCGAGACTCGAAGGTCACCTTGCTCGATCCGAACGAGACCAACGCCGGTCCGCGCATAAAGGTTCTCCAAGACGACAAGCTTTGGGCCGCCATGGACGAATCGGGGAACGTCAATACGTTCAAAACAATCGATGGCTTACGTGGCTTGAACGATACCGCGCTCGGTGCGGTGACTGCGGATTGGGTGGATATTCGCTGGTGGGCCAATGCCATGTTGAAAGTTGCTCCGCAGTTGAGCAAAGTGCTGCACGCGATCGAGCTCTCGACCGCCGCGGATCCGACGACCGACACGGCGTTCATGGAACAGCGCAAGGCTCTCGAAGATATACTCGCGGACGTGGGAAAGAATACCCGATCGGCATTCGGAGACGGCTGGGGCCTTCTCGTGATGTCCAATTTGTCGAATGGAGCGGCAGCCCTCGAAATGGACCTCGGCTGGAACGGCACGCTCGAGCACTATGTTTCGGGCGCCAGGACGGCAACCGCGCTCGGTGGTTCGTAAGATCCTGTTGCCGCTCGCAGCGGCGATCGTTTTTGCCGCGTATGCCGCGGGG
>Ga0193753_10002677_pt1 | contig 13778 bp, 15 predicted proteins | sample H1c2metaG_FD_144925 | JGI IMG/M metagenome (GOLD analysis project Ga0193753, IMG submission 144925) | Soil microbial communities from a riparian zone of the East river system, Colorado, United States - H1c2 | ecosystem: Environmental > Terrestrial > Soil > Riparian zone | place: USA: East... | reverse complement strand
GTGCGGGCCCGGGCCTCGGCGTCGAGGGTTTTGCGCGTCGGCCAACAGCCTGGATCGCCCGCCGCCTACGCCATCAAGGCGCCATGATCGCCTCGGGAATTATGGTGGGATATGCGGGAGCCTTTGTCGCGCATATATCGAAGTACTGGCCGGGACTTACCCTCAAGTTGATGCAACTCGTTGCCGCTGCCTCCGCAGCCGGCGAGGAATGCGAAGTTCCCATGGACTTGTAGGCCGGCGTGCCAAAGCACGTGCTGAGATCGCTTCGCTGGAATCCGCCTTCGTTTCCGCAACGCGTGTTCTGCGTGCGCGGCTGCGGATGGAGCGGCTTGAAATCGGCGCAGGCGGTCGTGCGAATGGGTCCCTGGCTTTCTAATTCGAACGTCGTTGATCTGTTTGACAGAGAACCGTTCAAACGACAGCGCTAACGAACAAGATCGGCGACCCGTCGCCCGATACATTTGCAACGCACCCACGAAATCGCGGATTTGTCGAAATTGAAGGCGCTAATCGGAGATGGCCGATGGGATGACAAGACGCGCACCAGGCTGGCGCACCAATGGTGCGGCTCTCTCCCTTCCGCGACTGATGGGCGGGCCGCGAGGCGACACGTAGCTTGCGTGTATATCCTGCCCGAACGGAACCCTAACCCGCCCCGATCGCTCGGGCGCGACGCCATGAGGCCGGACTTTCACCCGTGAATTGCCGGAAGAGCCGCGACAGGTGCGCTTGATCGGCGAATCCGCACTCGAGCGCGATGTGTGCAAGCGGAGCAGTGCATTTGAGCATCAGACCTTGTGCGCGTTCCATTCGCCGCCGCATCAGAAACGCGTGAGGCGAGTAACCAAACGTGCGCTTGAACGCCCGGGCAAAATGCGAAACGCTGAGCCTCGCCAACCGAGCCAGCGTCTCGCACGATAACGACGTGTTTAAATTCGCTTCAATATACGTCGTCACGCTGCGCACCTGCCACGGCGCAAGACCGCCACCATAAGTGCGCTGCTCATTCACCTCTTCGAACCCGGCCTCCACAGACTCCTCCGCACCGCGAGCGCAAGAAAGGAGTACCTCGCTCGCATGGCGCACGCACTCGCGCGCAGATTCACGATCTTTCGACAGTGCGTCCGCCATGGTCTCGATCAATTCGGACACAACGGTAAGTAGTTTGTTTGTCAGGAGGCGATCGTGCAGGTCCGTTCGACGCACGACTTGCAATAAAGCACCTCGTTGCGTACCACCGTCTTGAATCGGGGCGATCATTCGCACCGAAGCGTCGGCGCGCGCGCAGGCAACTCGTAGATCGTCCATTGGACCTCCTCGCGATAGAACCAGTACAGCACTCGCTCTCGTTCCAATCTTCACGGATCTTACGACTTGCGTGCTCACCTGCAAGTCACGGGTTTACGTGACAAGCACTTTTGTAGCACCGGATATGCAGGTAACGGAAAGGTGTAATGGCGCCGACTGTAGAGAATGCCTAGCATGCTGCGCTGAAGTGTAACGGAGCCGCCCATGCCCGTTTTATTCGGCAACTACGCACCAAACAGCAATTGTATTTTGCGCAATCGTGCCGTGATAGCCCCATTGACCCGGATACGGGACCTCCGCGGGCCATTTCCCGAACAGCTCGACCGAACATACCGCGCTTTGCCGAGCACGGCGGCATACATTCCAAGCGGTCCTCAGCCAATGACCCCATGCGGAGAACAAACGTCATGCGCATTCTAATCTCGATCATTATGATTCTTGGCGCCTGCTTCGTCCTGCTTCGTCCTGCTTGTTGGGCTATTGAGCGTGATTTATGGCCCCCTAATCAGAACGACTAGTCGCCACATTCCCTCACAATTCGACTGCCGCGCAATCGGCCATGATGTATCTCCCGTGTCTTCCAAAGTGTCGGAAGACACTCAATGATCCCCTCCGTTGACGAGCAACTCGCGAACGGGGTCGAATGGATCGAACAGGCCTCGCACCCACTCGCGGGATCCTTCCGCACCAGGTCAGCTTTTCTTGCGTATGCGTTCAAACGATTTGGCGAAGGACTGCCGCAAGGAACGCAGCTCGCGAGATCCCGCCTCTGAGCTTTCACCCAGTCGCGCCGAAGAAAGGCGCCGACTATGTCGATCCCCTTGATATTCTCGCCGAGCTTCGCGAGGACACCAAAACTCTGTCCAAAACGCCTGTGCGTGAGGCGCGTGACATGGTTGCGGAACATCGTGATATTGCCTCGGCGAGTCTGATCGAAACCTGGATCGATGAGACGGAGCGCCGAACTTGGTTGTTATTTGAGTCCAGCCGGCGTGGCAATTGGCACAGATCGACTGGATCGCAAGATCAAGTTAAGTCGTCGAAATCATCAAGCCACTGTTCAAGTTCTCGTCGCATGGAGGCGTCGTGATAGGGCACCTTGGCGAAGCCCGCAAAGGCCCGCTCCAGTCGGGAAACGAGGAGACGCATCGCCGCCGGCGCTTTACGCACGCGGTCGGCGATCGAACTAACGTGATACCGCGACAGAGTATCGGCATCCTCACATATCGCAATACGCGACCATCTGATACGGCGGAAACTGTCAGAGCCCAGTAGAGTGAGACCGCTCACGTCAAATGCGCCTCAGGCGGCTACACTGGCGGTGGCGCGGTTTAGTGCCTGTAAAAACAGTGTGGTTAGCGCCAGATCGGATGGTGGGTTTTGTCCCGTAATGAGTTCCCGATCTTGGACAGCATGGGACTTGAAGATGCCTTGATCCGAGATCTCGACCTTGCCGCCAGCGATTCGCAGGGCGTCGTTGACGTAAAAGGGAACCTTGCGACCCCCCATATACGTATCTTCAACCCAATGCTCCTCATCATTGGAGAATATCGTCATTCGGTAACCCGCATATATCCAGCCCACCGAGCATTTCCTGGCCTGCTCCTCATCTCCTCGCACTAAGGCTGCGCGAAATTCCTTTGCCTTTGGCAGGGCCGCAGTTATTGCTATTGGACCATGGCATAGCAGGACAGTTAGCTTGCTTTCATCGTGGAAATAATTGAGGATTTCGCCGAGATCGGCGTTGTCCATCAGATCGACCATCGGCGGATGGCCACCCGGGACATAGAGGGCGATGTATTTATCGAGACCCTGATTGATCGCCGACCGCAAAGAGATGGGGCTCTGCATCGCGGGATAGCTTTCTACAAAGGCCAATGCCTTTTGCAAGTCATCGTCACTGTCGCCAAAATAGGATGCGACGGCGGATTGAGGATCCATGACCGGCTTTTTACCGTTCGGCGTCGCGAGCACCATGTCGTAACCGGCCTCAATAGCGGTTTGTGTAGGAATTGCCATTTCGTTGAGGTAATAACCCGCGTGCTCTTTGTCTCCACTTTTCAGCGTGATCGAGTCGGCGTTTGAGCCGATAACGAGAATTGTGCCTTTGTTGCTCATAAGTTTCCGCCTGTTTGGTGAATTTAGACGTGATGAATTAAATCTTGGCAGTCCACGCATCAACCTGATTCTTCTTGAGCAGGTCTTCAACGAACGGAGGCACAACGTTGCGGAACTTGCCCGTGTCACTCGGAACGATTTCGATCATTTTCGCGATCATTTCCGCAGGGTCTAGTCGGCCTTGTGGAGTGCCCAGCAAGCTGTCGAAGATTTGCCTCATCGCCGCGCGCTTAGTAAAATTGCGGGAGTCATCGAGCCAGCGGAACGGCGTGTCCGCCATCGTTTCGTTGTAGCCGGTGAGATACGCGCCGGGATTGACGGTCTGGACCTTGATACCAAAGGGTTGAAGTTCCTGGCCCAATGCCTCCGCGAGTGCTTCGAGGGCGTGCTTGGTGGACACGTACACTCCGAAGCCCTGCGGCGTGAATAGCCCTCCCATGGACGAGGTGAAAACGATTTTGGCTCGTTTCTTGGTGGCAACCCAGTTCTTTATAAATCCCTGCGTGAGGGACAAGGGAGCGAATACGTTGTTCTCAAAATTGCGCCGTACGAGATCGACGGGAATTTCAGAGACAGGCCCGCATTCGCCAATGCCGGCGTTATTGAAAAGAACATCGATGTCCCAGCTGTGCGCCTGAGCGACATCGTATGCGTCGAGCAGATCGAGCTTTTCGACACGAAGGTTGGACAGCCCTAAAACCTGTGCCTTTTGGCGTAGTGGGGTCACCTGAGGTGATATTTGCACCGTCGCAATGACGTTATGCCCTTTTTGGGCCAAGCCGATGGCAGTTCCTTCGCCGAAGCCGGAACCCGCACCAGTAATCAGAATGCTTTTGGACATGAAATCTCTCCGGTGATTAAATATCGAAATTTGGTGCGACCATACAATGAGGCAACAACGGGGAATGGAATCAGCCTAAGCGAAACGCGGCGAAGCCCGCGCTGGCTATCTCAAAATCCACAGGCACGGTTCCTCCCGAGACGCCAATGGCACCCAGGATCTCTCCCGTGGAAGACTTGATCGGAATCCCTCCTGCAAACGTAACTAGCATTCCATTGCTCAACTCAAGACCTGGTGCAGCTGCGCCGGGTTTAACGTAGTCCCAGACTGCTTCACTATTCGCCTCGAAAAGAACAGCTGTCTTTGCCTTCTTAAGGGCGATATCGAGCGAGCCTAAGACCGCGCCATCCATACGCAGAAACGCCTTAAGATGTGCGCCGGAATCGAGGACGGCGATGTGAACTGGCACGCCGAGCTCGTCGGCCTTCTGGACTGAGGCTCTCAGCATCTGTTCCGACTGTTTAGCGGTAATCGTCATTGAACACTCCTAAACTGCCGCCCGGATCATGTGTGTCTGCATAGTAACCGCGTCAGTTGCACGGAAACTCCCATGTTTCCTCGATCGCTCAATGCGCAGGCTGCACGCGCCGCCACAGATCGTTAAACTCGATACTGTCGAAAAATGCGGTCGCATCGGTTACCTTGCCATCGTGCATCTCGAAGAACCACGCATAGGTATTCGTGTATGGCTTTCCATCACGGGCGACGGCACGAGCATCGAAAAGAATAATTACCTTGTCACCATCTGCGGATATTTCGCGGATCGAAGGCTGCAGCGCTTCCCGCATCCGCGCATTGAATGGTCGGATGACATCGTTCAGAAAGGAGTCCCGGCCGTGATAAGTTTTGGCGACCACAGACTGCCCTACGACAGTCCAGTTGGCGCTCTCCGCGAGAAGGTCGAAAGGGCTGCCGGTACCGGCTTTCCAAGCATCGAAGCGATCAAGCACTATTGCCTTGTTGCGTGTTTCGAGATCGCCGGGCGCTTGAGCCATTGCCGATACTCCCAAAAGCAGCGTCAGAGTGATAAAGGGTGCGAAACGATCAGTGATCCGCGGCATCTGCGATACTCCATCGAAGGGCGTTGTTTTTATCGCCAGCTTCATTCTCTACGGGTTCTCCACGGAACCAAGAGTATCGAGCGTCCAGACCGCCAGCTATCACGTGTTTCTGTGATGCGGCGGTGTAGTTAGCCGCTACAAACCGCATATGTGAATGCACTACGAGCGCGGCTATTCCGAACCCACACTCGTGCAACAGACGATCAGGGATCACGTACGTTTCGTTTTCGGCAACTGCCGATGAGTCAGCAATCGCAGAACCAGTTCAACGGCATTCTGATGGAATCCGCTCCGTGCGATGGCACGAAGATCCTGGGAGATCAAATGACTGCGATAGCGCAGTAGCGTTAGCCGCCCTCGCGTATCAGAGCGTTAGGGCACTGCGGTGGCGAAACCCAAGAGTGCTCGCTAAGCTTCGCCAGAATGGTCTTTTTTCGCTGAGAATTGCAAATTGGAGGGGTCGGGCTTCACGGGAATGATGACTGTAAAGGTAGTGCCGTCTCCCTCATGCGACGTCGCGGAGAGACGTCCTCCGTGCGCCTCGATGATTGAGCGGCAGATCGAGAGCCCCATCCCCATCCCGGACTCCTTGGTCGTGTAGAAGGCGTCGAAGATCATTGCCGGGTCTGGGATGCCGCAGCCGTGATCGCGGACTTCAATCAGAATCTCATCTTGTCGCTTGAACGTGTTGAGCGCCAGCATCTTCCCAGAGGCGGTGACTCCGTACATTGACTCGATCGCATTACGCAGCAGATTCATCAGCGCCTGCTGTATTTGCACGCGGTCTGCCGGAAGCGCCGGCAGCCCATCCGCTAAATGAGTCTCCACCCTGATCTCGTGCTCGCGCAATTCGTCGGCCATCAGATTGATCACCTCGATAACGAGGCCATTCACGTCGAGCGCTGCTGCATCGGGCGAGGCTTTTTTGAACAAGGCCCGGATACGGTGGACCACATCCGCGGCGGCATTGGCGTCGCGGATGATTCGCTCCGCGGCTGCGCGCGCCCGCTGGACATTAGGAGGATCTGTCAAGAGCCAGCTCTGGCAGGCGTGGCCGTTTGTTACCACGGCGGTGAGCGGCTGGTAGATCTCATGGGCGATCGACGCAGACAGTTCGGCAACGGTCGCGATCTGCATGGCGGACGACAGTTTGCGCTGGCTGTTCCGGAGCGCCTCTTGGTATGCCTGCAGGCGCGCCTCCGATCGCTTGCGCTCATCGATGTCAGTCATGAGCATATACCAACGGACAATGCGGCCGTTGTTGTCGCGAAGCGGCCGGCTGCGTGCTTGAAACCACTGATAGCCGCCGTCCGCGCGGCGAAGACGATGCTCACCCTCGAACGGAAGGCCGGTTGCCACCGAGTGTTTCCACGCAGCAATTGTGCGAGAAAGATCTTCGGGGTGAACGGCGTCACCACTGCCCCAGTCCTGCAGTTCTTGAAGCGTCCTGCCAAAGTAGTTGATGGTCTGTTGGTTGACGTGCTCGACCACACCTTCGCGCGTCAAAATGCAGATCAAGCCGGGAATTGTGTCGACAAGCAGTCGCAGGCTCTGCTCGCCTCCGTCGATTACATCCTCGACGCGCGTTGCTTTGTCGTGATCACCTTTAAAGTGATCGGGTGACTCGGTCACCTGGGCACCGCCTGAACAACGCCCGAGCGCGGCGGTTTTGTGACGTAATCCAAGGCTCGCTCGTTCGCGAAACGTTGCCTGCCGCCGGCATGGGCGACGTCCATGTAGCCGGGCAGGCAGTCGATGAATTCTCCCAAATATCGCGTGTTGTTGCGCAGGGTGCTCTCCGCCCTTCCTGGAGTAGTGCGCGCCGCCTGACGATTCGGCTAAATTCGCCGGCAGCCTTTATAAGGCCACATTGTTTTGCATTTACTTGAATATCGTCTTACGCCTATATCATCTGCCCGGCAAGTGTTCAATCGCGGGGAGCATGGGATAATGGGCCTTCGCTGGGGCTTGAGTCCGGCAAACGTCCATACGCCAGCCTAAAAGAGTGCTGTCGTTGCGCGTTCATGTGATTCGGCTCGAGCCTCGTAGAGAGGTCCGGACAGCCGCCAGGAATCTGGGGCCGTCGAATGGTTTTCTGAAAACGATGGTGTTCTGTTGCGTGTTGCCGAGCCGCTCCGCCATATCGTAGCAGCCCGTGATGAGGATCATCGGAAGATTCGGCTGGACAATCTCGATCCGCCGTCGTAGTTCGAGCCCGTCGATTCCCGGCATACATATGTCAGCAATCAGGCAATCAATCTGCTCGAGGTCTTGAATCTCCAGAAACGCATTCGCGTGCCGAAATAGGCGCACTTCATAGCCTGCGGATTCAAGCAAGCTCTCTAGCGACTCCTGTACTCTAAAATCGTCATCGACGACCGCGATTATTGGCTTGGCTGTGATGCCCATTCAATGCGTCCTTGCTTCGATGCCGCTAGTCTTCGTACTTGCAGACCCCAGGTCTCGCGTCTCAATCACCCATCGCTCACCGGTATTCCCAAGGTACCAGCCATCCGGACTAGGTCAGCCAGCGAATCGGCCTTCATCTTGTGCATTATTCGGCCCCTATGAATTTGCAGGGTCGTTTCGCTTATTCCAAGATCTGCGGCTGCCTGCTTGTTGAGACGGCCGCTCACCACCAATGGCAAAACCTGTCGCTCACGCGGCGTTAATCCTGCAAGACGGCAATTCAAACGTGCCACCTTTGCATCGTACGCGCGAGCGCTTTGATCTCGTTCGATTGCGCATCGGACCGCTTCCATCAATTGCTGCTGGCTGAAGGGCTTCGACAGAAAATCTACAGCCCCCGCCTTGATTGCCTGAACTGACGCGGGGACGTTTCCGTGCCCGGTAATGAATACGATAGGCGGATGATGCTCAGACGAAAGTTGCTTCTGAAGCTCTAGGCCGTTTGCGTCGGGAAGTTCGATATCCAAGATGAGACACGCTGGCAGGTCGGTCTTGGGAAATTCACGGTATTCCGCGGCGGAGCCGAAGGTCACCGCACGCAATCCCAAGGACGCCAGCAGGTCGTGTAAGGCTTCGCATATCCGCTTGTCATCATCCACTATGAACACAATGTGATCTGCGAGATCCATGTTTGTTTCCCTCATGGGTACGATATCAAAGACCATCATCCAGCGGCCCGATTTCTGCGTCGGTCGAAATTTCATTGTGATGCCGGGGTACACTTCACCCCGTAACGTAAAGGCGTTATGGGCGGCGGCGGCTGAAAGGAGTACGGTCAGCAGAGCGGCCGTGCGCTCCAATCCGGACGAATCCGAAGGTTGGACCCACAATACAAACAAAGCAACGACCACCAAAGTAGCGCTGTAGGGAAAGGAAACACCGGCGCCGCGGTGAACTAGCGGAGGACTCAAGGGAAAACGCTGCGTACTGAGAGAACACTGAGAGGAAGTATCTTCAAGTTGCAATTCCGCGGCGCCCCAACCGGACCACAGAAGTCCATCGCTATTCTGCAGCTCGGCGTATTCCTTTTGTTATGGCTTGCGACGCTTGGCGCGGCTCATGCGCTCGATCCCGCCAAGCAAATCACACAATACGCGCATAACGCTTGGCGGATCAATGATGGAATGCTCGGCGGGGCCGTGTATGACGTAACACAGACTGCAGATGGCTATCTTTGGGTTGGCACCCAGGCGGGACTATTGCGCTTCGATGGCGTCCGATTTGAAAACTTCCCGGCGCCTGACGGGCATCTCTTGGCGACGTTCAGATTGTTCGTTGCGCGTGATGGCAGTCTGTGGGTCGGGACCAATACTGGTTTGTATCGTGAGATTGACGGACGCCTGACCGAGTTTCCACTGGTAAATGGCAATATCTCCGGGATTGCGCAGGACCTCAACGGCGCTATTTGGATCAGCAGACGATCAATCAATGATGCAGGCGCCCTGTGCAAACTCGACGGGGCACTAACTCATTGCTACGGAAGGTCGGACGGCGTTCCAATGGATCTGGGCTGTTGCGATGCGATAGCAACAGATGCGCGGGGAAATCTCTGGCTGGGCGCGAGCACCATGCTATTGCAGTGGAAGCCGACCGTTAGAAGCTTTCCCATCGACGGGCTACCTACCATTCAATCTGGAGTACTTGCGCTGGCTCCGTTGCAAGACGGCTCAATGTGGATCGCCGTGGCAGTACCGGGGCACGGCAAAGGATTACAAAGGTTCGTGCACGACGCCTGGGTGCCACTGATGACGCCGGGTTTCGATTCCAGTTCGCTGGAAGCCTCTGCGTTGTTCGTCGATCGTGATCAATCGCTCTGGGTAGGCACGCTGAACACGGGAATCTACAGAATCCGCGGAGATACGGTGGATCACTTCGACTCGCGCGACGGCCTGTCCGGAAATTGTGTTGAGCGATTTTACCAAGATCGGGAGGGAACGTTATGGATTGCGACTACAAAAGGGTTAGACAGCCTTCGTGATACGGTAGTCACAACATTTTCTCAGCGAGAAGGTTTGAGTTCCGGTCTGGTCGGTTCAGTCCTGGCATCGCGAGACGGCACGATTTGGGCCGGGACTGCAAACGCTTTAAACGCCATTCACCCAGGCGGCCGCGTCTCGATCATTGGGCCCGCGCAGGGCTTGCCGGGGAATCAAGTGACCTCCTTCCTCGAAGATCACGGGGGCCGCTTGTGGGTGGGCGTCGAGGATGGCCTGTTTGTCTATGAGAATCAGAAGTTTCGTCGCATCAGCAGGACAGACGGCAGTCCGACCGGCATGGTCATCGCTATTACTGAGGATATACAACAGAATATTTGGATAGAAGTGCTAGGGCCAGGGAAGGGGCTCATCCGAATCCACGACATGCGGGTCGAAGAAGTCCTTCCCGCTACTGCGCTTCCTGCGGCACGCAAAATCTCTGCCGACCCCCGTGGCGGGATTTGGCTGGGTCTAAAGAGCGGAGATATTGCCCGCTACTACGACGGCAAGCTCGAAGTCATCCCGCTCGAGAAACATCCGAGTGTTCCCGTAAATCAGATGACCGCCAATCCAGACGGGTCGGTCATGGGAGCCACCGGATTCGGACTCATTCGATTTCAGGATGGAAACGCTCACGTCCTCAACACCCGGAACGGTTTGCCGTGTGATGGTCTCAACGGCTTCGTCACCGACGATAGTCGGAACCTCTGGCTATCAACACAATGTGGAATCGTTGAAATAGCCGAGGTCGATTTGCAGCGATGGTGGAAGAATCCGCAATCCAGCATCACATTGCGAACCTTCGGGACGCTGGATGGCGCCTTTCCGGGTCGTGCTGATTTCAATGTGGCTGCCAAGTCGCCAGACGGCCGGCTCTTTTTCGCCAATAACTTCGAATTGCAAATGGTCGATCCGGCTCACTTGGCATTGAATACCATCGTTCCTCCGGTCCACATCGAAAGAGTGATCGCTGATCGCAAAATCTATACACCGCAGAGCCGCTTGAGCTTTCCGCCTCGAACTCAGAATCTTCAGATCGACTACACCGCACTTAGCTTCGCAGTTCCGCAAGAAGTCCGTTTCCGATACCAATTGCAAGGGTATGAAGCTGCCTGGCAAGACGCCGGTACTCGAAGACAGGCCTTTTATACAAATCTGCGTCCCGGCAAGTATCAATTTCGCGTGCTCGCGTGCAACAACGACGATGTTTGGAACAAGGTGGGCGCGACGATTGAGTTCAACATTGAACCATCGTGGTACCAGACGAGTTGGTTCATTGCGTTATCGATCATTTGCGGATCTTTGATTGTGTTGCTTTTGTATCGATTGCGCATGCACCAGATGGCACGTGCGTTGAGCTCGCGTATCAATGAGCGTTTGGCGGAGCGCAACCGGCTGGCGGGAGACTTGCACGATACTCTGATACAGACTATTCAGGGCAGCAAAATGCTCGCAGACAACGCTCTCGCGGACCCGAGCGATGCGCTCATGCGCCAGGTGATGCAGCGGCTCTCGGTCTTCCTCGAACAGGCAATACGCGAAGGTCGCGCTGCGCTCAATTCCCTGAGAATCTCCACCGCGCAGACAAATGAAACCGAAGAGGCCCTGCGCCTCGCCATTGAAGAATTGCAGCTGCATCGATCATTGCAAAGTTCGCTTTCCATCATCGGAGAAACCAGACAAACGCAGCCCGTCGCCCGCGAAGAGGTATACAAGATTGCACTTGAAGCCCTCCGCAACGCCTTCCTGCATTCCACTGGTAATCGCCTCGAGGTGAAATTAACTTATGGGCGAGACTTCCACTTGCATGTGCGAGATGACGGCCAAGGTATCGATCCTCATGTTGCCGACAACGGCAAGGTTGGACATTTCGGAATGCAAGGGATGCGCGAGCGAGCGCACCGGCTTCACGGGGAACTTCACATCACAAACATAGCCACTGGAGGCACCCTCATAGAACTGGTGGTTCCAGGAAGAGTAATGTTTCAAAACAGAAGCTTTTTGTATCGTGCCTTCTATCAACCCATCTCTCATTGGATCGAACGGATCAGCGGAAAGCCCGGTCGTCACGGAAGACCGCCACGCTAGAAAACGGCATGTCCGCCTTAGTGGAGTTGCACTGCCACGATGAAGTTGATCACCGGATTTTAACGGATTGGTGTCAGTGCAGTCTGAGTGGGAACCCATCGCAATTCTGGCACTAGTGCGAGGAGCGACCGGATTTGCAAGATGACGTTCGAGAGTGCCTCGGTGTCACGGATAATGCGATTAATACAGAGTCTCGCCCGGTCTACATCTGTTCGTTCGGGTGAAAGCCAATTTTGGCAGGCGTGACTATTCACGAGTACCGCACATAGCATCTCTACGGCCTCGAACGTTTTGTTCGAGCGCGCCGCTGGTTGAAGGGTCCCCAGAAACTGCATTTCAACCGAACCCCGCGTACCTGCGACCGGATCCATGTGTTCTTCGGGTTGGTGTAGACGACTAGCACCCGCCACAGAGTACATCCTTGCCACGAACTCTGACTCCTCGCTGCAGCGAGAGAGTTTTCGTGGAACCTCTGAATTTAGGGTCTCGTTGATCGCCATACCTTGCCATTCCCTCGTCAGAACACACGTTTTTAGTCGGCCGGCGCAAGTTCAGATCTGTCGCGAATCGTGTGCCAAAATGAGAGTCCGTCCATCATTGAAGTTGCTAGTATGGTTCCTGTATTTTTCTATAGTTGGCGCCCGACTCCCGCGCTCGATTGAGGGAAGGAGCCGCAGCGCAACATGTCGGGATTGAGCTCCAATGAATGCACGATCTGAACAGATTCGTATCCTTTGTGTGGACGACCACCCCGTCTTTCGTGAAGGATTGGCCGCAATTATTGGATCCCAGCACGACATGCTGCTCATAGGCCACGCGATGAGTGCCGCCGATGCCGTGGTGGCCTTCCGACGCTTAGAACCAGACATCACCCTGCTGGACCTTCGCTTGCCTGATGGTAGTGGCACCAATGCCCTCAAGCATATCAGACGAGAATTTTCCAAGGCCCGCGTTATCATGTTGACGAGCTCAGAGAGCGACTCAGAAATCCAGCAGGCGCTGGAGAGCGGGGCTTGCGCATATATGCTCAAGAGCACGCCTAGAGATGATCTGTTAGCAGGCATCCGTTCGGTTCACACAGGTCATCGCTACATCGCAGCCAATGTGGCGGTTCGACTGGCCGAACACATAGGTGATGAGAATCTTACTGAACGCGAATTGCAAGTACTGCGGCTCATTCAGAATGGCTATCGCAATAAGCAGGTCGCGGATCAGTTATTCGTTGCCGAATCCACGGTCAATTTCCACATCAAGAATATTGTGGATAAGCTTCAGGCCAACGACCGGACTCACGCAGTCGTGATAGCTATGCGCCGGGGTTTGCTTTCTATGTAAGGTTTCGATGGCCGAACTCCTCCCGGGAATTGCGTGCCTCCTGACGAAGGCGAGGTGACGAACGATGATGCAAATGGCAGTCTCGCGCGCGACTACACAACAGAACGCCGGCGGAATCGTGAAGCGGATCGATGCGCCCGTGTTGCTCCACACTCCGTCGTTGTTGCGGACTACACGGAACGGACGCCGTTAGCCTATTGGGCCTTGGCATTTACGCTTGGCGCTGACTAGTTCGGCTGATTACCGCTCTTGGCCGGGAGCGCCAACCGGAAAGGGATGCTCGGTATTTTCTGCCGGATTTCGGTTCCGTCCCTAGAGCCATAACAATATAAATAATATCAATGTGTTACAAACTATAATTGATGTAATTACAAACTGTTCCCATCATTTGCGAGCTTGCTTCGCGGCATCGAACGATTGTCATGCATCCTCCCGATTTCGCGAAATTCTATCCCGGATACGTTGCTGCAGCGAGCGCCGCGATCTGTGCCTTATCCTCGACTAAGATGTGACCATTGCTTATCGCCGAGTTAAGAGCCGCAGCAAATCTGTCGAGGTAATCGGCGCGCCCGCGCGGATAGA
>Ga0193753_10002675_pt1 | contig 13782 bp, 10 predicted proteins | sample H1c2metaG_FD_144925 | JGI IMG/M metagenome (GOLD analysis project Ga0193753, IMG submission 144925) | Soil microbial communities from a riparian zone of the East river system, Colorado, United States - H1c2 | ecosystem: Environmental > Terrestrial > Soil > Riparian zone | place: USA: East... | reverse complement strand
CCACATGCTCGGGATGAAGATGGCATCGCCGGGCCCGAGCTCGGCCACGCGTGCATTTTTCTGCGCCTCGGCGAACCGTGGAAAGCGCTCGTGATCCGGATTCGCAAAATCCACGAGGCTGATCGGCTGCCCGGCGGGCGTGAACTCGAGCGGGCCCACGTAGAGGTTCGCGATCTGCTCCGGCGGAAACAACGTGAAGCGCCGATGGCCCGCGACGACGCAGGCGAGGTTGTCAGGCAGGTCGTGGTGCGCGGCGATGCGCGTACGATTGCCGATCCAGATGCTGGCGACCGGCGCACGCGCGCCGAAGTTGAGGTCGTTCTCGCCGCGGAATCCGGGCAGCGCCGTGTCGATGGCGGTGGAGCCCACGTACATCGAGGGCGGGTCCGCTTCGGTGGAAAAGCGCGCGAGCTCGCCGAGCACGCCATCGAGCCGCGTGCGGTACATCTTGAAGTTGAAGCCCGACAGATCGTCGTTGTAGAAGAAACGCCCGCCGATGCCGGGGTCGCCGGACATGACGACCACGGCCGAATCCTTGTAGAAGCGCCGCAGGTAGGTCGCCGCAGCCGCCTGCGATTCGAGTGCGGCGCGCACCATGGGCCAGCCGGTGGCAAGCCCACGCAGCACCAGGGGCTCGGTGGACTCGAGCACCTCGTCTGGCAACGCGCGTGGATCCACGCCCGCCACCTCGCGGATGCGATCAGCGTTGGGCAGCATCGAGCCGGCTCGCGCGCTCAATCAGCTCGCGAAAATTCGAGAGCGAGGCGATGACCATGTACAGCGCCTCCAGAAACCCACGGCTGTGCAGCTTGCCGAGCGCATCGGGGCCGAGCTGCTTCAGCCGGTCTTCCTGGATCGTGTGGAAGCCCGCGAAACGCTGCTTCACTCCGTCGCGAAACTCGATGTCGAGCGCGAATGACTCCAGCAGGTTGTATTCCTGGATGGCAGCGATGAAAGCCGGCGTCGATGCGGCCCCGTCGTCGATCGCCGCCAGCATCGAGCCCATGCGCAGCAGGTATGCGGAGTTGCCGCCGTTGTCGTCGAATACCCGCTCACCCTCGGTGCGGCTCACGCGCGGATGATCGAGATCGATGTGTATGACCTTGCCAGCGGACGATGCGCCGATGAGAAACGGCTGGCGATCGATCATCGCGGGTAGATAGGGCGCGTCCCAAAGGCCGTCCCTGAGGAACAGGTTCTGCTTCTCGCGAAAGCCGAACAGCGCCAGTGGCGCGAATGAACCATCGCGTGCCTTGGCGAACACGATGGGATATTTCGCCTGCACGTTGCGGAATTCGGGCGGAAACGTGAGCGCGTACATCACGTCGTCACCGTAAGCAGCGCCGCGCGCGGTGATCACGCGCAGGTCGCGATGTTCGGTGTTGGTCAGCAGGGCATGTCGGGTCACGTGTCCTCAGCGATTCAGGCGTTGCAACAGGCGCGCCCGGAGCGCGCGAGCTTTGTCGTCATCGAACGGCCCGAGCACGCGCCGCGCGTTCTCGGGAATGTGTTTGGCCGTGGCTTCGTTGGCGCCAAAGACGTAGTGCCGAAAAACATCGTCCCATATCTCGCGCTGGTTCGGCGGCAGATCTCGAATGGTCATGAGCGCGAGCATCAGCGTGTTGAATGGGGTATCCATCCAGGCCGGGGATTGCCGCCACCAGTAGTTGACCAGCACGTTGAAGTCCTCGAGCGCCTGCATGTAGTGCCACCACATGCTCGGAATGAACACCGCGTCACCGGGACCGAGCTCCGCGACCTGCGCATGTTTCAGCGCTTCGGCGAATTTGGGGAAACGTTCGTAGTCCGGTGCGTCGAAGTCGACCAGGCTGACGGCTTGGCCCGCCAGCGTGAAATCGAGCGGCCCGATGTACAGGTTGGACAACTGTTGCGGTGGAAACAGGGTGACTCGCCGGCGTCCGGCGACCACGCAGGCAAGGTTATCCGGCAGATCCTGATGGGCAGGAATGCGCGTGCGATTGCCGATCCAGATGCTGGCCAGCGGATCGCGGTTGCCGAACGCGAGGTCGTTTTCGGCGCGAAACCCTGGCAGCCAGGAGTCGATAGTCGTGGATGCTATGTAAATCGCGGGCGGTGAGGCGTCGGTGCCGTATTTGAGCAGCGTCTTCAGGACCACTCCCAGCGGCACATTCTCCCGGCGGAAATTGAAGTCGCTCAGGTCGTGGTTGTAGAAGAAGCGTCCGCCGATTTCCGGCGGCCCGACGGTGACCACCGCAGGAGGCGCACCCTCTCGTTCGAACCGCTGCAGGTAGGCGACGGCCTCGCCTGCCGACGCACGCCCGGCCCGCGCCATAGGCCAATGCTCGACCAGTCCGCGCAGCACCACGGGCTGACCGGACTTGAACAGCTCCTCGGGCAGGCAATGCGGATCGATACCCGCGACTTCGGCGATACGCCTGTCGATGTGTTCCATGTTCTTGAGTTACGCAGCGAGCTCCGCAACCGGTGATGCTAGATCACCTTTGACCCCCCGTCAGCCAGGGACCCAAAAGCAGGAGCCGCTGACCGACAGCGGCTCCTGCCCTACTCGCGCCTCGAACCTCAGAACTTGTAGCGAGCTCCGAACATGTATCGGGCCCCGATCTGGGTCGCGAACAACAGCTGATTGTCGTTACGTCCGTGTATCCGCTGGGTCTCATTCGTGAGATTGATGCCCTCGGCGAACACGGACAGGTTGTCGTTCACACCATAGGTCACGTTGAGATCCAGCTGACCGTAGGCGTCGGTGTAGCCGGGGTTCGAACCCTGGCCATCGCCGACGAACGCCAGGAACTCATCGCGCCAGTTGTAAGCGGCACGAACCTGCCAGTCGTACTTGTCGAAGAACGCCACCACGTTGTACGAATCCGCCAGGCCCACCATCGGGTACTGGGGAGTCGTGATGTTGGTGTTGTTGTACTCGAAGCCGGAGTCGACGATCGTGTAGTTAGCTGAAACGCCAAAACCGGTGTCGCCGAACATCTGCTGGATGTTGAATTCCCATCCGTCCAGTGAGTCCGACCGCATGTTCGCCGGTCGGGTCATCCTGAACGTTGCAATCGGATCGGTATCCAGGCCCATGATGACGCCTTGCCGGTCGCCGTTGCCGCCAACACCAGTCAGGGTGACACCCGGATCGCCATCGTGGTTATCGAAGATGAAGTTGCGGAGGCACGGCCTGTCTCCGACATCGCAACCACTGGCGACAGCCTCATTCCAATACGCACCACCAGCCGGCGTGTGCATGCCGAACGGCGTTTCAATGGTTTCGACGTTGCTGATGAAGTTGTCGATCTCCTTGCGGAAATAGCCAACCGACGCGTAGCTGCCTTCGCTGTAATACCACTCCAGCGACAGATCATAGTTGGTCGATTCCAGCGGCTTGAGGCCGGGATCACCCGACGAACCGGTACCGCCGTCGAAGCGAAGCTGACCGCCGAGGTTGGCTCCGCCCTGGATATCGTTCCAGCCAGGTCGGCCGATGGTCTCGCTATAGCTGGCACGCACCACCAGGTTGTCCCTGACGTCGAGTTTCAGGTCGAGAGACGGCAGCACGTAGTCGTACTTGCCCGTTCCCGCGTCGAACGCCTGGTCGGTAGCGAACCGGATATTGAACTCGTTGGCCGAGTCCCACCCAATGGTCTGGCCGATTCGTACCAGTGACTTCGATTCGACTTCGGTTTCCTCGTAGCGAACTCCCGCCGCGATGTGAAACGGCATCCTGGTCTCGAACGTCTTCTTGTATTGCACGAACGCGCTCTTGGACTTCTCCACGCTGCGAAGGTCGCTCGTGAAGTCATCCGGGGCACGGAACAGGGATTCGTCCCCCGCGACTGCAGCCGCCTCTTCGCGCAGGCGGTTGAAATCGAAAAACAGGAACTGGTCCGTGAAGTTGGCAGCGTTGTGTCCCGGCATCAGGTCGAAATAACCACCCATGTTGTCGGCGGTCCAGATGTCATCGCTGTAGTCGGCCGTAGTGCCGAGTCCATTCCAGGCGTTCTGCTGCATGACGGCCGCCGCAGTGCGGTTATTCACCTCGGTGGCACTGATTCCGAAATCCAGCCCTGAGTTGTTCTGGAACTCCCAATGCCCGGTTGCCTGGACCTGCTGAACCTCGGACTTGTTGAAGCTGCTCTGGAATACCGAGCCCGTGGGCAACGCGTCCGCCGCGTTGACGGGTTCGGACAGCGCGACGTTCAGGATCGGAAAGTCATGAGAGAAGTCGACCGTGGTGGTGCCGCGAATGAACGCAGCAGCACCCAGCACGCCAGCAGAACCAAACTCGCTGTCTGGCGACGATTCGGCGGTGGAGTCGTGATAGTCGAGTTGGAGAGTCAGTGCGTCGTTCACTTCCCAGGCAACGTTGAAGCCGAGCGAGTTGTTCTCGTTCTTCGTGCCCAGGTTCATGCCGCCCATGGACAAGTCAGAGCCGTTCAGGACTTCAGAATAGATGATCGGAGCGGCGGCCGGCCCATCGGTCCACGAACTGGTTCCCGGCCCCCAGTTGAACCACACCGACAACTCACTGCGTTCCGTCTGCACCTTGTTCTCGGCATAGGTGTAGTCGAGCGTCGTAGTCAGGCTGTCGGTCGGCGCGAACTGCAGCACCGCTTGCGCGTTGGTGCGTTTCCGCTGTACGCCGTTGACACTCAATCCAAAATTCTGCGGGCGCCCGTAGATATCGTCCGTGCCCGGCTGATTTTCGATCGTGTAGGCTGGGTAGTTAGGGTCTCCCGGCCGTGGCAACCGCGCGCCATCGGTCGTGTTCGCCCCGCTCAACGTCTTCCAGCCGTTTGCCACGGCCGCCTGGCTGAACCCCGAGTCGCGCTCCTGGTAGCTCGCGCTCAGGCCGACGCCGAACTTGTCGTCGGCGAAGGTGTTGCTGAAGATGGCCGATACTTCGGGCGTGAGTTCGCTGCCGGACGCATTGTCAGGCAGGTTGGTCGCCGAGGTATCGAAGACGCCCTTGACGCCAAAGGTGGCGACGAGGCCGGGCTTGTCGAGCGGACGCGCCGTCTTGATGTTCACGGTGGCACCGATGCCACCCGTGGGGGTCTCGGCACGCGAGGTTTTGTACACCTCGATCGCGGACACCGAATCGGACGCGAGGTTGGAAAGATCGTAGGCGCGCGAGTTCGACGTGCCGCCGCCGCCGGGGCCAAGATTCGATGCGGGCATCTGGCGGCCGTTCAGCAGGATCAGGTTGAAGTCGGGGCCGACGCCGCGAACCGTGATCTGCTGTCCCTCACCACTCGCCGTGCGGTTGATGGATACGCCGCTGATGCGCTGCAGCGACTCCGCGAGATTCGTGTCCGGGAATTTTCCAATGTCTTCCGCGACGATTCCGTCAACGACGCCTTGCCCGGCGCGCTTGAGATTCATCGATGATTCGAGTGACGCGCGGATACCCGTGACTACGATCTCGCCGACGTCCTCGGGCGAACTACTCGCTTCCTGCGCAAGAACCGGTGTCAGGAGTGTTGATCCCAGGATCAACGAAATTGCCTGCGCAACTGGCGTGCGCTTGAATACTTTCGACTTGTACATATGCCCCCACTGTGAAAATTGTGTAAGCGTCGAAACATCAAATAAATGTAAGCGCTTACAATTTTTACGCTAGCATGCACTCCACGCTCGGGCAAGCGATGCAGTGCTGACAAACCCATGTCTTGTATGTCTTTTTCGATGTCTTCAATTTCGACTTTCATTAGTCAAACGAATTCAGCCCGCTGGTTAGCCGTGATAGCGGTAACCGCGGCACTTTTCTCGTCGGCGTGTGGAGGTGAAGGCTCCGACAGTCCCCCTGTCTCCTCACCGGATCCTCCGCCGCCGACGGGACCTGGCACCCCTGGAATCGCCGAAACGGGCGGCATTCCCAGCGGATTTCGCCTGGTCTGGTCCGATGAATTCGATGTCGCGGGCCTGCCCGACCCGACCAAGTGGGCCTACGACATCGAGCGCAATGCAGCAGGCTGGTACAACAACGAGCTGCAGTACTACGGCAATGCGCGGCCGGAGAACTCACGCGTCGAGAGCGGCATGCTGGCGATCACCGCGCGTCGCGAGGACCTATCTACCGCGGGGCTGCCGGACTGGAGCGGCCAGCGCTACTCGTCGGCGCGTCTCGTCACGCGCGGCAAGGCGGCGTGGAGCAACGGCTTCTTCGAAGTACGCGCCAAACTACCCTGCGGCCTTGGCACCTGGCCCGCCATCTGGATGCTGTCCGCGCCGCCGCAGTCGCAGTGGCCCGACGATGGCGAACTGGACATCATGGAGCACGTCGGTTCCGATCCCGGCGTGGTGCATGCCACCGCGCACACGGGTGCTTACAATCACACGCGCGGCAATCACCGCACCGCCACCACGACCATCCCGGACGCCTGCACCGCGTTTCATCGTTACCAGATGCGCTGGACCGCGAATCGAATCACCGTGGGCGTCGACGACCGCAACTACTATCAGTACTCGAACGACAACTCCGGCAATGCCGAGTGGCCTTTCGACAGCCCGCAGTACCTGATCCTCAACGTCGCCGTGGGCGGTGACCTGGGCGGGCAGATGGGCGTCAACGACGCTATTTTTCCGGTGACCATGGAAGTGGATTACGTGCGCGTCTACCAGTAGGCACCCTCAGAAGGTCAGGTGCCGCGCGAAGAACGGCAGCACTTCGTTCCGGACGCGACCGTCGTCGGTCCAGTACTTGTCCCAAGGCAATCCGCGGAATTCCTCGGCCTCGTGTTCGATGCCGAGCTCGTCCAGCTTTCGAGTGAACGCCTGGTTGGCATACACGTGATCCTGGTTGGGGTCGTAGCGGCCCCAGTCGAACTTGATGCCGCGCAGTGCACGCACCTTCTCGAGATTGTCGACCGCGACCATGTCCAGCACGAATCGCGATTTCAGCAATTGCAGATTGGCGACGCTCAATCGCGGCTCACCGTTCTCGGGCTCCATGAGGTAGTCGCAGTAGAACGGCGGGCGATCCGCGTTGGGCAGAAACGTCTGCGCCATCGCAACGAACACCGGCGTATACGGATCACCCGGAATACTCGCGATGTCCGCGAAGCTTTTCGCGGCATACACCCTCTTCCAGTCAGCCCGTGAATACGTCGGCACGAGGCCCGATCCGGTGCCGACGGGATGCAGGCCATAGACGGCGCCGAACACCTCGGGATGCCGAAACGCGTACAGCATCGCGCCATACGCTCCCATGTGTTCACCCATGATCACGCGGCTCGCGGGCGTGTTCAGCGTTCGATAGTGGGTATCGATGTAGGGAATGACTTCCCGCAACGTGAAATCTTCGAAGCGCCCGGCGGTCGATGAGTTCGCAAAGAACGTTCCCGGGCCGGAAGTCGTGTAGTCCGGCGCGACGGCGATGAACGGACGGATCACGCTGTCAGCTATCGCCCGATCGAAGGTGCGCTGGATCGAAGACTCGGGCGCGAACATGCGTTCGTTGCTCCAGTTGAGCCCATGCAGCATGTACACCACGGGATATCGCGACTTGCCGTTCGCATATCCGGGCGGCAGGTAGATCTTGAGGCTGCGATGCAGGCTCAGCCCTACGCGATTGTCCACGAGCACTTGCGAGTCGATGAATCCTGTTTCGACGACGCTCGTGGGTGAAGCAGCCGGCACGTGCGCTCCGTATATCAACGACAGCGCGGCCAGCGTGAATGCGGCGAGTTTCATGGAACCTCCGGTGAGTGGAGGCTGGAGAATCCACGAACCTGGCTCCGCAATCGTCCTACCTGACCGGCGAGGACTCGCGAAACTCGGTGGGCGTGGCGCCCGTGCAGCGCCGGAACGCGGCGTGAAACGCGGACTTGGAATTGAAACCGACGTTCATCGCGATGGAGAGCACGGACTCGTCCGGCGATTCGCGCAGCAGCCGCTTCGCGTGCTCGATGCGATGGCGGTTCACTAGCTCATAGAAGCTGGTGTTCATTTCCTGGCTGATCACCTGCGATACGTAGTGCGGATTCTCTTTCAGGGTTTCACTGAGCAGCCGCAGCGAGAGATCGCTTCTCTTATATATGGCGTCCTCCGCAAGCCTGGCCTCGAGCTTGCGCCGGATGCGGGTGCGAACGCCCGGGCCAAGCCGCGACTTGGCATAGCGATCGGCGGCGCTGGCCTCCGGTGCCCCGAACTCGCGCAGCAGTACATACAACGCACCCACGGTGACGCTTACGCTGATCACGGCCACGATGGCCGAGAACAGCGGCGGCCACTTGATGAATGCGCAGTCGACGGTGCGCAGGATGGCCAGGGCCCAGGTGGTGAAAACGATGGCCAGCGGAAGTTGCGCCCAGTGACTCCGCCTCCCCTGCAGCCGTTCGAGCAGAATCCGCCGGCAACGCAGCAGGTACCACGGCACCTGGACCACGAAGATGCCGATACACATCAGCATCGTGGTGTGGATGAAACGCGCGTGAAGCCAGCTCGCCGGATGCGCGGGATCGGCAAACGTCGTGCCGAGATGCGCCGACAACATCAGCGGCCAGGTCAGCGCGAATCCCGCGGCGATGGCCAGCCAGTGGCCAGGCGGCAGCGCGCGCAAGCTTGGCCGCGCACCGCCGATGCTTTCCTGGAAAGCCAGCCACAGGCATGGCGCCACCAGCAACGAGGTGGACATCAGAAGGCCTAACCACACCGACTTGAGCGGCGTGGAAGGGTGAGAGATCAGCAGCTCGAAAGCGAAAGCCGTCGATTGAATGACGAGATACCACGTGAAGAACCGCAGCGGCATGCCCGGAACTCCACGGCGCGTGGTCAGCCCGGTGGAGAAAATGCACAGGGCGACGGCGATCAGATAAAGCGTGATCTGGATGGAGCTGACCGAAGGGACCATGGCGCCACATTAGCGTGACGCCACGAAACCGTCATGACGTTTTACATTTATCCGCGCCAGCGCAGTGCGCGCGTACGTTCGCAGATCGCCTGTAGTGCACGCCGGTATTGCGGCCGCCAGCCCTCGTCGGGCTCGCGATTCACGTCGTGCCAGAAAAACCTGAATTCATGACCGCCATCGTCCGAGCAGTAGTGGGTCCAGGTCTCGGGGAGCTGGGTCTTGAAGGTGCACAACTGCAGCGACCAGATTTGGCCGTTGTGGCCCGAATGCCAGGTGCCGAGGTCCGTCGCAATGGCCATATCGGCAATCCCGGCCTCCTCTGCCAGCTCACGCAAGGCAGCAGCCCGGGCGTTCTCACCGGGTTCGATGCGTCCCTTGACGAGTTGCCGCCCCGCCTTGGGGTGCTCGAACGCGAGAATCTGCTGCAATGAAGGATCGCGAAACACCACGGGGCAGGCCTTGTCCGCAAAGTTCATGGGAATTTCTCCTTGATCGTTTTCCATCTCACTAACTTCTCTGCAAAGGCCATGCCCGCATGTGCGGGGCTCGTCGACGGCATGGACACATGACGAATCTCGGCGAATTCGTCTGACAACCCGGGCAGCACGAATCGGCCGTACAGTTCCTCGGCCTTGCGGCCATTGAAGTAAACGCGGCGGATGCGCGGATGGGTTCGGTAAAAGGCCGCGAAATCGTTGGCCCGCGCTGACGCGTGCACGATCGAGCTATCGAGGCTGCCGGGCCGCTCGGCCGCGGCGAGAACATCCCATAGCGCAATGCGGTTGGCCGTCAGTACTTCCACTCGTTGTGTGTAGGGCAGCGATGACGCCTGGTCGTAGATTCGCAAAATGAGTTTCCAGAACGCGTTCTGGGGGTGCGCGTAGTACTGCTGCATCTCGAGCGACTTGCGCCCGGGCAGCGAGCCCAGGATGAGAACTTCCGCGTCGGGCAGCGCGATCGGCGGAAAGCATTCGTCGTGATTCGAACTCATGCGGCGAATGTGCTTCGAAGGCCGCACGGCGCGCAAGTCCCTGATCCGACGGCCCCGGCGCACATACAGTATTCAGCGCGAGTAACTACTGGTTATACGCCGACCGGGATGGCCGCTTAAACTCCGCGGTTTCCATTCATTCGCACGAGAAACCGAGCTTGACCATCCAGCAGATAAAGATTCGTGGCGCACGCACCCACAATCTCAAGAACGTCTCCGTCGACCTGCCGCGCGACAAGCTCATCGTGATCACCGGGCTCTCCGGCTCCGGAAAATCCTCGCTGGCATTCGACACGCTGTACGCGGAAGGCCAGCGCCGCTACGTCGAATCGCTGTCCGCGTACGCGCGGCAGTTCCTCTCGATGATGGACAAGCCCGATGTGGACAGCATCGAGGGCCTGTCGCCCGCCATCGCGATCGAACAGAAGGCGACGTCGCACAACCCGCGTTCCACGGTCGGCACGGTCACGGAGATATACGACTATCTACGCCTGCTCTTTGCACGCGCGGGCATCGCACGCTGCCCGGATCACGGCATCGACCTCGCGGCGCAGACCGTGAGCCAGATGGTCGACCAGATCGTCAAGATGCCGGACGGCCTGGCCGTGCTGCTGCTGGCGCCCGTCATCATCGATCGCAAGGGCGAACATGCGGAAGTGTTCGAGCAACTCCGTGGCCAGGGTTTCGTGCGCGTGCGAATCGATGGCCGCGTGCACGAGCTCGATGCGCTGCCGAAGATCGACGCCAAGAAGAAACACACGATCGAGGTGGTGGTAGATAGACTGCGCATACGCGCCGATGCCGCGCAGCGCCTGTCGGAGTCGCTCGAGACGGCGCTCAAGCTCGCCGGCGGCACTGCTCGCCTCGCGCCCTACGAGGCAGAAAAAGTTTCGAAGCCCGAAGAGGAAACGCTGTTCTCCTCGCGCCAGGCCTGTCCGGTCTGCGGCTACAGCGTGCCCACGCTCGAGCCGAAGATGTTCTCGTTCAACAGCCCCGCGGGGGCCTGCCCCACCTGCGACGGTATCGGGCTCAAGGATTTCTTCGATCCCTTGCGCGTCGTTGCCTATCCCCATCTCTCGCTCGCGGGAGGCGCCATCAAGAGCTGGGATCGCAAGAACTCTTACTACTTCGCGTTGATCACCGCGATGGCGAAGCACTACAAGTTCGATCCGGAAACCCCGTGGGAAGACCTGCCGAAGAAGGCGCATCAGGTGATGCTCTTCGGCAGCGGCAATGACGAGATCGAATTCCGGTACGTCGCCGGCAACGGCCGCGTCTCGCGGAAGAAGCATCGCTTCGAGGGCATCATTCCGAACCTCGAGCGCCGCTACAAGGAAACGGACTCATTGCCGGTGCGCGAAGAGCTGGCGAAATACCTTGGCAGCCAGCCCTGCCCCGACTGCCATGGCAGTCGTTTGAATCGCGCGGCACGCAACGTGTTCGTGGGCAGCCACAGCCTGCCGGAGATTGCTCATCTCACCGTCGGCGATGCGAAGAAAATGTTCGGCTCACTCGATGTCGCCGGCTGGCGCGCGGAAGTCGCCGACAAGATCGTCAAGGAAGTCGGCGACCGCCTTAACTTCCTGGTCGACGTGGGCCTCGACTACCTCACGCTGGATCGCAGCGCCGAATCGCTGTCCGGCGGCGAGGCGCAGCGCATTCGCCTTGCCAGCCAGGTGGGCTCGGGTCTTACCGGCGTCATGTACATTCTCGACGAACCGTCCATCGGCCTGCATCAGCGCGACAACCAACGGTTGTTAGCCACGCTCAAACACCTGCGCGACCTCGGCAACACGGTGATCGTCGTGGAGCACGACGAGGAAGCCATCCGCGCCGCGGACGCGGTGCTCGACATCGGCCCGGGCGCCGGCGTGCATGGCGGCAGGATCGTGGCGCAGGGCACGCCTGACGACATCGAGAAACATCCCGATTCGCTGACGGGCAAATACCTTTCTGGCCGCGTGAAGATTGCACTTCCGGGACTGCGCACGCCGCGGGATCCGAAGCGGGTCATCAAGGTAATCGGCGCCACCGGCAACAACCTCAAGAACGTCGACGCCGAATTTCCGCTGGGGCTGTTCACCTGCGTCACCGGCGTATCGGGCTCCGGAAAATCCACGCTGGTGAACGACACGCTCTACACGCACGCGAATCACAAACTCAATGGCACCGTGATGGACATGGCGCCTTGCAGGGAGGTCAAGGGACTCGAGGAAATCGATCGCATCATCGAGATCGACCAGAGCCCCATCGGACGCACGCCGCGCTCCAACCCGGCCACCTACACCGGATTGTTCGGTCCGTTGCGTGAGCTGTTCGCCGAGGTGCCGGAAGCACGCACGCGCGGGTACGACGCGGGCCGGTTCAGTTTCAACGTGAAGGGCGGCCGCTGCGAGGCCTGCCAGGGTGACGGACTCATCAAGGTGGAAATGCATTTCCTGCCCGACGTGTACGTGCCCTGCGACGTGTGCCAGGGCAAGCGCTACAACCGCGAGACGCTCGACATCCGCTGGCGCGGCAAGAACATCCACGAGGTGCTCGATATGAATGTCGAGGACGCACTGCGCCTGTTCCAGAACGTGCCCGGTGTGGGATCACGGCTGCAGACGCTCATGGATGTAGGCCTGTCCTACCTGCAACTCGGCCAGAGCGCGACCACCCTTTCGGGTGGTGAAGCCCAGCGGGTCAAACTGGCTCGAGAACTGGCGAAGCGGGCCACCGGCCGCACTCTATATATATTGGACGAGCCCACCACCGGCCTGCACTTCCACGACGTGGCCCAGCTGCTCGATGTGCTGCACCGGCTGCGCGATGAAGGAAACACCGTGGTGGTCATCGAACACAATCTCGACGTGATCAAGACCGCGGACTGGTTGATAGATCTCGGCCCCGAAGGCGGCGCCGGCGGCGGAAACATCCTGGTGACCGGCACACCGGAAGAAGTGGCCAGGAACAAGGCTTCCTACACCGCGCGGTATCTGCAGCCCCTGCTGGGCCCTTAAGCCGAAGGGCTGATGGCCGCCGCGTAGCACGGGCCCAACAGCGAGAGCAAGGAAGCTAACTACAAGTTCGGCGTGGGACTCGAGTACATGTTCACGCGCCGGTTCGGCGTGCGCCTGGAAGGCGAGCGTTACCGGATCGACGATTCCGTCGGCAACAAGGGCGACATCGAAGGTCTGTACGTGCGCCCGGCGCGCACGACGATGGCGCTGACGATCGATTTCGATGCGCGGGACACCGCCGTCAAACCGGAATATCGCAATGAGCTCCGCGGGCTCGCCGATTTCCTCAAGGCCAATCCAACGGTGAGCGCCACCGTGGAAGGGCACACCGGCAATCTGCAGGTGACACCCGAGCAGGCCATGACGATCTCCCAGCAGCGTGCCCAGAACGTCGTGAATTACCTGGTGGACAACATCGGGATCGACCGATCACGGCTCACCGCTGAAGGGTTCGGCCAGACGCGACGGTTCTCGTACAACGCGCAGGACAACCGCCGCGTGAACGTGATCATCGAGTATCCGAGATAGAAAACCTGCCGGGAGCCACGCCGGTCGCGGCGTGGCCTCCCCGGTAGATAGGCGCGGAGCAGAACGCCTACAGCTGGCGGCACAAGGCGGGCCCGGTGGGGGGCAGTGTCACCGGCCAGCGTGAACGGCATGCCCGCCGATGCTCCCGGGACAGCGCCGAGCTGGATGCCGCCGATGGAGAAGGCGACGGCCTCGCCCGCCAGCACTCGAACGTGCCGCTAACGTCCGTGACGCCGGCACGCCGTCCATTGCCGTGGGAGTCTGCTGACGATAGGGCTGGATATGCCGCTTCCGCGGCGTTACCGTCGCTCCCCATACCCTTTTACCTGGGTAATGACGCGAGGCCTGGAGCTTACGGAATGGATGAAAATTTGAAGGGTCTGGAAGCCGTGCTGGCGAAAATGGCAATG
>Ga0193753_10002674_pt1 | contig 13782 bp, 9 predicted proteins | sample H1c2metaG_FD_144925 | JGI IMG/M metagenome (GOLD analysis project Ga0193753, IMG submission 144925) | Soil microbial communities from a riparian zone of the East river system, Colorado, United States - H1c2 | ecosystem: Environmental > Terrestrial > Soil > Riparian zone | place: USA: East River... | reverse complement strand
GGCGGCCCAGTGGGTGACCGCGCGGCGGCCGCGCAGCAGCCCGGCCTCGGCCAGGAGGAACGCGCCGGTGCAGACCGCGGCGGTCCGGCGCGCTCGCCGCGACAGACGAGCGAGCGGCGCCGCGACCGAGCGCGCCCCCGCCAGCGCCGGCATGAGCGCGCCGCCGACCAGGATGGTGTCGATGCGACCGCGCACCCGGTCGAGGGCGTGGGCGGCGACCAGCTCCACGCCGCCGGCGGTCGCGACCGGTCCGGCCGAGGGAGCGGCCAGCTCGACCCGGTAGCCGCCGCCGCGGCGGACCAATCGATCGGCGGTCGCGAACACGCCGACCGGCCCGGCCACGTCCAGCAGCTCCACCCCGGGGAAGCAGATCACCAGCACGCGTCGAGCCGCCACGCCTCCACGCTACGAGACCGGGCCCGTCGCGGCAATGGCCGAAATCGTCATGATTCTGTCCGACGGCCATCCGCCCGCGTCGCTACCCTGACGGTACCCATCGAAAGCGAGGAGACCTGGATGCACCCCTGGATCGAACGCGCCGCGCTCGTCACCGCGACGGCCCTCACCGCCCTCACCTTCCTCATGGTGCCGTCCTGGCGGGGCGCGCTGGCCGATCCCTGCCACCACGCCGCCATCGCCGCCGCCATCACGATCGCGATCCTGTGGGCGACGCGGCGCCTCGGCCGGCGCGGCGTCGCGATCGAGCGCCAGGTGATGGCGGCCTTCCTGATCGGGATGCCGCTCATCTACATCGCGCGCTGGCTGCTGACCGGCGGCGGCCACGGCGCCGACGGCGGCCCGCTCTGGCTGGGCATCGAGCTCCTCGGCCTTCCGCTCTACGCCGGTCTCGCCCTCGCGGGGCTGCGGCGCTCGCCCTGGTTCCTCGTCGCCGGGATCGCCGCCCACGGCCTGGCCTGGGACTCGTGGCATCTCGCCTCGGCGTACATCCCGGCCTGGTACGCGATCGCCTGCCTGATCGTGGACGTCGGGATGGCGCTCTACGTCGCCGCCCGGGTCCCGACCTGGCAGCAAGCGGCCCGGTCGCGCCGTGCCACCCGCCCGGCGCATTCGCGGCTTCCGCCCGGTCAGCCGACGGAGGCTGGGTGACTCACCGCATCGGTCAGCGGCTGCAAGCCGGGCGCTCCGGGCGCGCGTGCTACCGTGCCGGCCATGCGGCGCCTGGTGTGGTTTCTGTCGCTGGTGTGCGCGTGCGCGACATCTTGCGCGACGTCGGGGCGGCCGGCCGACGGGCCGGGCGCGCAGCGGGTCGAGCGGCGCGAGGTCATCATGCAGACGCGGCGGTCGGGGGCCAGCGTCACGACGTTCGGCGGGGATGGGTCGGTCGCGTTCGAGTTTCGATTCGTGGAGAACGGGCGGGGGCCGGATATTCGCGCGCGAGCGCGGCTGGCCGCCGACGGGACGCTGATCTCGTACTCGGCGGAGGGGACCCAGGCGCGCGGGATGCCGGTGCACGAGACGTTCTCGGTCGAGGGATCGCGGGCCCGCTGGAAGAGCACCGAGGAGCAGGGCGATGTGCGGCTCGATGGCCCGGCGTTCTACGTGCCGAACAACTCCTCGCCGGAGATCTACGGCCTGTTGCTGGCCGCGATGCGGCGGAACGGCGACCGGATGCGCCTGCTGCCGGCCGGCGAGGCGCGGCTCGAGCGCGAGCGCGAGGTCACGGTCTCGAGCACGTCGGGCGCGAAGAAGGTGCTGGTGTCCTGGGCGATCACCGGGCTCGACATGGATCCGATCCGGGTCTTCACCGGGCGGGACGGCGCCTACTTCGGCGTGGCCGACGAGTGGTTCTCCTGTCTGCCGGAGGGATGGAGCCCGGCGATCGAGCCGCTCCTGGCGATGCAGAAGCAGCTGGCCGACGCTCGCGAGCGGGCGATGGCGGCGAAGCTGGCGGTGCGTTCGCCGGCGGCCGGGCTGGCGATCGAGCACGCTCGGGTGCTGGACAGCGAGCTGATGCGCTGGCTGCCCGACCACACGGTGATCGTGATCGGCGACAAGATCAGCGCGATCGGCCCGTCGCGGACCACGCGTGCGCCGGCCGGGGCGCGGGTGGTCGACGCTGGCGGCCAGGCGCTCCTGCCCGGCCTGTGGGACATGCACACGCACAACCGCGCCTCCGACGGGCCGCTCGACATCGCCACCGGGGTCACCACCGCGCGCGATCTGGCGAACGATCCGGACCTGCTCGACGACCTCAAGCGGCGCTGGGACGAGGGCAGCGCGATCGGCCCGCACCTGCTCCGCTCCGGCTTCATCGAGGGGCGCGGCCCGAGCGCGGCGGCGTCGAAGATCACCGCGGAGACCGAGGCCGAAGCCCGCGCCGCGGTCGACTTCTACGCCGCGCGCGGCTACGAGGGCATCAAGATCTACAACTCGATCAAGCCGGCCCTGGTCCCGCTCCTCGCGCGCCTGGCCCATGAAAAGGGCATGCGGGTCAGCGGGCACATCCCGGCGTTCATGAGCGCCGAGGACGCGGTGCGGGCCGGTTACGACGAGATCCAGCACATGAACATGGTGTTCCTCAACTTCCTGGCCGACTCGAAGACCGACACGCGCACGCACCTGCGCGCCTCGCTGGTGGCCGAGAAGGCGGGCGACCTCGACCTCCACTCGCGCCGGGTGCAGGACTTCGTGAAGCTGCTGGTCGAGCGCAAGATCGTCCTCGACCCGACGATGTACGTGTGGGAGCTCCTGTTCGTCTCGCGCCCCGGCGAGGTCCTGCCCGAGCTGCGCTGGCTGGTCGAGCGCCTGCCACCCCAGGCCCAGCGCCAGTACATCATGGGTGGGCTGCCGGTCCCGGCCGGACGGGAAGCGGCGTTCCGCCGCTCCTACGCCGCGCTCCTGGCCATGCTCAAGATGCTGCACGACGCGGGCGTGCCGATCGTCGCCGGCACCGACGCGCCGGCCGGGCTGACCATGAACCGCGAGCTCGAGATCTACGCCGAGGCCGGGCTCACGCCGGCCCAGGTGATCCATACCGCCACCCTGGGGCCGGCCCGCGTGATGAAGCTCGACCGCCTGAGCGGCTCGATCGCGGTCGGCAAGGCGGCGGACCTCATCCTGGTCGACGGCGATCCGCTGGCCGACGTCCGCGACCTGCGCAACGTGGTGACCACGGTGCGGGGCGGGGTCATGTACTCGGCCGCCGCCATCGACCAGGCGCTCGGCATCCGTCCGCGCGCGCCGGTCCCCGCCACCGCGCCAGCCGCGCGGCCCTGAGATCACCCCGTCCGCCATCATCGACACCCGCGACCTCGAGCACGTCGGGGGTGAATCGGGGGTGGTGGTCCGCGTGACGTACCGGCACCCCTCAAGCTCCGCCCCGGTCCGGCCGAACTTCGATCGAGGTGAGCGCCCGGGTGATTGTTGCCGATCCGCCGGCCGACGACCTGGCGGTGGCGGACGAGCTGGGCCGGCGGATCGCCGCCGGTGCGCTGGATCTCCCGGCCCCGCCCGACGCGGCCGCGCGGGTCATCGCCGCGGCCAGCCGCGACGACGCCGACCTCGGCCGGATCAGCGAGCTCGTTCGCCGCGACCCGGCGCTGGCCGCGCAGCTGCTCCGCATCGCCAACTCGTCGCTGTTCGCGGCGCCGGCGCCGATCGTCTCGCTGCAGCAGGCGGTGCTCCGGCTCGGGCTCGACGGGCTGCGCAAGGCCGCCCATGTGGTGGCCAGCCGCTCGGCCATGCTGCGGGTGGTCGGTCGCGAGGCGGAGCTGCGGCGGATCTACCGCCACTCGCTGCTCGCGGCCGGCTGGGCCCAGGAGCTGGCCCGCGCGCGCCGCTTGCCGGTCGAAGAGGCGTTCCTGTGCGGCCTGCTCCACGACGTCGGCCGCGCGGTCCTGTGGCAAGCCGCCGCCGACCTGGTCGCGCCCGACGACGTCGTCGCCGCGGCGATCGACCGGCACCACGCGGCCGCCGGCGCCGCGGTGCTCGCCACCTGGCCTGCGGGCGGCGCGGTCGCCGAGGTCGTGCGCCGCCACCACGATCCCGCGCCCGAGGGCGCGCCGGCCCGCATGATCCACCTGCTCGCGCTGGCCGACCACCTGGCCCAGGTGGCTCCCGATCAGGACATCGCGCCCGAGCTGCCGGTCGCCGCGCTGGCCGCGCTCGCCCTCTACCCCGAGGACATCGATCTCCTGTGGAGCCGGCGCGACGCGGTGCGCGCCTTCGCCCAGGAGCTCGGGTGACCGGCCCGGCCCGCCACGATCTGGTCGTCATCGGCGCCGGCCCGGCCGGGCAGAAGGCCGCCATCCAGGCCAGCAAGGCCGGGCGCCGCGCGCTCATCGTCGAGCAGACCGCCGAACCGGGCGGCGCGTGCGTCAGCCACGGCACCATCCCGAGCAAGACCCTGCGCGAGACCGCGGCCGCGCTCGAGGGATTCCAGCGCCGATCGGGCGGCGTGTTCACCATCGAGCGACGCGAGGCACTCACCATCGAGAGCCTGACCCGGCGGCTCGGCCAGGTGGTGACCGAGCACGAGACGCTCATCGCCGACCAGCTGCGCCGCAACCGGGTCGAGGTGTGGCAGGGGCGGGCTCGGTTCGTCGCGCGCGACGCGCTCGAGGTGCGCGGCGTCGACGGCGCGGTGCGGGTGGCCCGGGCCAGCGCGGTGGTGATCGCGACCGGCTCGCGCCCGCGCGACCCGAGCGACGTCCCGGTCGACCACGAGCACGTGCTCGACAGCGACTCGATCCTCTCGCTCCGCTACCTGCCCGCGTCGCTGGTGGTGCTCGGCGGCGGCGTCATCGCCTGCGAGTACGCCTCGACCTTCGCGGCGCTGGGGGTGAAGGTCACCATCGTCGACGGCGCCGACCGTCCGCTCGGCTTCCTCGACGCCGAGGTGGTCGAGCAGTTCACCCGCGCGTTCGAGCGCGCCGGCGGCACCGTGCGGGCGGGCCGGCGCGCCCGCCAGGTGCGGTGGAACGGGCGCGACGCGGTCGAGACCCGCCTCGACGACGGCTCCGAGCTGTCGAGCGAGAAGCTGCTGTTCGCGCTCGGGCGGGTGGCCAGCGTGGCCGGGCTCGGCCTCGACGCGGTCGGCCTCGCCACCGGGCCGCGCGGCTTCATCGAGGTCGATCGCCACTTCTGCACCGCGGTCGCCGGCATCTACGCGGTCGGCGACGTGATCGGTCCGCCCTCGCTGGCCACCACTGCCATGGAGCAGGGCCGCCGCGCCGCCTGCCACGCGCTCGGCATCCCGCTGCTCGCGTCGGGCAGCGCGCCGATCGGCGTCTACACGATCCCGGAGATCGCCAGCGTCGGCCTCGGCGAGGCGGAGGCCGCGGCCCGACCGGGCGGCGCGCTGGTCGGGCGCGCGCGCTTCGCCGAGCTCGCCCGCGGCCGCATCGCCGGCGTCGAGGACGGGCTGATGAAGCTCATCGCCGCCCGCGACGGCCTCGTGCTCGGCGCGCAGATCGTCGGCGAGAGCGCGGCCGACCTGGTCCACGTGGCGCAGATGGCGATCATCGGCGGGCTCCACGTCGACGTGTTCGTCGACCACCCGATGAACTTCCCGACCCTGGGTGAGGCATACCGGGTCGCCGCGCTCGACATCCTCAACGGCGCGCGCGCGGCCGTCGCCCCCGACGCCGCCTGATCCGCGCCGCCACCCGCGCCGCGGTCACCCGACCAGGCAGATGCGCGGCACCGTCGTGGTCAGCGCCGCCAGCAGGCGCAGCGCGGGGTCCTCCACCTCGCGCCGCCAGGCCAGGCGCCACGGCCGGCGCAGCGGGCCGACGGTCAGCCGGCGCGCGACCAGGTCGCCCTTGCCCAGGTGCGGGCTGGCGATCCACTCGGACAGCACTGCGACCCCCAGCCCGGCCCGCGCCACGTCGAGGATCGCCTCGGTCAGCGGGATGCGGTCGAAGTCGAGCACCGGCCGGGCGCGCCCGAACACCTTGGTAAGGAACCAGTGCTTCTCCGCCGCCGGCGCTCGCGAGCTCAGGAGCTTGGTGGCGCGCAGGTCGGCCGGGGTCAGTGCCTTGCGGGCGGCCAGCGGGTGCGACGGGGCCATGACGAACACGATCTCGTCGGTGAACAGCGGGCGCTCCTCGAGCCCGCGCGGCACCCGCGCCGTGGTGACCAGCGCGATGTCGACCTCGCCCGCCTCCATCGCCGCGATCGGATCGTCGGTGTGCTCCACCGCCAGCGCGACCTCGAGGTCGGGCAGGCTCTGCCGCATCGAGACCAGCGCGCTCGGCAACCAGTGGTACGCGGTGTAGCACTCACACACCAGGCGCACGCGGACCCGCTCGGCCGCCGGCGCGCGCACGCGGTGCTCCAGGTCGCACAGCTCGGCCACCAGCTGGGCCGCGCCGGCCAGCAGCCGCTCGCCGGCCGCGGTGGGGACCAGGCCGCGCGCGGTCCGCTCGAACAGCGCCGTCGCCAGCCGCTCCTCCATGGCGCACAGCGCGCGGCTGACCGCCGGCTGGGTGATGTGCAGGATCGACGCGGCCCGCGCGGTGGTCCCGGCCGAGGCCAGGGCCAGCGCCACCCGCAGGTCGCGCACGTCGAGCACCGGGTCGCCGGGGTGGTCGATGTCTTTCACGTATCGAGTCTATTCCAACTATGCGTTGGACGCATCCACCCGCCGGCCGCATCGTGGTCGGGTCGGCCCGATCGCCGACCGACGCCGCCCCAACCCGGAGGATCCCGTGCAGCTCTACTTCTCCCCGCTCGCCTGCTCGATCGCCACCCGTGTCAGCCTGTACGAGGCCGGCGCCGAGGCCACCTACACCGAGGTCAACTCGAAGACCAAGCTCACCCGCGACGGCGACGACTTCCGCCAGATCAACCCGCTCGGCCTGGTCCCGGTCCTCCGCACCGACGACGGCGAGCTCCTCACCGAGAACGCCGCCATCCTCCAGTACGTGGCCGACCGCTTCCCCGAGGCCAACCTGGCCCCGACCGACCCGCGCGGTCGCACCCACCTCCACCAGTGGCTGTGCTTCATCGGCACCGAGCTGCACAAGGCGCTGTTCGCCCCGCTGCTCGACTCTCGCGCTCCCGAGGTGGTGAAGACCTACGCGCTCGAGAAGGGAAAGTCCCGCCTCGAGCACCTCGAGCGCCACCTCACCGGCCGCGAGTACCTGCTCGATCGGTTCAGCGTGGCCGACGCCTACCTGGCCATCGTGCTCACCTGGACCCAGGTCACCCCGATCGACCTGGCCTCGCTGCCGGCGATCCAGTCCTACCTGGCCCGGGTGCGCGACCGACCCAGCTTCGCCCGCGCCCTCGGCGAGGAGCGCGCCCTCTACATGGAGGAGCAGGCGCGGGGCAAGAAGGCCTGAGCGCGGCCGCGCGGCCGGGCGGGACCCCACGTCCCCAGCTCCCGGGAATACCTGGACCGGGGCGGTGTCGAGCCGGCACTGGCGGGCTGCCGTCCGGGTCGGAGTCCGGTATCGTGGGTGACTCGCCGGCCGCCCCCCGCGCCATGTCCAGCCGTTCCACCATCGCCAAGGCTCGCAAGCGCATCGCGAGCGTCTTCACCTACCTGCAGGAGCTCCATCGCGTCCGCACGCCGCCGATCGTCGACGTCGAGCGGTACCCGTGGCGACTGCGCCTGGCCGACGTCCCGGCCGGACCGACCATCGAGTGGGGCCAGCGCCTGGCCCCGATCGGCCGCAAGGCGGCGCGCGGCGCGAGCGACGAGTTCCTCCTGCGGGTCGGGCGCCCCGAGGACATCCCCTGCCCCGAGCCGCCGCCGCTCATCCGCGAGCGGCTGGCCACCGGGTGGGACTCGCCGGCGGCCGTCGCGCGCCTGCGCACCGCCTCACCGACGGTGGTGACCGAGGACTCCGACGCCTTTCTGCAGGCCGCCGCCCGTCAGGACGCCTTCGAGCGGTGGCAAGGCCGCCGCGAGGCGTGGGTCCGCCGCCAGGAGCCGCTCGCCCTCTTCCTCCGGCTCTACGATCTGTGGGCCCAGTTCGAGCGCGAGTCGGAGAAGTACCAGCTCTACTTCGGCGACGGCATCCTCGTCTGCGACACCGACGACGGCGAGGTCTGCCACCCGGTCCTGCTCCAGCGCCTCGAGCTGCGCTTCGACCCCGGCATCCCCGCCTTCACCGTCACCGAGTCGGAGGACGCCCCGGTCCTCTACGCGCCGATGCTGCGCCACCTCGCGGTCGACGGAAAGACGCTGCTCCAGCTGCAGCAGGAGTTCAGCGAGGAGGGCTGCGATCCGCTGGCCGGCGACGGCACCGACCGCTTCTTGAAGACGCTGGTGCACGGCCTTTGGCCCGGCGGCGCGCTCTTCCCCGACGCCGACTCGGCCGCCTCGGCCACCGGACCGCGCATCTATCGCGACCCGATGCTCTACCTGGGCCGGCGCAGCCAGGACTTCGCGGGCGCGGTCGACCGCTACCTCGAGGTGCTGGCCGGCGAGAAGGAGCTGCCCCGCGCGCTCCAGCGGGTGGTCGGCATCGACACCGAGGAGCGGGCCGCGCCGCTGGCCGACGACGTCGACCTCCTGCTCACTCGCCCGGCCAACCCGGAGCAGCGCCGCGTCATCCGCCGGCTGGAGGAGACCGGCGCGGTCATCGTCCAGGGCCCGCCCGGCACCGGCAAGAGCCACACCATCGCCAACCTGATCGGCCACCTCCTGGCCCAGAACAAGTCGATCCTGGTCACCAGCCACGCGTCCAAGGCGCTGCGGGTGGTGCGCGAGCAGGTGGCCCGCCCGCTCCAGTCGCTGTGCGTGAGCGTGCTCGACAGCGACGAGGAGAGCGGCAAGCAGCTCGAGGAGTCGATCACCGGCATCCTCAACTACTTCTCGCTGACCACCCGCGGCGACCTGACCCGCGAGATCGAGGAGCTGGAGGGCCGGCGGCGCGAGCTGGCCGCGCACTCGACCGAGCTCACCGCGCGCCTGCGCGGCGCGATCGCCCGCGAGTACGGCGCCATCACCCTCGACGGCGACCGGGTCGCCACCACCGAGCTGGTCCGCGAGCTGGTCGCCGAGCGCGCGCGGCACGACTGGGTGCCCGGCCCGATCGCGCCCGGCGCGGAGCTGCCGCTCGACGGGGCCGAGGTGGCCGAGCTCTACCGCCTGATCGCGGAGATCACCCCGGACGACGAGCGCGGCCAGCGGCTCATCCTGCCCGACCTGGCCCGGCTGCCCGATCCGGACGCGTTCGCCGAGCTCTGCAACGCGCGCACCCGCGCCGCCACCACCGAGGCGGTCCACACCACCACTCTGTGGAAGCGGAGCGATCAGCGGGTCGGCGAGCTGGACGATCTGGTCGCGATGGTCGACGACGCCGGCCGCATCTTCGCCGGCGCGAGCCCGTGGCTGCTCGAGTGCCTGGCCGACAGCGAGCGCGGGGTCGACGCCGCCGAGCCGTGGCGCGAGCTGCGCGAGCTCGTCCGCGACGCCAGCGCGCGCATCCCGGCCCGCCAGGCGATCGTGCTCCAGCACGGGCCGCAGGTGACCACCGAGCTGCCGCTGGCCGAGGGGATCGAGATCTGCTCGCAGATCGCCGCGCACCTGGGCGCCGGCAAGAAGCTCGGCCTGGCCACGTCGATGCTGAAGCCGCAGTGGCAGGTGTTCATCCGCGGCTGCCGGGTCGACGGCGGCGCGCCGGAGACGGCCGAGCAGTTCCAGGCGGTCCGCTGCCTGCTCGAGATCGCGTCGATCCGCGCGGCGCTGACCCGGCGCTGGGACCGCCAGATGCCGCGGCTGGGCGCGCCGTCGGCCCAGGACCTCGGGCCCGACCCGGAGAAGGCCGCGCAGCCGTACGCCGAGGCGATCGGGCGCGCGCTGCGCTGGGGCGCCGATCACCTGCGCCCGTGCGAGGAGCGGTTGATCGAGGCCGGCCTCGACTGGGTCGCGGTCGCCCGCCAGACCCCGGTCCCGCCCAGCCCGCACGGGCGGATCCTCCAGCTCCGCGCGCTGCTCTGCGAGAGCATCCCGCGCCTCCTGGCCGCGCGCCGCCACTTCGCGACCGCCGAGCGGCTGGCCGCCAGCCGCGACACCTGGCTGACCGCGCTGGCCGCGGCCGCCGAGGAGGACGGCGATCAGGAGCTGGTCCGCGCGCTCACCGACGCGATCCTCAACAAGGCGCGGGCGGGCTACGCCGGTGCGTGGCAGCGGGCCCGCCGGCTGTCCGAGGTCGGCCCGGGGCTGGCGCGGCGCGCCGAGCTGCTCGCCCGGATCGAGCCGCTCGCGCCCGGCTGGGCCGCGGCGCTGGCCGACCGCCAGCCGCCCCACGCCAGCGGACGGGTGCCCGGCGCCGGCGACGCCGAGGCGGCCTGGAGCTACCGGCGCTGGGCCGAGGCGCTGGCCGCGCAGACCGCCACCGACGTGGACGCGCTGCAGGTCGACGTCAACCGCGCCGCCGCCGAGCTCCAGGAGCTGACCGCGCTCTACGTGGAGAAGCTGGCCTGGGCGGCCCAGTTCGACCGCACCGGGCTGGAGGAGCAGCAGGCGCTGGCCGGCTGGCTGGCGCTGCACAAGAAGATCGGCAAGGGCAGCGGCAAGAACGCGGCCCGGCTCAAGGAGGAGGCCCGGCGCACCCTGGTCAAGTGCCGCGAGGCGGTGCCGGTCTGGATCATGCCGCTGTCGCGCGTGTTCGACAGCTTCGACGTCGCCACCACCCGGTTCGACGTGGTCATCCTCGACGAGGCCAGCCAGTGCGACGTCATCGGCCTGGCCTGCTTCGCGATGGCGCGCGAGGTGGCGGTGGTCGGCGACCACGAGCAGGTCAGCCCCTACGCGGTCGGCCACCGGATCGACAAGATCCAGGGGCTCATCGACGAGCTGCTCGACGACATCCCCAACAAGCAGCTCTACGACGGCAGGACGTCGGTCTACGACCTGGCCCGCCAGTCGTTCGGCGGCGCGATCCGCCTGCTCGAGCACTTCCGCTGCGTCCCGGAGATCATCCAGTTCTCCAACCTCCTGTGCTACGCGGGCGAGATCCGCCCGCTGCGCGAGGCCTCGTCGGCGCGGGTACGGCCGCCGCTGGTGGTCCACCCGGTCGCCGCCGGCGAGAAGAGCGACAAGGTCAACGAGGAGGAGGCGCGAGAGATCGCCGCGCTGGTCGCCGCCCTGTGCGAGATGCCCGAGTACCACGACTGCACCCTCGGGGTGATCTCGATGGTCGGCACCGAGCAGGCGGTCTTCATCGACGGGCTGCTCCGCCAGCACCTGCCGGTCGCCGAGTACCGCCGGCGCCGGCTCCTGTGCGGCAACGCGTCCCAGTTCCAGGGCGACGAGCGCGACGTCATCTTCCTGTCGATGGTCGACTCGCCCACCCCCGACCGACGGCTGCCGATCCTGCGCCGCGACGAGGCCCGCAAGGTGTTCAACGTGGCCGCCTCGCGCGCGCGCGATCAGCTGTGGGTGGTGCACTCGCTCGATCCGGCCCGCGACCTCAAGCCCGACGACCTGCGCCTGAAGCTGCTCGGCCACGCCCTCCACCCGGCCGCCGCCGTCGCCGAGCAGCCCCGCCCCGGCGCCCGCCCGCCGTCGGCGATCGAGCGCGGCCTGGCCGATGCGCTGCGCGCGCGCGGCCACCGCGCCTCGCTGCACGTCCCGATCGGCGACCACATCATCGACATCGTGGTCGAGGGGCCGGGGGGAGCCCGCGTCGCGATCCAGTGCGACGGCGGGCGCGATCAGTCCGACGAGCAGCTGGCCGCCGCGCTCGAGCGCCAGCTCACCCTCGAGCGGCTCGGCTGGCGCTTCATCCGGGTCCGATCCACCAGCTTCTCGCTCGCCCCGGCCGACACGGTCGAGCGCGTCGCGGCCCGCCTGCGCGAGCTCGGCGTCCTGCCGGCCGGCGAGGAGACCGCGCCGATCGATCGGCCCCCCGACGTCGACCTGGCCGAGCGAGTCCGCCGCCGCGCCGAGCAGATCCGCCGCGGCTCGCGAGTGACGCTGCGCGCGATCTCCAGCGCCGACGGCGGCTGAGCCGCCGGCTACTTGCCGAGCAGGCCCTTCTTCAGCCCCTTGTTGGGGGGCGAGCCGCCGAACCAGATGGCGAAGAACGAGTGCCCGAAATCGGCGCCCTGGATGGTGCCCTTCTCGACTCCCTTCACCACCACGGTCACGCCCTTGCCCGGCACGTAGGTGAAGGAGAGCTTGTCGCCCTCGTCCATCCCGCTCATCCACTTGTTGAGCTGATCGATCGACGCCTTCAGCTTGGTCATGTCGGCGCCGTTCTTCTTGAACTGCTCCGACCAGGCCTCGGTGATGTCGTCGCGGTCGACGTCGCGCACGAAGGTCAGGTCCAGGCGCTTGACCTGCTCGGTGCGGATGATCTCGTCCGGGTTCTGGGTCTTCTTCTCGAGGTAGAGCCCGGCGACGTAGACGTCCACGTCGAACATGGTCGCCTCTCGGATCCCCATCCCGTTCAGGACCAGCGCCTTGCCCGCCACGGTGAGCTGGTCGGGCATCTTCACCCCGCCCTTCTCCCCCGCACGCGCGAGCCCGGAGGTGGCCAGGACCAGCGCGAGTGATGCAATGGTGACGATACGAGAGCGCATGAGGGTTCCTCCAATGGTCACGAAGCTGACAATATCCTCGATCGGTGGTCCTCCCGGATAGGGCCGGGCGGCCGATCTCACGCCCGGCGCGACCGCCCCGTCAGCGGCGGAGCTCGGCGGTGGCCTCGACCAGGAAGTCGATCACCGCGCGGATGCTGGGCGCGGCGCGAAGGTCGTCGTGGACGACCAGCCACACCTCGCGCGCGATCGGCCGGGCGCGGATCGCGACTCGCTCGAGCTCCGGGTGGCGCCGGGCCAGGAAGCTCGGCAGGGCGGCGACCCCGACCCCGGCCCGCGCCGCGGCCAGCTGGCTCTCCAGGTCGTTGGTGCGGAGCACGATCGGGCGCGCGCCGGCGAGGGAGCGCAGCCACTTCTGCTGGGGCAGCGCGTCCGATTCGTCGTCGAACGCGATCAGCTCGAGGTCGGCGGAGCGCCGGCCGGCCAGGTAGCGCTTCGCGCCGTACAGCGCGAACTGGAACCCGCCGAGCTTGCGGGTGACCAGGCCGGCCTCGACCGGGCGGACCAGGCGCACCGCGACGTCGGCCTCGCGCCGCGACAGCGACGCGATCCGCTTCTCGCCGATCAAGTGGATCCTGAGCTCGGGGTGGCGTGCGCGCAGCGCGGGCAGGCGCGGGGCCACCAGCGCGTTCGCGACCGTCGGTGGCGCGCTGATCGAGACGTCACCGCCGACCTCGGGCTGGAGGCCGCGGGCGGCGCGCGCGATTGCGTCGACCGCCGACTCGACCTGCCCGACCAGCGCCGCGACCCGCTCGCCCTCGGCGGTCAGCGCCGGGATCCGCGCCCGTCGATCGACCAGCTTGACCCGCAGCGACCCCTCCAGCGCGCGCAGCCGGCGGGCGACCGTGACGTGATCGACGCCGAGCCGCCTGGCGGCCGCCGACAGCGACCGGTCGCGGACGAACGCGGCGAAGTGGCGGAGGTCGTCCCAGTCGGGCTGGTTCATTTTTTCACCGTCCACGTGCATATATGAGGAGTTTCGCACGACGGCGCCCGGGCCTACCGTCCTCCCATGACGCGCATCGTTCGCATCCACCGGCCGGGAGGCCCCGATCAGCTCGAGCTGGCGTCGATCTCGCTGGCCGACCCGCCGCCGGACCACATCCGCCTCCGCCACCTCGCGATCGGGCTCAACTTCATCGACATCTACCAGCGCTCCGGGCGCTATCCGGTCGCGCTGCCGGCGGTGCTCGGGATCGAGGGGGTCGGCATCGTGGAGGCGGTCGGCGACGGGGTCAGCGAGCTCGCACCCGGCGACCG
>Ga0193753_10002672_pt1 | contig 13790 bp, 11 predicted proteins | sample H1c2metaG_FD_144925 | JGI IMG/M metagenome (GOLD analysis project Ga0193753, IMG submission 144925) | Soil microbial communities from a riparian zone of the East river system, Colorado, United States - H1c2 | ecosystem: Environmental > Terrestrial > Soil > Riparian zone | place: USA: East... | reverse complement strand
GCATTTGCGAGGAAGTCATTGGAGCGATTCACGCGCGCTTTGACGCCTCGCGCGATTTCGTCTTGATCGAGGGCCAATTGCTCTGGCACATCGGCGTCGTCGGCATCGTTGCTTCGCGCGTGCTCCAGGAGTTTTATCGCCCGACCGTGAGCGTCGGTGGCGAAGGCGACGAATGGCGCGGCTCAGGCCGCAGCGTCGAAGGGTTCGATCTCGCCGCCGCCTTGCGCGAGTGCAGCGACCTCCTCGTGCGCCACGGTGGGCACGCCATGGCCGCGGGCCTCAGCATTCGCGCCGACAAACTCGATGCCTTCCGCGAACGCATGAACGCGATCGCCCGCCGCATGTTGAAGCCCGAACAACTTCAACCCTCGCTCCGCCTCGACGGCGAAATCACGACGCGCGAACTGAGCGTGCAGCGTGTGCAGGAACTCCAGCGACTCGAACAGACCGGCATGGGCAATCCGCGCGTGCAACTTTGCTTGCGCAATGCCGGTCATGAGCGCGCGTTGCAACGCATGGGCGCAGACAAACAACACGCCAAGATGTGGATCACCGACGGTGATCGCACCTGCGAAAGTGTGTTGTGGAACGTGAAAGACGGCGCGCTGCCCGTGGGGAAGTTCGATGTCGCGTTCGTGCCGGAGTTGAACCACTACAACGGAAACACGAGCGTGCAGTTGAAGGTGCTGGACTGGCGAGATGCCGTCTAATCTTGCGACCAGTTCAGAATGGGAGAGTTTTTCACGATAGCGGACGACATACCGGCACCTCGGGACTTATCTGCTAAGGCTATGGCAACACCGCTCGGTACAGTTTCATCCCACTGCCCAGGCCATTTGTGTCGCGGAATTCGAAAGTGCCATTCGTGCTCTGCAGGGTCGTGAAAGTGCTCCAGTTGGCCCCATCGGAGGACGCCTGCACGTCGTAGGCGCCATCAAAGGGAGAATCCAAACGCAGTAGTGGCCCGAGCGCGGGGTTGTCGTGTTCCACCGAGAGCATGAAAGCTGGCGGAACAATCCCGGATTGGATGATCATCGCGTCCGTGCCGACCACCACATAAGTGCCGTGCCCAAAGGCGATCCCATTGGGCACCTGGTTGAACATGCGATTGCGCAGACGGAACTCTCGTCCGTTGAAACTCGTGGAGATGTTGTTGACACCGGCGATCACGAAGACGCCGTTCCTATAGATAACCCGTTCGGCGAAACCCGGCATCGACTGCCAATGCACTCCATTGCGCGACCACATCAGTCCTTCCGGCCAGCCGCTTCTGATATAGGCCGCGAGGAAGATGCCGCGGCCGTACGTCATGTCCCAAAAACTCTCTGCGATCGGGACCGAATTGCTGGTCCACGTGACTAAATCGGTCGAGCTGAACAGGACGCTGTGCCGGGTTTCGAAATCGACGGAGTTCATTCCGCCCACCAGGTACTTGCCTTCGCCATAGGTGGCGGCGGAGAAATCCACATTGGTGTTCAGCGTCTGAACCGCCCAATTGGTCCCGCTGATGGAAGTCGCGATCCGGCCGCCCCAGCCGATCGCGATAAAACGACCATTGAGAAAGAACACTCGCTGAAACGAATCGATGTAGTTCGTGGGCATCGAATGCAGGATCCAATTCGTGCCGTCTGCCGAGCTGCCAATCGGTTCGCCCAGCGGATGTGAGACGTCTGCACCCACCGCCACGAAGCGGCCGTTGCCCCATGTAATGTCGTTCATCCAGAGCATCCACGGCGACGGCACGTGCGTCCAGTTCGCCCCGTTCGTCGAGGCAAAAATATTATTCCATCCGGCCGCGAGAAACTTGTTCCCGTCGAACGTCACGCCAGCGAAAGACATATAAGAGGAGGGAAGCGCCAGACGCCTCGACACCTCAGTCCAGTCGAGGCCGTTTAACGATCGCAAAATTCGGCCGCCTTGCCCCACGCCCCAAAACTCGCCGTTCACGACCGTCAACGCATTGACACCGGTGGGATCGGTCGTGGGAATCAGCGTGAGGATTCCGTTTTGAATCGTGGCGTAAGAGTAACCCGCGAAGACAGTGCGCCCGTTGTGCGACGCGGCCGCGAGGAAGTAATAGCTGTCGGGGACATTTCGCTTGGTCCAATGGATCCCATCGCTGGACACCAGCAGCGCGCCCTGCCAGCCGGCGGCAAAGAATCGTTGCCCGTCGAACGTCGCGCACATCAGATTCCCTTTGGTCCCGGAATTGACCGTGACCCAATCGACGCCATTCGTGGTCGTGGCGATGGCGCCACCGTCTCCCACGAGCACCGTCGTTCCGTTTCCGCAAGCCGCGCCGTTGACCTGCCCGATGGGGGCTGATGACGAAGTCCAGTCGAGGCCATTGCTCGAAGTGGAAGTGCCCACATGAAACACGTCTCCGCAAAACACCACCGAGTCTGCGCCTGGCGCGGTGCTTTGCCCCCAATTCACACCGTTCGTCGAGACCCATGTGCCGTAATAACTTTTCGTGGCGACGAAGACGCCGTTGCCGAAGGCGACCGCCCCCATATGAATAGGTTCTCCGTGCGCGTCGAAACGCAGGTGCGTCGCCCAATCGGTGCCGTTCGTCGAGACCAGGACCGTGCCGCCGTAGCCGACGGCCACGAAGCGCCCGTTCCCGTAAGCGATGCCGTTGAGTTTGTTTCCGTTGGGCGTGGGATTGCGCCAATGCCAGACATCCAAAGGCGCAGCCACAAGGTGAATGGCGAGGAAGAAGAACGCACTACCCGGAATCCATGTCGTGTGTTTCATACGCACCGCTGAAACCTGCAATGGCGATGCTGCGACATTGCCACAAACAGCCGCGCACGTGAAACCTCTTTTTTGCTCAATCGCCGCGCCACACCACATCGAGTTTTCGACTGGCGACGAAATCAGGTAGCACAGGCCACCAGCCTGTGCCGCCGGGCTACCAGGGTGATTGCCAACAGTCCCGACGAGGGCGAATGCTGCGGGTCACAGACCCGCGTGCCGGAGCGCGCCTCTGCGAGGCGCAGCAAGCTGAACCCGTCCAAGTGATTCGGAAATCACTTTGGGCCGTCGCTCTAAAGCATTTGCCAAAAATCATTTCCGTTTTCCGGATGCGAGCGCGCCCGTTCCCCTCACCCCAACCCTCTCCCCGAGGGAGAGGGTTAGGGTGAGGGCGATTCATTAAAAATGGGGATCGCGACCGTCTCGGTCGCTCCGGGCGGCGTCCCGCCGACCGGTTTCCATCGTGCGACAGCCGCGCCCGAATAGTGCATCGCTTCACCGCGCGGATGTTTTCGGCGAGACGCCGAAAACTGCGGGCGAGACGCCGCGCGCTCCCCATAACCGAATCCAAAAAACAAAAAAACTCAAAGAAGCACCTGCTTCTTTGAGTTCTCGGAGAGATGGAGCGGCGAACTACATCGCCATGTGCGAAACCGGATCGCTCCAATCACTGTAACCGGTCACCCCACCGACCGCTCGCGCCTGCAACGAATACGTTGTGCCCGGCGTGAGGTTCTCAATCAGGATCGGTCGGGAATAGGTGAAAACTCCCACCGCCTGCCAGCCGCTGACGCCGTAGCTGAGACGCAGTTCATAGGCCCGCGCCGTGGGCACCGGTTGCACCGTCACCCCGAGCTTCGTGCTCTGCGGATTATCCACGCGCAGGAGCACCGGCTTGGTCAGGGCCACCTGCGTGCGGTTCGTGCTCGCCGCTTCAAAGCCGGACGAGAGCATCTTCGTGAGATCTTCGCCCGCCAGACTCTGCACATACGCCGCTTGTTGCCGCAACATGCCGAGCAAGGTTTCCCGCGCCGCGTTCTTCGCCGCTGTGGCCTGCTTGCTGCCCTGCATCGCCGCCGAGATCGCATTGGCGAATGTTGAGCGCGCCGATTCCAGGGCCGTGAGGCTCACTACGGGCGTGGGGAAAGCCGGATTGCCCGTCATCTTGAGCACCACGTTTTCCGTGAACGAGTTGAGTTGCGCGTCGCGCAGCCGCGCGAACGCCAGGGATGTTCTATATGTTGGCATAGAATTATACCTTTCTTCGAAATGTCTCCATGACCGGACAGGGCTGGCAACACTGCCAGCCTGATTAAATGGAGTTGTCCTCGCCGGCTGCGCCTTTCGAGCGCAGTTTGTTTTGGTCCAAAAACAACCCGCTGCCTGACCCTGGGAACATAGGCCCTGCCGATTTGGCATCTTGTAGAAATCCCGGTAGGTGATTAACGACCGACGTCCTAGCGTGCTTTGCTTACTGGGGCCTGAAGCCGTATAACGCAAACGAAATGCCAGCGTGCTTTCCGCATGGCATGCCGACTGAAAGCAGCTTTTTTGTCCAAGGCCGGTACAATCCATTGACTTGCTGTTCCATTTTACAAATCTGCGCCGTCCTCCTGCTTACAAGCAAAACCTTTGGGCTTGGGAGCAGGGAGATTTTGTTCGTAAGCCGGGAAGTTTTGTTGACCAACGGCAGGTTTCTACTCGTTAGCGAAAAGATCCTGCTTACGAACGCAGCGTCCCACCTCCGAAGCCTGGGAACCTTGCTTGCGAACAAAACTTCCGCGCTTGCAGGCAAAACGGCTGTGTTTACAAACTCAATTCTTCTGTTGGTAAACGCCAACGTCTGACTCCTTATCGCGAAACCTTCGCCAGTCAGGAAAGCAGGCCGAATTTGGAATGTCGGAGCCGTTGTGATGGCAGGATAGATTGCGTCCGGCCAAAGTGCCTTTTTGCGGAGCCGCGATTCTGATTGCCCGCGCGCTAGCGGTTTGGCATTTCTAACCCCAACAAAAAGCCCCGACCGAGATTGCTCCCTGCCGAGGCTCTTTAAGAAACGCTTTTGAACAGGTGTATCCGCTTGGCGGATAGGGACGCAGTTTGCGTTATCTAACTTTGTCTTGATTCCAATTTAGACGGGCAACAACTACCGACACGGGCCATGAACGACAAGATGAAAATTCCACCGGCGAAAGTCACAGGCTCCAAACCTGATCTCCAACTGGCGTTTGATGTGGGCCACAGTTCGCTCGGTTGGGCGGTGCTGCAAACGACCCCAGAAAAAGCTTCATCTATTGATTTGCTTGGTTGTGGCGTCGTCACCTTTCGTTCCGACGATTGCCTCGCCAGTGCTCGCCGCAGTTACCGGCGGCAGAGACGGCACATTCGGAGCACGCGCCAGCGCATTGCGCGGATGAAAACCCTGCTCGCACATCTCGGTGTGTTGAAGAAGGAGCAACTCGACAAACCGGGCTGCGCGTGGCCGTGGCTGCTGGCCGCGCGCGTCTTGCGCGGCGGGATCATACTCACGTGGCCAGAACTTTGGGATGTGCTGCGATGGTATGCCCACAATCGCGGCTACGATGGAAATCGTCGTTGGAGTGCGGCGGACGCGCAGGCACAGGACGAGGACACGGAAAAGGAAGAAAACGCCAAGACGCTGATGGGCAAGCATGGCGTCAAGTCGATGGCAGAAACTTTCTGCGCGGAATTGCAAATCAATCCTCTTGGCAAAAAGAAATCATCCATCATCCGATTCAAAGGTCTGAATGCCGCGTTCCCTCGCGCAGTTGTGGAAAGCGAAGTTCGACAAATTCTACAGGCGCACTTTGGAAAACTTCCAAAAGTAGATGCCGCTTTGGAGCGGGCATTGATTGGACGCGATAACAAGGACGCAACCGCATGGCAGGCTATTCCGTGTGACGGGTTGAAATTGCCGCGTCGTTACCAAGGTGCTCTTTTGTTCGGTCAGTTGGTCCCTCGTTTCGACAATCGCATCATTTCCAAATGCCCCGTCAGCGGTGGTAAAGTCCCGTCCCGCGATTGCGTTGAGTTCATGAATTTTCGGTGGGGAATGCAATTGGCGAACGTTCGCGTGGCGCGCTTTGGAGAAAAGGAATTGTCACCGCTCACGGTGCCAGAGCGGAAGCAGTTGGATGCGCTCATGCGCAAAGTCGGCAGCATGGGTGCCGGCGAGTTCAAGAAGCAGGTGCGCCAAGTCACAGGCGCTATTCGCGACAACCTCGACACCATGCTCATGCACCCGGATGCGCATGAAGCCTTGTTGTTGGACCCGGTGCAAAAGCTCACCAAGTCGAATGATCTGGAAAACATCTGGCCGTTGTTGCCGGAGCGATTGCAAAAACGAACGCGAGGACAGTGGCGGCGCGGTCAAAGCATTTCTTTTGCGCAATTGCGCGAGCAGCTTGAAAAGCTTGGCGGAAATGTCACGGCATTTAACGCCGAACTGACGAGACAACTCGATTCCTCCAACACCAAGGGCAAAAAGAAAGACAAGCCGACTTCGCGCGAGGGATTGCTAAAGAAAACATTCTTCGTAAAGAAACTCGGTCAGCGCGCAGCATTCGCAAGACATCTACTTAAGCAGGCTCACGAGCAAGTGATGGCAGGGAAGCATCCGAAAGAGGAAGGTGGATGCTTGTTCGTTACGGATCAAATGCGCGAAGCGCAATTGCAGCGCGACATCGCACAGCAGACCAACAATCACTTGGTCCGCCACCGTCTGCTTATTCTTGAAAGACTGCTCGCAGATATTATCAAGGAATATGCGGGCAACGACCGGAGCCGCATCGCACGCATGACCATCGAGGTGAACCGCGACTTGCGGCAAATGTCCGGCATGACTGCAAAGGAGAAGGCGCAAGATTTGGGTAAGCGGATTGCGAATCATCGCAGCGTCGCCACCAAACTGACGGAACATCTGGCGGAGGAAACACTGAACGGAAAGCGCATTTCGATCACCGCTGGTTTAATTCGAAAAGCACGCATTGCGGATGATCTCGGCTGGAGATGTCCATACACGGGAGTTCAATTTGAGCCGAAACAATTGGTGACGCGTTCTGTGGACAAGGATCACATCGTGCCGCGTTCCGACCGCGCTTCCGATTCGCTGGATTCGTTGGTTATCACCTTTGGTGCCATCAACAAATGGAAGGGACGGCGCACAGCGATGAAATTCATAGAAGAAGAACAGGGCAAGCCTGTTCCGGACTTACCAAATCTCTCCATCATGAGTCTCACGCGCTACAAACAATTTGTGGAAAGCCTCGAATCACGCGGCAGTCATGACGACGACAAGCGACGGAAAAAAAAGCGCAAAGAATTGATGCTCTTGGCGACGTACGAGGAAAAGGAATTCATGCCTCGTGACCTGACGACTACATCACAACTGGTTCGTTTGGGAGCGATGGCGTTGCGGAAAGCATTCATCGAAAGCAAGCACCAGCCCGTGGTGGTTTCTCTTCCAGGTTCGGTCACTGGTACCGTGCGGAAGACGTGGAAGGTGTTGGCCTGCCTCGGTTTAGCTGCACCACAAGTCATGGATGAGAGCGGTGGGGTTAAGAAGAAGGATGACATTCGCGAGATCACGCATCTGCACCATGCATTGGATGCGTGCGTTCTCGGTTTTGCGTCGCACTTCATTCCGAACAATGGCCGCGCTTGGGAGTTGATGGTGAAGCGGCGTTGGACTCCGGCTGAAGAACAAGAACTAAAAGCACTTGGTATTTTCGGCAAGGACAGCGAAGGCCGTTTCCAAATGACCGACCTCAACAAACGGCACAAGGAAGCCATTCGACAACGGCTCGCCGAGAAGCGTGTGACCCAGCACATTCCGGCCCGCATGGATGGGTTGCGTGTGGAACAGAATACGTGGGGAGTTGTCACAAAAGATCCCGACGGCACAATTCTAATTCGGCAGCAGATACGGCAGCCAGACGGTTCGCTAAAGAAAAAAGAAGTTCCAGAAAAGCAAGTGAAGCTTCTCGGACTTAGACCTTCAAATGGTGTCGGAAAACTTGCGGCGATCAATGGCGTGCTAGTGATCCCGGACAACTACGGTGTTGCCATTCTCGATTACGCGGAAAAAGGGGAAGACAGATTTGTCATCATGCCTTGGCACATGGTATTCACACGCATTTTTAAGGGCTTTAAGGACAAAGACGGCAAAGTGTTGGAAAAGAGCTTGATGGAACGTAATGGAGGAAAGAGGCCACGAGTTTTGCGCAATGGCCAACTAGTTCAAGTCGGAAGCGGAACTTACAAAGGTGTTTGGAAAATCACTTCCATTAAAAATCAAAAGACCGGCATCAAACTGAACTTGGGGCAACCAGACACGCTAAACACCGAAGAGGAAGTTCTGGATTCAGCGAAAAACAGAATGACGCGGAAGGTGCGCGTGAATTGCAAACACGAAGCTAGCTTGGCGACATTGGTAACTGGCGGACTCGAAATTCTGGATGTCCCATTGACTGGCATTCCGATTCAACCTTCGGAAATGAAAGAGCCTAAACAGCGCGAGGCCGCTTAGGCTCGGAATCAAGGCAAAGCTGAAAATATCGGTTATGTTGATGCTCATAACGCGAGTCTTCAGTCGCCAAAAATACGACGCCGTAAAGGAGGGCGCTAGCAGCACTCACTTCACGGCGAAGTTCCGGGCGTGGCCTTCATTTATCCAGCACTATCCAGAGGCGGCTGCGCTTAAACATGACCGGAGTTGTCAGTCCCGGCTTACGCCTCCACATGAACATGACGAATATTTTCAGAGCCCGAAACTGGCACCTCTTCCTCCGCGCGCGGACGGCGAGACGCCAGGTTTGCCCAGACAGAGAATTCATGCGCTTTGGGCTGACAATTCCAAGAAGAATTTTGGCCGATGTCCTACCACATCGTCAGCATAGACTCGCCGCAATGTTCGATTAGTTGCCGCGATGGACAATTGACTTGCAGCGTTCCGGGTGAAGCGAAACCGAGAACGCTGCCGCTGGAAGATATTGCCTCCATCATCATCACCAGCTTCTCGGCGCAACTGCACAGTCATCTCTTTCTCGAAGCAGCGAAGCACGGTGTCGCGTTGATCATTTGTGAATCGTTCAAGCCGGTCAGTCTCGTTCTGCCCGCCAATCGTTCCACGGACTCAATTCTCTCGCGCGCGTTGCTCAAGCTGACGCCGCAGGGTCGCCAGACGCTCTGGATGAAGACCGTGGATGCCAAGTGCCAGAACCAGGTGTCGCTGGCAGAACACATCGCGCCGGGTGATCAACGAATCACCGCGATGCGCAACACGGCATTCGGCAAGAAGCCGCACAAGGAAGCGATCGTAGCAAAGGCGTTCTGGCAGATTCTTGGCCGCGCATTGGATGATGATGAATTCATCCGCGAACGGAGCCGCGGCGGAATGAACGACCTGCTCAATTACGGCTACGCAGTTTTGCTTTCCACCATCCTGCAAAAACTTTTCGGCGTGGGACTCGATCCGACGTTCGGCATTTCCCATGTCGCTCGTGAACGCTGCACCCCACTGGCCTACGATTTAATGGAACCGTTTCGACCCTGCGTGGATTGGCGGGTGTATCAGTGGGTAAAGAAGAACGGCAAGAAAGGATTGGAAGTCACAAAAGAATATCGCGCGTGGGTGACGGGGTTCGCGATCGAGAAAGTGGAATACATGGATTTCAATCTGGAAATCCAGGGCTGCATCGAAGGCGTGGTGCGAGGCTTTCGGCGATCCATCGTCGAGAACCAGCCGCGCTATTACAAACCATGGACACCGAAAAATTCAAAATGGGCTGGTTGATTGTCGCATTCGATTTGCCAGTGGGCACGAAGAAGCAGCGCAAGACCGCGACTGACTTCCGCAACTTTCTGCTCGATGACGGTTATCGGATGATCCAGTTCAGTGTCTATGCGCGAGCGTGTGTCTCTTTTGCGCGGCAGGAAACGCACATCGACCGTTTGAAGAAAACTCTACCGGCGGAAGGGAGCGTGCGCGCCATTTTCGTGACGCGTTCGCAATGGGAACGCTCGCACGTGATTCAGGGTTCCCCCGCGTCCGAAGTGGACGCGGAGGATTTACCTGAGCAGATACAACTGTGGTAACTCGCCACAATGTAACGAGTTCCGGCCAGCCACTCTGCGCCCCCCGGTTTTGGAATCAAGGCAAAGCAGCGATTTGTTCAACACCAATTACAACGCGTCTTGCGAACCCCACCTCGTTCAAAGCTCCTGTTCCTTCTGCATGCGGGCAATGAGCATATTGTTCAATTCCATTGCCTGGCCGACGTAGAGCGAACTTCCGGGTCTTCTGGATTGCGACCAAGGCTATTCGGTGAACCTTTCCCAAAACTCGCACTGGTGCGCCACCGCTGCGTCGCTCGTCGGCTCAACTCCTTTCAGGCCGGGCGCCAGTATCTGAACTCGCTGCACGCCTTCATCAGCAGCAAAGCGCGGCCAGTACGGTGTTCCTTGGCTGTTGGGATCTCCACTGTGAGCGAACTGTGTCCAGTACCGGATCATCGTCGTCCCCAGCGCCCTTTGTGCGGCGGTCAGCGCGACATGTTTGCCCGTCATGTCGATGGGAAATTTCTCGATGTCGAAGAGGAATGGCAGTTCGCCGGAATGGGACGCGCCCGGCGGGAATCCCGGAAAGAACGGCAGGAGACCGGGCGAATTGGTGTCGGCGAATTCATACATGAAAGCGGCGGACTGCGTGGCCACCGCCCGGGTGGCGGTGAACTGCGGACCAGCGAACATTCGGTCCGTGTAGATTGCGGCCCACGCCAGGGTGGGCGACGCGTAGCGGTCGCGCGGATAATGTGCTTCCACTTCGGTCATGCGTTCTCCGAAGGAGTTGCGCAAAAGATTTCGAGATTCATCCTCGGTCATCGCTTTGCCCCCGGCCATCAGTTGCATTCCCAGTGCCAGGGCGCGGCCCTCATCACGAGTGTAACCGGACAGGACCGGCATCGCGCGGAAACGGCCTTCCTTCAAAGCCATCGCAGGATGGCGGGGCAGCACACGGCCTCCATAAGCGGCGGTGGCGAATTCGTGACTGTGGGCGAGGAGCTTGGCGGCGGGCTGGTCGCGAAGCCATTGGAGGGCTTCAGGAGATCCCTTCCGTTCAGGACATCCCATCTGGACAGCCAGATTTTCGCCGGCGGTTTCAACCTCCTTCAACGGACGCCAGAATGACGTCTGATTTCCCAGGTTCGGAGTGTTACGCGGCCAGCTCGTGGTTGCGGCGCCGCTTTGCAGGATCGCTTTGTGGAACAAGCCCTTGGCGCTGGGAGAAGTCAGTTGTGCGCAGGCTGCGATGGCGCCGCCGGATTCGCCAAATAAGGTGACATTTTTCGGATCACCGCCGAAGGCCGCAATGTTGCGCTGGACCCAAGCGAGGGCCGCTTGCTGATCCAGCAGGATGAATGTGCCGGAATCTTTCAAACCCGGGTAACCGAAACAGCCGAAGATATTCAGCCGGAATTCCACCGTCACGACTATGACGTCGCCTTCAGTAACCATCCGTCGCGGATCGTAACTGCTGCCTTTGCCCCCGGAAAAACCACCGCCATGGAGCCAGACCATCACCGGTTTTGGCTGAGCCTTCGCGACAGGGAGAGGCGCGGTGATATTCAGGCAAAGGCAATCTTCATTGGTGTTGTCCTTCGGCGATTTTCCATCTCCTTGCGCGGCGGCCAGAGCTGGCTTTGTCGCGTCCCGGACACCGCGCCACGATTCGGTCCGCTGCGGAGGCGCCCAGCGCAACGGCCCCATGGGCGGCGCGGCATAAGGAACGCCCAGAAAACTCACGACGCCGTTGCTCACCACGCCGTGCAGCATCCCGGACTCGACTCGCACCATCTCACTGACCGGATGGTTCGTGTGCGTCCGGCACGCACTGATAAAAAAGGCTACGACAGCGGCACAAAGCGCCATGGTTAATCCACTGCGTTGGACACGGCCCGGAACCGCGCGATGCGCGGGCGTTGAGGGAACAAGCCGACCTTTTCTCTTCATTGCCGGTGGAACATAGCATCGCGGAAGAATGGAGTTACTGGAAATGCCCTTTTCGATTCCAATCGATCGCATCACGGGCATGACGCATCGTCCCGCGGCGCATTGCGAAAGACAGTCATCAGTCGTAATCTCGGGCAACTCATGAACGCGCCGCTGACTATTGGAAAACGTCCCGTAAACCTGGAAGGTCTCGTCAGTATCAATCTTAGAAAAGATTGTGCCGCCAAAGTTTGGTGGACGCTGACACTTTCTTTCCAGGATGGAAGAGTTGAGGTTTTTGATTCGGTGAGTCACGCCCCGGAAGAAGAGCTGCGCAAAGCCTTCGACCTCCTGGCCGAGGCCTGTAAAAGCTGATGATCCCCGAACGGGCCACCGCCCCGAGCGGCGCCCTTACGAACCTCAAGCCCTTCAACACCAACGGAGTTACAGCGCTCAGCCCAGCGGTTGCGAGGTACGAGCTACCCTGGGTGGTGTGAAGGGAGAATCGTTCAACCCTGAAAGCGGTTGCAGCCAGCGGTCGTCGGCAAAGGGGACACAACCCCTTCAGGGTTGGGAACTTTCTTCGGACTATTTCCCAAGGTAGCTCGTGCCTCACAACCTTGGGCTGCGAGATGAAATCCCTTCGGGATAACTCATGAGCCACGGCGGTTCGCAGGAGCGCGTTAGCGGCTTCTTGGCATGCTTTTCAGCTTTTCAACTTACGCATCACCGCCGCCACCGAAATCACCGCCGCTGCCAAAGTCGCTTACATCGCCGCCCGAATTGGTGAAATCCCCGCCGACATCCGACGAGGCGCCACCCTGAATCGGAGGAACATGGTCGTTCGCATGCGCGTTGCCGGTGAAGCGGTCGTAAAGCCAGCTCGCAGCCAGAGCGCCGCCGACGCCACCAAGCAGGCTGGACATGAATCCACCACCGCCGCCCACCCGGCCTAGTCCGCCTGCGCCGCGAGACAAGCCACCGCCACCCGTTCCGCCACGGATCAAGCGCATCAGGAACATGACCAGGAAAATGCCGCCCACGATCACTGCTCCCACCAATACCATCGAGCCTACGGACGACCCGGATGAAGGCGCAGCGGATGGCGCTGGCCGCATCGGCGTACCTTGAGCGGCCACCTTCGTTCCCGTCGTCGAGGTCATTGGTCCGCTGAGATTGCTCCGCAACGTCCCCTCCACATAAGTCACGGCTGAACGCAGCCCTTCATCATGCTTGTTCTCGCGAAAACTCGCCTGGAGCAAACGCACCAGCGCGTCCCGATTCGCCGGCACGAATGCCCGTTGCCGCGTCGCCTCGCCCACGCCCACTTGGATGCGGAAGTGATGCGGCGGTGGCTCTTTCATGATCAGCACATAAATGCCATCCAGGCGCGCGGCTTGCGCCCGCTCGCGCACCATGTCGGCAAAGAATTGCTCGCGATTGAGCGTGTACTCATTCGTGCGGCTCCCCGGCACGCCCGCAAACGTTTCCACCAGCAGGTCCTTGCGAAAATCTCTTTGGAAGGTTCGGATCGTTTCATCCGCCTGCTTCGCGGTGGCGGCGGAGAATAGCCCGGCCGTGTCTCGCACCTCCGAGCGCGCAGAAACTGCCGCCAGGCAACACGCAGCGATGAGGCCTGTCACCAAACTGCCCCGAATCAAGTTTCGCATGAAGCAGTCATCACCCAATCCAGATCGATAAGCCATTGGAAATCGTTATTTAGATTCCAGCATTGTTGAGGGAGCAGAAACGTTTCAGGATTCGCGCCGGTTGAGCCAAGGTGCTGCGTTGCGCTTCGTGATGGTCTCGAACGGCGTCTTGCAGAGCTCGTCCCTCCAATCGTCCCGCCTCTGCTTGCTCATTGCTGAGTTTGAGGTGGAGGAGAATTTGTCCCTGCTTTGGGCAGAATATCCGAAGCTATTATATGAAGGAGCTTTTTATCGCGCGTCACAATCGTCCTCTCTTCGCCGACAGCCATCGCGATCCGGCCCAAAATCATTCGTCCGTCCATGAGCCGAATCAGGTCC
>Ga0193753_10002671_pt1 | contig 13793 bp, 10 predicted proteins | sample H1c2metaG_FD_144925 | JGI IMG/M metagenome (GOLD analysis project Ga0193753, IMG submission 144925) | Soil microbial communities from a riparian zone of the East river system, Colorado, United States - H1c2 | ecosystem: Environmental > Terrestrial > Soil > Riparian zone | place: USA: East... | reverse complement strand
CAAACCGGCGGCCGCAGCCAAACCGGCAACAGCGCCCGGCGCGCCCGCTGGCAGCCGGGGCGAGACGCGCGTGCGCATGACCAAGCGGCGCGAGACAATCGCCCGGCGCCTCGTGGAGGCCCAGCACAACGCGGCGATGCTCACGACGTTCAACGAAGTGGACATGACCGCCGTCATGGCATTGCGTGAGCGGCAGAAGGAAGCGTTCAAAAAGCGCTACGGTATCAACCTCGGCATCGCGTCGTTCTTCGTCAAGGCGAGTATCGCCGCCCTCAAGGCCTTTCCCCAGCTCAATGCCGAGATCCAGGGCAACGAGATCGTCTACAAGCCCTATCACGACATCGGCATGGCCGTGGGCGCCGAGGGAGGGCTCGTGGTCCCGGTGCTGCGCGACGCCGATGCGATGGCGTTTGCCGGCATCGAGGCGGCCATCCGCGAATACGCGAAGAAAGCGCAGGACGGCACGCTCACGCTTCAGGATCTCGCGGGCGGCACGTTTACGATTACCAACGGGGGGGTCTTCGGGTCGCTCCTCAGCACGCCGATCATCAACCCGCCGCAGGTGGCGATCCTGGGCCTTCACAAGATCCAGGACCGGGCGATCGCCGTCGGCGGGCAGGTCGTGATTCGCCCGATGATGTATGTGGCGCTGTCCTATGATCACCGCATCGTCGACGGCCGAGAGGCCGTGCAGTTCCTTGTGAAGATCAAGGAGTTCATCGAAGATCCCGGCCATCTGTTGCTTGAAAGTTAGGAATACCAGACCTGATGCGCATACCTCTTCGCGGATTGCTGCTTCCGGCCCTGACCATCGCGTCGCTCGCGATGCCGTCACCAGCGCACGCGCAGGCCGGCGGCGACCTGCCGGCTCCGCCTGATCTGACGGCACCGCCCGCGGACGCGGTCAAGGCCGCCAGCGGCGTGATTTCAAAAGTACAGACGGCCGGCAGGAGCACGGAAAAGCCGGCGGCGACCGATGTGGTCACCGTGGACTACACCGGCTGGTCCAGCGACGGGAAGATGTTCGACAGCTCCGTGGCCCGTGGCAAGCCCTCCACGTTCGCGCTCAGCCGCGTGATGGCCGGCTGGCGCGAGTGCGTGCAGCTCATGGTCGTCGGCGAGCGGCGGCGCTGCTGGGTACCGCAGGAGCTGGCCTACAAGGGGCAGGCTGGCCGGCCGACCGGCACGGTGGTCTTCGATATCGAGCTCATCGACACGCGACCGTCGCCGACGATTCCGCCGCCAGACGTCGCCGGTCCGCCCACCGACGCCAGGCGCACCGCGTCCGGCCTCGCCTACAAGGTGCTGCGTCCTGGCATCGGTGTCCGCCACCCGGACGGCTCACGAGAAGTCTCCGTGCACTACACCGGCTGGACGGTCGACGGCAAGATGTTCGACAGCTCGGTTCCACGGGGGGCACCGACGACCATGCGTCTCGAAGACGTGATTCGCGGCTGGTCCGAGGGCGTGCAGCTGATGGTCGAGGGCGAGCGCACTCGCTTCTGGATTCCGCAAGACCTCGCTTACAAAGGCCAGTCCGGCTCGCCCCGCGGCATGCTGGTCTTCGACATCGAGCTGGTCAAGATCAACTAGCTGATTCTTGTTGGCCTTGGGCCTTGGGCCTTGGGCCTTGGGGGCATGACAAGAGTACTCGCGGCCGCTCGTGACAAGCCCTAGAGCCTAAAGCCCAGAGCCCAAAGCCTGCAGCTCTACTCCTCGGACATATACGGATAGCCGTAGGCAGTCGGCGGGACGAAGGTTTCTTTCACCGTCCGCAGGCTGACCCAGCGCAGCAGGTTGATCTGCGATCCCGCCTTGTCGTTGGTGCCCGACCCGCGGGCGCCGCCAAACGGCTGCTGGCCGACGACCGCGCCCGTGGGCTTGTCGTTGATGTAGAAGTTTCCGGCCGCATTCCTCAACGCGCTGGCCGCCTGACGAATCGCGGCTCGGTCGTTGGCGAACACCGCGCCCGTCAGCGCGTACGGGGACGTACGATCGACGAGCCTCAGCACGTCGTTCCACTGCGAGTCTGGATAGGCATACGCGGTGACCACGGGGCCAAAAATCTCTTCCGACAGCAGGCGGTAGGCTGGGTCGCGCGTCTCGACGAGCGTCGGCTCGACGAAGAAGCCCTTGCTGTCGTCCACCCCTCCGCCCTGAAGGATGCTCGCGTTCCGCCGCGCGTCGTCGATGTAGCCGCTGATGCGCGTCAGCGCCTTCCGATCGATGACCGCGCCCATGAACGTCCGGAAGTCGGCCACATCGCCGACGCGAATCTCGCGCATCATCGCCACGACCCGGTCGCGCACCTCGGGCCAGATCGAGGCCGCCACGTATACGCGGCTCGCCGCCGAACACTTCTGCCCCTGGAACTCGAACCCGCCGCGCACGATCGCCACGGCAAGCGCCTCCACGTCGGCCGAGGGGTGAGCGAGGATGAAATCCTTGCCGCCGGTCTCACCGACCAGCCGCGGGTAGCTACGGTAGCGCCCCATGTTGTCGCCTACCGTCTTCCACATCCCGTTGAACACGGTGGTGCTGCCGGTGAAGTGCACGCCGGCAAGGTCTGGCGACGCCAGCGCGAGGTCGGACACGAGCTTCGCGTCACCGGGCACGAAGTTGATCACGCCCGGCGGCAGCCCCGCCGCCTCCAGCAGCCGCAGTATCTCGTAGGCGCTGTAGATGGCCGTGCCCGACGGCTTCCACACCACGGTGTTTCCCATGAGAGCCGGCGCCGTGGGCAGATTCCCCGCAATCGACGTGAAGTTGAATGGGGTGATGGCGAAGACGAAGCCTTCGAGCGGCCGGTACTCCACTGCGTTCCACGTGCTCGGCGTGCTGACTGGCTGCTCGTCGTAGAGCTGCTGCGCGTAGTGCGCGTTGAACCGCCAGAAGTCCACGAGCTCGGAGGCCGCGTCGATTTCAGCCTGGAAGACGGTCTTCGACTGCCCCAGCATCGTGGCCCCGTTGATGCGCGCGCGCCATGTGGTGGCGAGCAGTTCCGCGGCGCGCAAGAACACGGCGGCGCGCTCGTGCCACGCCCACGACGCCCACTCGCCTCGCGCGCCGGCCGCCGCCGCGATCGCCTGCTCCACGTGCTCGGCCTCGGCTCCGTGCCAGTCGCCCAGCACGTGGGCGTGGTCGTGCGGCATCACGACCTGCTGGATCCGCCCCGTGCGAATCTCCTTGCCGCCGATCACGAGCGGAATGTCGATGCGCTCCGACGACATCTGCGCCAGCGTGGCCTTGAGCGTCGCGCGCTCGGGCGAGCCCGGAAGGTAGGTGCGATTGAAGTCGTTGACGGGAGGCGGAACCCGTGGAGTGCCCGCGAACGCAGCGTAATCAGGCATGGGGCGATCTTACCTGCCCACCTGCCTACCTGCTTACCCGCCTGAGCGGCGCGCCGTTCTTACGTGCGCGCCGGTTCTATATCGACGTGGATGTTGCGCCACTTCTGCTGGCGGAAGCGGCCCAGGCTCAGCAGGCAGCGCGCCATGTGGCCGAGCACGATCGCCAGCCAGATGTCCGTCGACTGCAGGCCCCGCGTCGCCTGCAAGATGGTGCAGAAGCCGAGCGGGAGAATCACCTGCGAGACGATCGATATGTAGAGCGGGCTGCGCGTGTCGCCCGTGCCCTGCAGCCCGCCCGTGTAACTGAGCGCGACGGTGACGAAGAGGCCCGACACGCTGAGATACGCGAGCAGCTGCCGGGCGAAGATGAGCCCCTGCGGATCCTTCATGCCGAAAATCGCAACCAGGTAGTCGGGAAAGAGCAAGAAAAGGGCGCCGATGCCCGCCGCAACCCCCAGGCCGATGCGCGAGGCGACACGCACGCCGGTAACGGCGCGATCGGGATTGCCGGCGCCGAGGTTCTGGCCGGCAATCGTCGCTGACGCGCCCATCAGCGCATTCGACGTCCATGTGATGAGGGAAAACAGCTCCGTGTAGCCGATGGCAAAGGCGGCCTGCGCGGCGGCGCTGTGCTCGAGCGAGCCGATAAAACGCAGCATGAAGACGCCGCCGACGTTCATGGCAATGCCCTGCACGCCGGTCGGCAGGCCAAACCGGAAGAGCGAGCGGATGATCGTGAAGTCCGGCTTGAGGTCCATCCCGCGCTCGAAATGGATCACGGAGCCGGGACGGGTCAGGAACCACATGCCGTAGATCGACACCGTGGTGCTGCTCGCGATCGTGCCCAGTGCGGCGCCCAGCGTCCCCAGCATCGGGATGAGCACCACGTTGAACGCGATGGTGAGGACGGTCATCGCGATGCCGAGGCGCAGGGGCGTCTGGGCGTCGCCGCAGGCCCGGAAGGCGCCGCTCAGCATGAAGAACATCATCATGCCGAGGATGCCCATGAACATCGTGCGCAGGAACGGCAGGGCCTCGGCGGCAACTTCCGGGGCGGCGTTCACCAGCCGCAGCAGCGCCGGCGACAGAAAGTACCCGACAGCCGCAAGCGCGAGGGCCAGAAACACCGACGTGAGAAACGCCTGGTAGACGACGCGGTTGACCTTGTCCGGCTGATTGGCGCCGGCAAAGCGCGACACGAGCACACCCATGCCGGTGAACAGCGAGCTGATGAAGACGATGACGACGAGGAAGATCTGCCAGCTGACACCAATCGCGGCATTGGCGGTGAACCCGACGAAGTGGCCCACCATCGCGTGGTCGATGATGCCTTGAAGACCGGCGATGACGTTCTGGAGCATCGTCGGCCAGGCGATCATCCATACCGCCGGGCCGATGGGTCCATCGATGATTGCCCGGTTGAACTTTCGCTGTGGTATGGGTGCTTCGGCCACGAGGTTCCTGGTAGAAGTGCTCGGTCCCTACAAACGTGCCGGGGCGGACACGGCAGCCCCGGGAGTGTACTACGAGGGACTCGGCCGAGGTCGTTTACGGGCCGCTGGCCCGCGGCTCAGTCCACGAGTGACTGCAGCACGAGCGCCGGAATCACCTGGCGGTAGTGCGCTCGTATCGCACCGGGCGTCTGCGCCATGTAGACGACGGCGAGCTCCTCCTTTGGATCGACCCAGAAGAGCGTGCCCTGCGCGCCCGACCAGCGGAAGTCGCCTGGCGATCCCATGATGCCGGCCACGCCGGGCCCGCGTCGCACAGCGACCCCCAACCCGAATCCGTAGCCGTCGATGCTCTCAACCGCGAAATTGTGAAGCCGATCGGCATTGACCTCTGGACCGAGATGATCCGAAGTCATGTACTCCACCGTCTTGCGGCCAAGCACGCGCCTGCCGTCGAGGGTGCCGTGATTGAGCAGCATCTGGGCGAAGCGCAGGTAGTCGAGTGCGGTGGATGTGGCGCATCCCCCGCCACACTCGAACTTCCACGGCTGCGTCTGATCGCGAATCGACTGCGGTTGTCCGGTGACGGGATCGGCGGGCAGGGCACGGGCGATGCGCCCGGCCTTGATCGGCGGCACCGTGAAGGCCGTATCGACCATGCCGAGCGGTCCCCAGATCCGGTCCTCCAGGAAGCGTCCGAGCGACTGCTTCGTCACGCTCTCGATCGCGATGCCGAGGATGTCGAGGCCGTAGCTGTAGTCCCACATCGTCCCGGGCTGATAGTGCAGCGGCAGCTTGCCGAGCGCCTCCACGAATTCCGGGCCCGTCATCGTGTCGGCTACGTTGCCCGATCCACCCGGATACTGCTTGTGCAGAAGGGTCGTGCCCTGATTGCCGTAGGTGAACCCCGCGGTGTGCCGCATCAGATCCTGCACGGTCGGTTGCCGCCGTGCGGGCTCGCGGTCGATGACGTCGCCGCCGCTGGCGTCCTTGCGAAACACGGCGACGCTCATGTTCTTGAGGGCGGGCAGGTAGTTGCCAATCGGGTCGTGCACGAGCAGCCGGTTCTCTTCATAGAGCGTCAGCGCGCCCACCGCCACCATCGGCTTGGTCATCGACGCGATGCTGAAGATCGCATCCTTGGGCATTGGCGTGCCCTTCGCCTTGTCGAGGTATCCGAAGGCCTCGTAGTACACGAGCTTTCCCTTGCGTGCGACCGCAATCACACCACCGGGCATGCGCCCGGCCTCGATGTCTGCCTTCATGCTGGCCGCGATCCGCGCCAGCCGCTGCGACGACATCCCCACGCTTTCCGGCGTGGCACGGGGCAGGCTCTCGGCCTGCAAGCCGACGGACACGACGGTGAGCGTCGCGGTGCATGCGAGCGCGATCGCGGCTGTGCGAAAGAAAGCATCCATCACCACTCCCCTGCTTGTTCTGATTGCCCTGGTTGGTCGAAGCGTCACTCCGGCTCCCCGACGCGATTGATGTCGGCACCCTCGAGCACGCGGGCTTCGTAGCCTCCGGCGGCCACGCGAATCAGCGCCCGCCCCAGGGCCTGCGTGTTGGTCACCGAGCCCGGCGCCATGCGGCGCAGCAAGGGATAGAGTGGTCCCACGATGTCGTACATCGCTTGATACCACCGCGTGCTCGAGCGCACGCCCTTGAGCGGCTGGATGTAACCGGGCCTGAACATGTAGGCCGCCTTGAATGGCAGCGCCAGAAGCGCATTCTCCGTCTCGCCCTTCACCCGCGCCCACATCATCCGGCCCCGGCCGGTGCTGTCGGTGCTCGCGCCGGAAACATAGCAGAAGACCATGCCGGGGTTCACCGCTACCATCGATCGTGCGGCCGCGAGGGTGAGATCGTAAGTGAGCCGCCGGTATGATGCCTCGTCGATGCCGGCCGATGTCACACCCAGGCAGAAGAGACACGCGGCGTAGGCTGGCCAGCGCGACTGCAGGGCCGCGTAGTCGTAGAAGTCGTTGTGCAGCGCTTCCTCGAGCTTCGCGTGGACGACGCCACTGGGCCGGCGGCCGACCACGAGCACCGACTCGACCTGCGGATCGGCCAGGGCCTCGATGAGGGTACCCGCTCCAATCATGCCGGTTGCGCCGAAAATGATGATCCTCATGACACACCGCGCCTCGTTGGGTGATTGTATTGGACCGGCGGGCTCGCGTATTCTCGGCTTCGTCGCGTAGCGAGCGCCTATCTAGCGCGCACTTGGAGAAGTCACGATGAGAGTCCTGTCTGCCGCCCTGTCCGTCCTGCTGTTGAGCGCGTCCGGCCATGCCCAGGGCCAGGCCCAGGCGCCCGCGCAATCCGAAGCCGACTTCAAGGGCGCGGTGGTGGGCTTTATGCACGCGATCCACGCCACCAACAACCTCGATACGACCGCCGCCTTCTACAAGGAGGTCTTCGGCCTGTCGAGCGCGATCAGGCCGTTTGCGAGCGACGGGCCGCGCGCGCTGACGAACTCGCCCGAAGCCAACCTGCGGGTGTCGATGCTGCCGATTCCTGGTCAGGGCTTCAACTTCGAGCTCACCGAGTTCACCAGTACGCCGACACGGACCCTGGGCCAGCAGCCGGCGATCTCCGATCCGGGGGCGCCGCACATGAAGTTCCTCGTGCGCGACATCGAGCCGATCATGGCCGGCGTGAAGAAGATGGCCCAGCCCATCATCACGGCCTCCGGGGCTCCGGTGCCGGTCAAGACACCGTTCGGCGACGCCAAGGCGATCTTCTTCCGCGACCCGGACGGCTACATCGTGGAGGCCGTACAGATTCCCGCGCCCGCCGACGCGCCTGCCGGCAACATCCTCGGCTCGATCATGGGCCTCACCGTGCGCGACATGGACGCGGACATGAAGTTCTGGGCCGGCCACATGGGCCTGGAGCCGACCGGCGACAAAAAGTTCTCCAACGACGCCACGCGGCTGGATCTGTATGGGATTGGCAAGGGCGGTTCGTACCGCACGATGAGCGCGGTCATTCCCGGCAGCAAGGCGCGCATCGAGTTCCTCGAGTTCAAGGGGATGCCGCGCAAGGAATTCTCGATTCGCGTCACCGATCCGGGCGCGTCGGGCATGGCGATCCGCGTGAAGAAGATTCAGGAACTGCTCACGCAGCTCAAGGCGGAGGGCATCCGCGTGTCGTCGAAGAACGGCGAGCTGGTGCAGTGGAGCCCGACCATCGTCAACGTGTTCATCAAGGATCCGAACGGCCTGAACCTCGAGCTGGTCGGAACGCCCCCTGGGGTACCTGCGGTGCCACCGCCTGCGACGCAGCAGCCGGCGCGCCCGGCGCAGCAACCCTCCACGCGGTAGACGAGTATCGAGCGGGGATCTGCGGATCCCATGAAACGTCTGTTGCAACTGGGTGTGGCCTTGCTGATGGCAGGGCCCGCCACGGCTCGTGCCCAGGGTGTCCCCGCGCCAGAGGCGCATCCGCAGATCCAGCAGCTGGTAGCCGCGGTATCCGAACCGCGGCTACGGCAGCTGGCGACCACGCTCGTTGGCTTTGGCACGCGGGAGACGATGTCGACGGCGACATCGACGACCCGTGGCATCGGGGCGGCGCGGCAGTGGATTTTCGATGAGCTCCGGCGCTCCAGCCCGAGGCTCCAGGTCTCGTTCGACACTCATCGCATTCCCGCGCAGGGACGCGTCACCCGCGCCGTCGAGCTGCGCAATGTGATGGCCGTGCTTCCCGGCCGCACGAATCGCCGTGTGTACATCAGTGCCCACTACGATTCCCTGAACCTGGGCGCCAGTCAGCTCGAAGTGCTGGCCACGCCGGGCGCTCGGAATCCGCAGCTGATGCCCGGCTTCGATCACGACGCGGATGCACCGGGCGCAAACGACAACGGGAGTGGCACCGCCTTGACGATGGAGCTCGCGCGAGTGTTCTCCGACAGCGGGATCGACTTCGACGCGACGCTGGTCTTCATCTGCTGGGCGGGGGAAGAGCAAGGCCTGATCGGCTCCTCCGCTCACGCGCAGCGGCTCGCCGCCGGGAAGGCGGTGGTCGAGGCCGTGCTCAACAACGATATCGTCGGCAATGTCCGCGGCGGCACCGGCCTCGTCGATGCCGAGAGCGTGCGCGTGTACGCCGTGGGGCCAGAGGACTCGGTGTCTCGCTCGCTGGGCAGGTATGTGGCGCGGGCGGCGGCGACCTACGTGCCGTCGCACCGGATTCGCCTGATGGCGCGCGAGGATCGCTTCGGTCGTGGCAGCGACCAATCCTCGTTCACGCGTTTCGGCTTTCCGGCGATCGTGTTTCGCGAGGCCAACGAGAACTTTGCGAAGCAGCATTCGGCCGGCGACACCCTGGACGGGATCGACTTCACCTATCTCGCGCAGAATGCGCGCGTCAATGCCGCGAGTGCCGCGTCGCTCGCGCTGGCCCCGCCCGCGCCGCTGGTGACCGGGGATCGCGGCCAGAGCCTCATCGCGCGCACTCCATCGGGCTACGATGCGAGCCTGCGGTGGAACGCATCGCCGGGCGCGGTCGCGTATCGGATCTACTGGCGGAACACCTGGACCAACGACTGGGAGCGCTCGCAGACCGTCGGCAACGTCACACAGTTCGTCTTACCGGCCATGGTGATCGACGACTTCGTATTCGGAGTGGCCGCCATTGGCGTGGACGGACACGAGAGCCTGATCAGCGCCTACATGTCGGCGCCGAGACAGGCTCCCGCAGTGAAGGTTCTGCGCTAATCCTCATCGTTCCTCGATCGCCTTCAGCAGCACGTCACCCGCCTGCTCGCACTGCGTGCGCGTGACGTCGAGATGGGTGACGGCTCGGAGGATGCGCAGGCCAAACGCAAACAGGAGGACGCCCTGCTCCCGCGCGCGATTCACGATCGTGGCCGCGTCGGGCGCGCCGTCCGCCAGGCGGAACACGACAATGTTCGTCTGGACGGTCGCCAGGTCGAGCACGACGCGGGCGCTGCGGGCGAGCCGGCGCGCGAGGATTCCGGCGTTGAGGTGATCCGCTGCCAGGGGCTCGAGGTGGTGATCGAGCGCGTGCAGCGCGGCCGCGGCAAAGATGCCCACCTGGCGCATCGCCCCGCCGAGCATGCGCCGGTGCCGGGTGGCCTGTTCGATGAGCTCACGCGACCCTGCGAGCACCGACCCGCCCGGCGCGCCAAGCCCCTTCGAGAACGCGACCGATACCAGGTCGAACGGCGCGGCCACCACGCCGGGCGCGTGGCCGGTGGCCACGTAGGCATTCCAGAGCCTGGCCCCGTCCAGATACGACGCCATGCCATGTTCGCGTGCAGCCGCGCACACCCGCACCGCCTCGCCCTGAGGGAAGACCACGCCGCCGGCGCGGTTGTGGGTGTTCTCGATCTCCACGAGCGTCGTGGGCGGCATGATGATGTGGCCGCGCCGGACATGCGCGGCCATCACCTCATCAGCGGTAAAGATCCCCTGGACGCCAATCTCCGTGAACTGGACGCCGGCATTGGCGGCCGCGCCGCCGGTTTCGGACCACACCGCGTGGCTCTCGCGGCTGACGATCACGGTGTCACCTGGCCGCGTGAGCACGCGCAGCGCCACCTGATTGGCCATCGTGCCCGACGGCACCCACAGCGCGGATTCTTTGCCGAGCAGCGACGCCACGCGCTCCTGGAGCAGATTGACGGTGGGGTCTTCACCGAACTGATCGTCGCCAACCGGCGCAGCGGCCATCGCGGCCCGCATCGCGTCGGTTGGACGGGTCACGGTATCGGACCGCAGATCGATCGGCGCCACGCGCGAAGTGTACTGCGGGTCGAGCGGTTCGGCGACGACGCTGGCCCGCCGTTCAGGAGAAGAGTTCGCGATCCTTGATCTTGCGCGGGTTGGTGTAGTCCTCGGCCCACCACGGCTGCGCGCCGGGCGTGGACGGCGGCTTCTTCAACTGCAGTTTCTTGGTGGCGCCGGCCTTGTCCTGCACCACGCGGAACTCGTAGTGATCGAAGATGCGCAGCGCCTCCACCATGTAGGCGACCGCGATGCGGCGATTGCGAATAACGAGCAGATTCTCGCCATTCTTCGTGTCGGCGGTGGCGGAAAAATTGTAGGACCCGAGATAGACCCGCGCGGTCGGCTTGTCGAAGTCGATGACCACGAACTTGTGGTGCATGCGGGTGCCGCCACCCCCTTTGGGCTCGGACTTGAACGGCTCCGGCACGTTGGCTTCGAGAGCCGCTGAGAAGACCGGCGACACCGTGCCGCTGGCGGTCTGCACGTCCAGGCCACCGACCTTCTTGTCGGAGATGCCCACGACGAAGCGCGTGGTGTCGGCCATCACCGTGCGAATGGCATTCTGCATCGCCCCCGGCGTCTGGAACAGGAACGCCAGCGAATAGAACAGGCTCGACGTCGTGCCGGTGTCGATGTCGGCCGCAATCGTGGCCAGCATGGCGTTGGCTCCGGCGTGCGGCGAAAAGGCCACCGAGGCATCGACCTGGCTGATGCCGAGGGACGTGAGCACCGACGACGGCGTGGCGGCGAACGCGCTCGCCGAGTTGCCGCCGGCGAAGTAGCGCTCGAAGGCGTCGGCGAACAACGTAACGGCGGTCCTGCTGCGCAGCACGACGGCGTTGTTGGCCTGGACGAAGAAGCCTCGCCAACTGAAATTCGTCGAGCCGCATACTGCGGCACGCCCCTTGGGGCCGTCCACCACGATTACCTTGTTGTGCTGCAGCTGGCCGACATGGTGCCGTTTCAGGTTGGCCGCGCCCGCGGACGCCACCAGCCGCGCCGCAGCCTGGGTTTCGCCCGATGTCGCTTCACCGTGCGCGTCAGAATCATCGACGATGATCCGCAGCCGCGTGCCCAGCTTCTCCAGCCTGGTCACGATGCCAGGCTCGTTGAGGTCGTAGGCAATCACCCGCACCTTCGCCTTCGTGTCCGCAATGGCGCGATCGAGCACCTCGATGATGGCGCTGCGGGCTTCGAACCCCATCCACGCCAACGCCTCGCCGGCCTGTGGATGGGTGGGCACGAAGCCCAGGCCTTCGTCGGACGACGCGGGGAGCAAGGTGGAAATCGGCCCCTTGGAGACGAACCTGTCGACGAACGCCTGCGACGACACGAAGCCGCGGCTGAAGGCGACGTTGATCTTGTTGAGGAAAGTTTCGCCGCGGAGCTCGATGGCGGCTACTTGCGGCTCGCCGTAGCTCAGCTCGCCCAGCGCGTTCATGAACACCGGCGTGACCCGGTATGTGAACTCGCCGGGCATGTCGGCGTTCCGGGGAAAGTGTATCCAGCGAAACTTCTGGATCGGCGACAGCCGGGTGGAGAACGTGTTGGCGTTGACCGCCCCGCCGGCGAGCGGAAAAGCGAGGCGGTTCTTCAAGGCAAAGAACCGGTCGCCGCCCGGTTCCTTGTACTCGATGGCAAAGCCGACGAAGTCGAGCGGCGGTTTTCCCTTCTTCCAGTTCATCGCGACCAGCACCATGCCCTCGCCGCGATGCATCTTGAGGCTGAAGGGCGCGGCGGGATTATGCCCGCTGACCTGAAAGCCGCCTGCCATGGTGCTTACGGCTCGAGCGTGGCGTCCATCGTGATGGTGGCGTTGAGCACCTTCGAGACAGGGCACCCGGCCTTCGCGTTGCTCGCGGCCGTCTGGAAGGCCGGCGCATCCGCGCCCGGCACCTTCGCGCTGACCGTCAAGTGCACGGCCGTGATCGCGAAGCCGCCCTCGACCTTGTCGAGGGACACGCTGGCACTGGTGCTGATCCGCTCTGGCGTGAAGCCGAGCGTCCCGAGCTGGGCCGAAAGGGCCATCGAGAAGCAGCCGGCATGCGCCGCCGCGATGAGCTCCTCGGGGTTGGTGCCCTTGCCGTCCTCGAACCGCGTGCTGAATGAATACTGCGTGTCCGCGAGGACGCCGCTCTCCGACGAGATCTTGCCCTTACCGTCCTTGAGGCCGCCCGTCCAGACTGCCGATGCGTTGCGCTTCATGATGTCTCCCCTTTGCGTTGTGAGTAAGCCGGACTAGACGTCCAGCTCCTGGGCCTCTTCGGCGCGATCCATGATGAAACGAAACCGGGCCGACGCGTCCTTCCCCATCAGTTCGTTGATCACGCGATCGGTCACGATCTGATCCGAAATTTCCACGCGCAGCAGGCGCCGCGTCTTCGGGTTGAGGGTCGTCTCCCACAGCGTCTTCGGCATCATCTCGCCGAGGCCCTTGAAGCGCGTGATGTCGGGCGTGCCGCGCCCGTTGCCGTGCTGCTTCATGATGCGGTCGCGGTGCGCGTCGTCGAGCGCCCAGTGCGACTCCTTGCCGATGTCGATTCGATACAAGGGCGGCTGCGCGAGGAAGACCTTCCCGGCGGAGATGAGCTGCGGCAGGTGCCGGTAGATGAACGTGAGGAGCAGTGTCGCGATGTGGTGGCCGTCCGAGTCGGCGTCGGCCAGGATGATGACCTTGCCGTAGCGAAGCCGCGACAACTCGAAGCTCTTGCCCAGGCCGCAGCCGAGCGCGGTCACGAGGTCGGCCAGTTCCTTGTTCTCGAGCACCTTGGCGAGCGTCATGCCCTCGGTGTTCATCACCTTGCCGCGCAGCGGCAAGATCGCCTGCTTCCCGCGGTCGCGCCCCTGCTTGGCCGATCCGCCCGCCGAGTCGCCTTCCACGACGAACAGTTCGCTGTCTTCCCGGCCGGAGCTGCTGCAATCGCTCAACTTGCCCGGCAGATTGAGACGGCCCGTCGTGGCGGTCTTGCGCGTGACCTCGGCGTGCGCGGCGCGGCTGGCCTCGCGGGCACGGGCTGCGAGGATCACGCGGCCTACGATGGCTTCGGCCATCGACCGGTTGTGATTCAGCCAGTGCTCGAGCGCCGGGCGCACCACCGAGTCGACGATCGACATCACCTCTGGGTTGTTCAGGCGATCTTTCGTCTGCCCCTGGAACTGCGGCTCCTGGATGAACAGGCTGAGCACACCCGTGAGGCCTTCACGGATGTCTTCGGTGGCCAGCGTCACGCCCT
>Ga0193753_10002670_pt1 | contig 13799 bp, 9 predicted proteins | sample H1c2metaG_FD_144925 | JGI IMG/M metagenome (GOLD analysis project Ga0193753, IMG submission 144925) | Soil microbial communities from a riparian zone of the East river system, Colorado, United States - H1c2 | ecosystem: Environmental > Terrestrial > Soil > Riparian zone | place: USA: East River... | reverse complement strand
GTGCAGACCCGCCAGGAATCCCTCGCTCCAGGAGGTCTCAAACTCTGTTCCCAAGAATGGGTTGTCTCCCATGACCGCCTCCGTTGTTGCAGCTGTTCTACAGGTTGACCGATTCCGCGAAGACGACTCGCGGCACTGAGAAGACGCGCACGCCGTCCGGTCGACGGTCCATCCACGAATGCAGCTCGAGCTCTTCGATCAGCACGCGAAACGGTCCGGCGGCGCCGCCGACCGGCAGCCTGATCTCGCCCTTCCAGAGCACGCCGCCGCCCGTCGCCGACGGCTCCGGGATGACGACCGGCGCGGCCGCCGGCATCCAGCCGGCGTCATCGGTCGTCCCGGGAATGCGCGCCTGGACCGTGACGCGCATGTCGGTTCCTGAATGGCCGGTGGACAGGTTCGGGTCGGTGGGCGACTCGTGGGTCGTGCCGGAGACGACGATGTCGAAGACGCCGACTGCCCGGGTCACGACCGTCACGCTCCGATCGGGGGCCAACTGGGCGAAGTCGGCGCGTGTCATGCGCGACATCTCGAGTGACGGGATCGACTGCGGCTGGTAGCGCGCCAGGGCCAGGCGTACGAACGGGAAGTACGACGCACTCGCGTCCATCTCGATGTCGGAGAAGCACTGGCCGCTGTCGTCGTAGCTGACGGGGTAGGCGACGAGCGTGACGCTCGCGGGCGCGGCGGGCTCCTGTGGCCTCACGTCGGGCACGACCGTGGCGTTGCGAAAGTGCTCGGGGCGCAGCGCGTTCGGGGCTGGTGCGCCCCGCCAGAGCGGGTCGCGCCCCCAACGGGAGAGATATGGCTCCATGCGCTCCAATCCCGGCGTCGACGGATCGGGTCCGAGCACGACCGCGAGCATTTCCCCTTCGCCGGAGGAGAACCAGGGCCGTTCGAGGTAGACGCGGAGCACCCCACCTCGCCGGCGGCGCTCGCTCGTCACTGCATCCGGCGACGAGCGCGTCCACGCGAACGCGGGGATCACGTGGCGGACTCCGGGCGGAAGCGGCGCCGCGGAGCTGAGGACGTCCACCTCGACGGGCGCGCTGGCCGCCGTGAGATCGAGCGTGCCGCCAGCGGGCACGGCGAAGGCATCCGCGAATCGCGACGTCCCGACGCAGCGATACGACACGCGGCGATGTTTGGTGTCCCCGAACTCGTGCCGGCCGCGGAAGATGCCAGCAAAGGCCTGTTTCACCGTCGCGATCATGTCCGCCGCCGTGCTCTGTATCTCTTCCAAGTCGCTCCGGATCGGGAACGGAATGACGCCGATCACGAAGTCATCGGGATCGTCGATCGGTGGCGTCGCGTCGGCGTCGTCGAAGATCTGCTGGATCTGCTCTCGGAGTACCTCGGCGAGTGGAGCGATCTCGTCCCATCGCGCAAGGAAGGGGCTGGCCTGAACAACGGCGGCCACCCGGTCGACGTTGATTGCGTCGATCACGCCGCCTAGTGCGATGTGCGGCGTTGGCAGCGCATTGGTCTTGCGAATCGCCGAGGCCTTCAGCCGCGCGATCGTCGCGCTCATCTCGTGGAACCGCGCGTCGAAGTGCTCAGTCCGCGGCGCGAGGTACTCCACGGTATCGGTCGCGGCGTTGAAGACGGCCTCGGCGATCGAATCCGTAGGCGCCGTCGTAGCGGCGCCGGCGGAAAGATGGAACGGCGACGGGAACACCTGCGCATGGCGCCGTCGCGGCTGTGGCGGCTTCGTCAGCGAGTCGAGATCGTCGGCAGGGTCAGTCCACTCGGCGCTCAGCTCCACGCGGCCGGTGCTGGCACCGTGTACGCGGACCTTGCCGCGGACGTTGGCGAAGGTCTGGGCGATCAGCTTGATCGGCTGCGGGAAGGTCAGGATCGCCGGCGGCGCGACCGGCTGCTGCACGGCGTGCACCAGCGTCAACTCGCGGTACGGCGTCACCATCCAGGAAAGGCCGAGCCGCGTCTGTTCCCTGAACTCGGCGACGCTGCCGCTTGCGTCCTCGATCCCCTGTTCGATCCACGTCACCATGCCCAGCAGCGACAGGTCATTCAGGTCGCGCAGATGGCACGACAGGCGCACGCTGGCCGTTGCGCCCTGGTCGAGAAACACTGTGAGCACCCGCGCTGCCTCGTCCCATTCCGGCGCCGAGGTGCCGCCGGCGAGACGAAGACGGAAGGGCAGCCGATTCGGCCACGACGCGGAACCGAAGTCGATGAGGACGAGGGAACCGATCTGGCCAACGGCCGCCGGAGACAGCGACATCGGCGTGAACTCCAGCCGGCCGTTCCGCACGCGTCCGACCATGCCTGTCGGCACGCCTGGCAGATTGCGAAACGTGACGCCGGCGGCGAGCGGTTCAGGCAAGTACGGCAGCAGCAGCGTCTCCTCGGGATGGGCGCCCTCCGTGAACGCGCCTTCGACGCGACTGGCGAGCGCGAGCATTTCCTTGGTGTTCTTGCCAGTTCCGATGGCGCTGTCGAAGAGGCCCAGCATCTCCGCCATCAGCGGCCATGTCTTCGGCGGCGCGATGTGCCGTTCCTGTCGCGCGGAAACACTCCCGGGACTTCTCAGCACGACCCGCTCAACCGATTCGCCGTCCGCTGGTGTCGACCGTGTCAGCACCTCAGGTGCGCCAATGACCTCGAACCGCCGAAAGCGGAACTCATCGCCGAGCGCCGGGAGCACAGGCGCAGGAGTCATCCCGGTCATGATTTCCGTCGCCTCGTCTGACGACAGGCTCTGCCCCGCGAGATCGACCATGCGCCCGCGGAACGAGTAGGCCCGGCCGAAGCGCAGGCGCGGCAGGCTGCGCGGCACCGCCCTGAAAACGGTCTCGAGCGGCAGCGTGGCAGGAGGCGCCGGAGGCGGGGGCTCGCCCGGCGCCAGTGGAGGCGGCTCCGGCTGCGGCAGCGGGTTGCCCGGTCGCGGCGCCGACAGGCTCCACCCGTCCCAGAAAAAGAGCCGCTCGGACATGTAGCCGGGCGCCGTTGGATCGGTCAGAGAAGAGCCCGACTCTCCCGGTCCCGATGCCGGCTGCACGAGAGACGGCTGCGCGCAGCCCTCATCGACGAGCGTGCGCGTCTCCGGCAGCGTGAGGAACTCATAGAGGCCCACACGCTCGTGGAGCGAGTGCCAGCGCTGCAACACCTCGTCGCGCACGTCGATCCGGTAGCCGCGGATGAGATCGTCGGCGAAGAGGGTCGGATCGCCGCCCCCGAGCAGCTCCGCAACCTTTCGCTGTCCGGCTGCGATCGCCTGGTGAATGAATTGGGCGTGACCGTGACGCGCCAGTGAGACGCCACCCGTACGCAGCGCCGGCAGACGATGATCGCCGCGATCGTGCGATCCGCCGGCCGGCGAGGCGTCGTCGGCCGGCAGCCCCGTGAGCAGATGAAGGGCACGCTGCGCCGCAGTGTCAACGTCGAGCTGCAGGATCTGGAACTCCGGTTCGTCGTCGCCGTCGGTCGCCTGGAGGCGCAAATCGAGCAGCCCGGCAACTGTCTCTCGAGAGGCCGGCCCGCCCGGTTCCGGAGCAGCCGCGAACAGGTGATCGCGGACGAACGTGTAAGCCGTGGCGGGTCTCACGTGCAACGTCTCGACGTCGAGCGGCGCCGCGAAGTTCAGCTCGACACGGAGCAGGCCGGGCGTCTCGAGTGCGGCGACGGGCACTTCCGTGGCGTCGAGCTCGAGCGTGACGATCAGCCCGAGGAGCCGCATCAGCTCCGGGTACTCGCCAAGGCTCCCCACCAGCTGGTGAAAATCGAGGCGCGCATCCGTGCTGGCCGACCGGCGCCGCACCGATCCGCGCGGCTGCTGCTGAAAGATCACGAACTGCTCGAAGGGGCTCGCGTCATCGTCGTGCGCCGGCACGATCGGGACGAACTCCGGCGGTTGAAGGGCGGTGCGACGCCGCTCGACTTCGGCGTGCGCGAGGTCGACCAGCCGATCGCCGAGCGCCGCCAGGTCGCGCTGGCTGGTCCCGAGTAGCGTCGCGGCGAGTCGTGCCCGCTCCGTGTCGCCAGTGTTCGCGCGCGACGACGGCACGGTCAGGGCACGATGGACGTCGCCAAATGCCGCCGCGATCGCCTCAGGCGCGGCCGGCTCCATCGGGGAGGCCACGCCGACGTGCCGGTACGCGGCGCGAAGCTGATTGTGCAGGCGCGCCGCCGGATACGTTCCAAGCACGCTTGGCATCCGGAGCCGCTCGTGCGAGCGGACGAAGGTGTCCGGCGCGAACAGCGCCGTCCAAAGGCGGGATTCGGGCGCACTGGTCATGTTCGCCTCGATTGTCTTGCCGGCGAACCGCACCGTGAACGTGACCCGGCCAGAGGTGAGGCAGGCGGGCCAATCGCGGAAGTCGAACGCGTTGAGCGTCTCGCCGGGACCCGGCTCCAATTGCGGCGATACGAACACCGACAGCCGGGCCCGCGTCCGGGCCGCATCGGAGAACCCGCCGGGAACTGGAATCCACAGAATTCGTTGAGAGGCCATCGCAGCGCTCCGTGGGCGATCAGGCAAATGCCAGGCAGTACATGTCCCACTGGGCATCGCTCAGCGTGTCGAGAAATCGGCGCTGGTGCGGAGGGACCTTCTTGGTGCTGAAGCTGCGCTCGACGGTGAGCGAGACACTTTCGGAGAACGCGAGCACGCGCACCTGAACGACGACTTGCCCCCTGGCGGTGGCGCACTCCGTGTTGAAGTCGTAGAGCAGCGTGAGCTGGACATCGACCGAGACGCTGACGATACGCAGCACTTCGAGACAGCCGTGGATGCGAAGGATGCCCCCTAGCGTCACGTTCTCACCGTCCATCGTGAACACGATGCCGACCATGACCTGCGCGACGCCCTTGGCCAGGACCAGATCGAGCGCGCCGACCGCCCCGAACTCGAGCAGGGCCTCGATCCGCAGCCGCGATTCGGAGGGCGCGAGCCGCCCGGTTCTGACGGTCAGCGCGAAGAAGCCGCCACCGCCGAACACGGAGTAGGAAATGAGAAACGGGCTCTCGCGCTTCGAGAGCGCAAACGTCAGCTCCGCCGGCCGTCCGGCGAAGAACAGGCTGACGCCGGCCGAGACGGCGACGTTCTGGAGGTTGAGCACGCCGAGCGACATGCCCGGCAGCGCCAGTGTCAGCGTCGCGGTGACGCCGCTGGGCGTGATCGAGACGGCCGGTCCCGACGCCGGTCCGAACCCGCTGCTAATCTTCTTCAGCTCCTCGGTCAGCGGCTTCAAGAACTTCAACTGGCCGTCGAACGTGAAGTCTTTGATGGCGACGTCAAAGATGGCCTTCTGGCCCGTGACCATGTGAAACGCCAGCTCGTCGAAGTCGACGCGCAGCACCCCTGCAAAGGACAGGGCGAAGCTCGAGAGCGTGCCCAGCATGTCGGAGGTCGGCGCGGCCCCATCGAGTGGACACACGAGGGTTCCCTTGAGATGCAGCACCGACGACGGGTTCAGAACGAGTACCTCCGCTGACGGGGCGGGGATCATCAGCTTCGGCGTCCACTCGAACATCACGCGCAGCCGCTCGCGCGTCGTATCGGTACGCAGCTGCGGCAGCTCTCGAGAGCTGGTGAGATTCGCGACGATGTCCTTCAGCTTGATCACGCCCAGCAGGTCGCCGCCCAGCCCGTCGAGCGCGCGCGTGACCGTACTCGACGCGGAGTCCAAGGCGCCCGACGCCAGGTCCAACGCGTTGGGCACCGCGCCGTGCTGAAGGGACAGGCCGTTCACCGACAGCGTGGGCGCCGCGATACCGCCGGCTTTGTCGGCGGGGAAGGCGAGGGGTAGGGGGGTGAGGATCTCGGCGAAGACGCCCTTCGTCTGACGCCCCTTGACGTAGTTGTCGTGATACTGGATGCGCCTCCCCATCGACTTCTGATCGCCGCTGAGCAGCAACTCGGCCGCAGGCAGCCGCACCGTCGCCGTGGCCATCCTCGGCAGAAACGGCGGCAATTCGTCGGCGGCGTCTTTGTGATCGAACTCGATCGACGCTGTCTTGGCGGTGGATGGACCGGGTTGATCCGCGATCGCCGTGGCGCCCGTGTTCGCGAAGGCGACCTGCTGATTGAACAGCTCGGCCGGCGCGAGGGCTTTGTAGAGCCGCCTCACATCCGGGAGCGACGTCATGGCGTTGGCCGGCACGAAGACCATCGGTACGACGAAGTCGACGCGCCGCCCTTCATGGTCGGTGGCGGTGACCGCGAAGCCGAACGGCGTGCCGCCAACGGTCGGCACGAACGGGCGCGCGTCCGAATGCGAGTCGAGACGCGGCGTGCTCGCCGTGGTGATCTTCACGTTGGTGAACGGCAGGTCGCGATGCGAATAGCTGCGTTCCGGTTCCTGCGGCACGACGACGCTGTGCTGGACGAGATAGGCGGGACGTTCGTCGACCGGCCCTTCGGCCGGCGTGAACCGGCGCTCGCTGATCGTGACCAGGGTGCCGCGGTGCCCGAACGGGTAGAGATACCCGCGCCGTACCGTGCGGACGTGCTGGTCGCGCCCCATCGCCGCGACATGGCTCCACTCCTGGAGCGCGAACAGCTCGCCTCCCGAATCGGATTCGTGGCCGTGGAGGAGCTGCAGCAACGAGCCAAGCGTTGGAAAGTCGAACTCGCTGGACACACGCAGCCATCCGCCCAGCGCGCTGAGCATGAGCTGTTGTGTCTGGAGTGCGAGCGGCGTGTATTCCGGCTGCACGAGAAGCGTTGCACTGAACTGGTCGGACGCAAGGATGCGGAAGTCCGACGAGAGCCGGGTGATCTCGGCTCGATCGGGCGCCGACAGCGACATCAGGAACGGGTTCGTGATCGCGGTCGCCGCCAGCAGATCGGGCGACCAGATGGCGCGCGTTCGTGAGGCGGTCGGCGTCGGTCCCAGAAGCGGAGGCGCTGGCGTGAGTCTCGTGGTCCACAGCTCGCGCCGCTCGTGAAGGGCTGCGTGCGATGCGTCCAGGTGGCTCGACGATCGGGCGATAACACGAGGCGCCAGGGCAGCTCGATCGCCGTCTCGTGCTCGGTCGGCGCCCGCGGCACTGGGAGCTGCAACCCCGCGGTGTCTTCGTTCAGCGCCAGCATGGGCTCGAACCGGTCCCAGTCGAGCAGGGCCTCGAGTGTCAGCGGGAGCGATTGCACCGCGTCTGGGAGACGGAACACCAGACGGCTCTCGCCGGCGATGAAGGACGGCAGGCGATCCGCGCCGGCGTCGGGAATGCCGGTGACGTCGCCGCTTGCGACTTCCGTGACACACATCTCAGAGATGTGCTGCGGCGGAAGGTGAACGATCAGCAAGGCCTCGGCGCCGGCCGTCTCCCGAATCAGCCGGCGTGGACGCTGGGCCTCATCCGGGTCGAGTGCGAGGTTGACGAACTCGAGGCGCATGACGAGCAGGTCGTCTGCCCGTACGACGTTGAGCGAGAACACGGCCATCGTGCACCTCGGGTCGAGGGATCAGCGAAGGGGCTGTGGTATCGGAGGGAACGGAGGAATGGGCGTAGGAACGAGTGCGGTTGACGGGATGCCTGTGACCACCGACAGCTCCCGATAGCTGGCGAGCACAGGTTTCACGATGCCGATGCTGTTGATCAGGAAATTGATCTGGATCGCACCCTCGCAGACGAATTCGTTGCGCAGCTGCGCGGCGAGGAGATCGACGTTCGACCGATAGGGCGCCGTTTGAAGGTCTTCATCAGGCGTGACCATCCAGTTGCGGCGCTCGTCATCGGACTGCATGTCCGGGCGCCAGGCTGTGCCCTCGAAGGTGTGGTGCACGATCACCGCCTCCGAAAGCTTCGCGTAGGTCTCCATGACCTTCGCCACATCGCCTTCCGCCACGCGCGCTTCATAGGCGCGCCGGTAGTCCTCGATGTTCTCTGCTGGAATGTCGCCTCCCACCGTAAACGGCCGGCGGAACGTATCGATGTCGTTACCCAATCGCTTCGCCAGGTCGACCCATCGATCGGATTCCGCCGAAATCGGCACGTTGAGCGTGCCCGACCACACCGAGAGATGGCAGTGGTACCAATCGAAGGGGTGGACTCCCCACGTTGGTGCGGTCGGCTCCGAGGGCGGGAGCAGCCCGTTGAACGAGGCCAGAAGGCGACTCTTCAGCACGTCGGGCAGCCAGAAACTCGTCTCGTCGAAGCGCAGTTCCAGCCCCGCGAATTCGGTCAGGCTCTTCCAATCGCCGCGCGTGAAGTTCCACTCGTGAAACGGGCGCAGGATGATCGAGAGCTGTTCCAGCCGATCTTCGACGCCTTCGAACGAGGACAGCGCGATCGAATTGAGCGCCGCCATCGCCTTGTCGCCGGGATCGATCCGGCCGGTGCGGATGGGCACACCGAGCGCTTCTTCCTGGAAGACGCGGATGGCCAGTTCGAGATCGCGGGTGGCGATGCCATCGAGGGGCAGCGGCGGGGCAGGACTGCCGTCGCCGGTCACTTGATTCAGCAGGAACTGCACGATCAGGACGTCGGCAAAGTTGTTTGGGCTCGGCGTGCCGTTCGATAGCGGTTCGCCAACGGATTCCTCGATGACGAGTTTCAACCTCCACCTCTTCCGTTCCGGATCGAAACGAGAGGCCCGGCGGCGCTAGCCGCGGCCCCGATCGCCTGGAAACATCCTTGGAGGCAGGAGTCTAAGCGGCCCGGCAAGTGCGCCGCGTCCACCGTTTGGTGGATTCGGCACACCGGGCGGCGTACGATCACTCCTCACCCGAGGCGTACCTCAGCAGCTGTGAACGGAGAAACGATGCTGACAGTCGAAGGCCTTTCGGCGCTGGTCGCAGCGTTGTACGACTGCGTGGTGGCGCCGGACCAGTGGGAGAAGATGCTGGAGGCCCTTCGGTCGGAACTGAACTTCGCCAATGCAGTCCTGGCAGCGAATGCGCTTCCCTCGGGAGAAGCCGCCATCGCTGTGGCCGTCGGGATTGCGCCCGAATGGATGGCCCGGCTGCCCGGATATGGCGCCGAGGTCATGCGGGTATGGGGAGGCGTCGAGAGAATCCACGCGTATCCGCTCGATGAGCCGATTGTTCAATCCCAGGTGACGAACCGCTCAGAATGGAAGGACAACCGCTGGGTCACAGAATGGGTGCGGCCGCAGGGCCTCATCGATGCGGTCTCCATTCCGTTCGCGAGAGACTCAACGATGGTGGGAAATCTCACCTGCGGGCGTCATGGTTCGGCAGGTGAGATCACCGAGGGCGAGATGTCGACGCTCCGGCTGCTGGCGCCGCACATACGACGCGCCGTGCTGATTGGCAGGCTTCTCGAGGAGCAGTCGATTGCAGCCTCGACTTTCACGTCAGCTCTCGAGGCTGTTGCCGCCGGCGTGGTGCTCGTTGATGAGAACCTGCGGATCGTCTACGCCAACGCCGCCGCCAGAGGCATGCTCGGCGCGGGCGCCCCGATACGCTCGCGGCGTGGCACGCTGGAGGTATCGTCCTCGTTGGCCTCCGATGCGCTCCGAACCGCAGTGACATTGGCAAGCCGAAGCGAGGTCGAGCTTGGGCGCCGTGGGCTCGGCATCCCGCTGAGGCACCCCGACGGCGCAGCGGCAGTGGCGCACGTGTTGCCCCTTCGCAGGAGACAGATTCGTCAGGGCCTTGTTCAACCGGCGTCGGTGGCGATATTCGTGGCTCCTGTGGCATCGCCACCGCGGATGCCATCAGCCGCGTTGGCGCTTCTCTATGATTTGACTCCTGCGGAGCTGCGGATATTCGAACTGATTGCCGAAGGCCGCACGCAGAGTGACATTGCTCGAACGCTCAGCATCGCCCCCAGTACGGTCAAGACCCATCTGCTGCGCGTATTCGAGAAGACCGGGTGCAACCGTCAAGCCGGTCTGGTCAGGCTCGCCGCATCGGTGTCCTTGCCGCTATAGAAGCAGGCCGGACTGAACGTGCTCGATCACGAGGGATAGATCGATGCGACATCTCCTTGAACCCGCGAGCTTCGGCTTATGGGCCCAGAGCCCAGAGCCTGTTAGTAGGGAATAATCCGCGAGCGCGATCCGTCCCGCCCCGGGCGGGCGTCGGGCACGGCGTCGTCGTCTTCGAGCGCCGCGAATCCGCATTGTTCGGGGTCGAACATCCCCCATTCGTCGACCGGCGCCTTCTTGCGGGCGGCCACCGGCGGGACAATCTGCGTGGCGCCGGCATGGGCGCGCTTTGGCTTGGGCTTGCGGAGGGGCCGGCGTGGCCCCAGCCCGCGTTCGAACTCCTCGATGACGAGCGCGTCGAGGCTAGCCTTGCGCGCCGCGTCGCCGATCAGGGAGAGCGCTTCCTCGTCGAGCATGGGCAGCGCCGTGTCCCGCGATGAGGGCGCGGATTCCTCCGGGGCTTCGGTGATGGCCGCGTCCGGCGTCATCTCGAAGTCGCGCAGCTCGTCGCCGAAGCCGTCCACGAACGTGAAGGAGAACGGCTGCGGCGTCTCGGCGACGACCGTCGCGGGGTCGGCCGGCCAGATTTCGTCCGCAACGGCGGTCGGTTCTTCAACCACCTCCACCATCGGCTCTGGTGCCACTGCCTCGACGACGGGCGTAGCCGGCGTGACGGGCGTGAGCTCTTCGGCCACCGCCTCCGTAGCGGCGAACCACTCGTTGGTCACCGGTTCGGCGGCAACGGCGTCATCCACCAGGGCCGCCGGAGCGGCAAACCATTCGGCCGCCGGTTCCACGGCGACCGGTTCGTCGACCAGTTCCGGTGCCGCGGGTTCGGCCCAGATCGACGTCAGCGAGACAACCTCCACGACCGGCTCCACGACCGGCTCGGTGATGGGCTCGGTGACGGGCTCGATCACGGCCTCCATCGCAGCGGCTATCACAGCCTCCATCGCAGGTTCTATCGCAAGTTCTGTCGCAGGCTCTGCCACAGGTTCTGTGACAGGCTGTGTCAACCATTCTGACGCTGCGATGGCCATGGTGGTGGCCGCGAAGACGGGCGGCGGCGCCGCAAAGAGGCTCGGGTCCACACCGGGCACCTGAACCTCGGGCGCCACCAGGATCTCGCGGGCGGTTTCCGCGAAGAGCGACTGGAACGGGCTGTTGCCGACGGGTTCGGGCGCCGCCGATCCGGTTGCCGCGGGCGCCTGGTACGTCGGCGTTGCGGCAAACAGACTGGCGAGATCGTCCAAGGGCTCGAAAGCCCGACGCGCCGGGGCGGCCGCGAGCTCGTTTGCAATGCTGTCGAGGCTCTCGAACGAGTGGAACTCGACGACCGGTATCGGAGCCTCGGCGAGGATGCCATCGGCAAGCGATCGCGCCGGGACCCGCCGCGACAACTCTTCGAGCGCGCTCACCACCGCTGGGTCTACGTAGAGCTCTGTGAAATCTTCCGCAACCGGCAACGGGGCCTCGACCGGCGCGGCGAACAGATCGTCGAGGCCCACGAGCGCGTCGCCTGAGACGGCGTCGGCGGGCAGCTCCACCACTGGCACCACCGAATGGTCGGTGCCCGCGTCCTGGAGGAGCTCGAGCGACAGTAGTTCTTCAGGGAGTTCTTCAGGGACTTCTGCGGCGACTTCTTCCGAGACCTCTTCAGCGACCTCTTCAGAGACCTGTTCAGAGGCCGCCAGAGAGACCTCGTCGGACACGTGTTCGGGCACACCTGCGTGTGCCTCGGATGCGACCGGGGGAGCCGCAGCGACTTCCACCAACACGTCGACCTCCACATCGGACCAGAGCGGCTCCTCTTCGCGCGGAGACCAGCTCGAGACCATCTCGAGCAGCTGCGCGAGCGGTAGCCCCGGCTCCTCGGCCCCGAACTCGTCGTCTGCGGCCGCAAGCCCGGACGCCTGCGGCTCGAGCTCCATAGACTCGGCAGGACTTTCATCATCGGCGAACGCTTCGAGCTCCGCGGGCGCTTCGACGTCGTCGTACGCCTCGGACACCGCCGGCATCACGGGCGCGTCGAGCGCCGTGCACCGCTGTTCCTCGGCCGCCGCCAGATACTGTCGTATCTGATCGGCAAACACCTCCGGCGCGCAGCCGTCAGTCATCGCCGTCTGTGGCTTTTCGCGACGCAGGGCCGAGAGCATGCCGCCCTTGGCGCGCGCCGGCGCCGCGGCGCCGAGCATGGGGATGGTCACCGTCTGCACGTGCGCGGCGGCCGCGCCAAGCTCGCGCAGGTGCGCGGCGAGCCTGGCGTCCTCCCTCGGAGAGATCAGCGGAGAGGTGAGCACGAGGTCAGGCACGCGACTGCCGATGGCCTCGAGGCCTTCCGAGGCGGTCGGCCGCTGCACGAGCTCGGCCTCCAGGGCGCGCACCAGGCTCGCGAGCTGGGTGCTCTGCCTCTTGTCGGGGTCGATCGCAAGGATGAGCGCCATATCAGAGCCGGAGCATCGCCAACACCAGGGCCGAGCCCGCGATGCTGAACACGACCAGTGGTGCGTGGTCGAGGCTCTGCTCGCGCGCCGTTGTCGCAATCACGCTCGCCACGTTCCGGAGTTCCGCATTCATCCTCCCGACGTCGGACGACCAGCGGTCGTCTCTCACCATGCCCACGACGTGATCCCGTACTCGGGTATCGATCGCGACCAGCACCGTCAACAGGACGATGGGTGCCGCCATCGAGATGAGCGCGTCTCCCACCACTCTTCGCACCGGTCGTCTCCTGCCCTGGGTTCTCTACTCTGGCGCTACGACGATCGCAAGTCGCGTTCCTGCGAGTCTGGCGGACGACTCGCACGTTCTTGCGCAACTTCGCTTGCACCTCGCCGCTGCGCCGCGCGAGGCGGCCACAAATGCGAGAGCCCACTTACGAATTTGATCGTCGCGCATCTGCGCGCCACGGTCGGTGCTGGCGTGCGGGCGCCGGTGCTGACGTAGCGGGTGCTCCATATCGAGACACCCGCGTCGCCACGAAAAACAGTTTGCGTAGTTACGAAGTTGCGGTCTCGACTTGCCGCGTGTGCCGATCGGGCTGGCGCCGAGCAGAACGGAAATGCTCGAGCTCAAGCAACGCGCGTAGAAGCACTTGAGGACGAATCGCGGTGCCGGACGCACGTCGTGGCATGCCGGTTGCGCAATCCATGTTGTCGTCGTAGCCGTGCTGGGGAGCGTGGCTGCTAATGGGACACACAAGCCGCGTTCCGAACCGGAGCGCGCGGGAGGAACGAACGTCATGAACCTGATTACTCGCATTCGCAAGCTGCTTCGCAAGAACAACGATTCGGGCCAGGACCTGCTCGAGTACGCGCTGCTCGTCGCCCTCATTGCGCTCGTCGCCGTCGGCGCCATCACGTTGACTGGCACCAAGGCCAGCGACATCTTCACAAAGATCAGCGGCAAGCTGGTCGCGCCGTAAGCGCCTCGACTCCCACGAGTGTGGGGCCGGGATCAGTTCGCGTTCCGAACCGGAGCGCGCGGGAGGAACGGACGTCATGAATCTGATTACTCGCATTCGCAAGCTGCTTCGCAAGAACAACGATTCGGGCCAGGACCTGCTCGAGTACGCGCTGCTCGTCGCCCTCATTGCGCTCGTCGCTGTCGGTGCGATCACGTTGACCGGCACCAAGGCCAGCGACATCTTCACGAAGATCAGCGACAAGCTGGTCGCGCCGTAGGCGCCTCGACTCGCACGCGTGTGGGGCCGGGCTCAGCTCCGGCCTCACCAATCGTCGCCGGCCACGCGTTCGTCGGGGAGACGTGTGGCCGGTAAAAGGGGGGGCGACAGATGAGCGTGTATTTGAAGCGCTACGTGATGTGGCGGTGGCGCGGGTCCGAGTCGGGGCAGGACCTTCTCGAGTACGCGCTGCTCGTGTCGCTCATCGTTCTGGCGGCCATCGCCGCCATCAACACTCTGGGAATGACTCTGAAGACG
>Ga0193753_10002669_pt1 | contig 13799 bp, 12 predicted proteins | sample H1c2metaG_FD_144925 | JGI IMG/M metagenome (GOLD analysis project Ga0193753, IMG submission 144925) | Soil microbial communities from a riparian zone of the East river system, Colorado, United States - H1c2 | ecosystem: Environmental > Terrestrial > Soil > Riparian zone | place: USA: East... | reverse complement strand
CTGGAATTTGTAGCGCGGCAAAGGCCGGATGACGAACTCGTGCACGCACAGTTAGCAGCCCTCTATCGCGATCAAGGGAATCTTAAGGACGCGCGCAAGGAACTTGAAATACAGAGACAGATTTTACAGCGGAAACGTGAGGCCTCGCTCCAACAGCGACAAGCAGAAGCGAACCACTGAGCACGCTATTGAGTGCGGCTAGCGAGACGGGCAATCGCGTCCTTAATACCTTTGCGCTTGGGATCTTTCGCCGCGGCGGCGCGGTAACACTGTAAGGCGGCTTCGTAGGCCCCGTCGAATTCGAAGGCGCGCCCCTGGACTTCCAGACCGGCGGCAGAATCGGGATATTTCTCGGCAACCTGGTTCAATAATTGAGTTCCGCGATCGGCGTAGGATTCGGCGAGTAATCGCAGCGCATCAGCATTGGTGGGATCTTTCTCCAAAACCGTTTCCATATCCTCGAAACCTTTCCAATATTGCCGAAGAGCGAGATGGGCTGCGCCCAGCCAGAAGTGTGTTTCGGTCTGGCCGGGCCGCAGGCGGTCGGCGGATTCCAGATGCGTGAGAGCTTCCGCGAAACGGTTCATGCGGTAGTAGTCGATTCCGAGAAATAGATGCGAAGTCCACAAGCTGGGACCTAGACGAAGAGCCTCATCGAAGGCTTTCCCGGCCTCTGGAAATTTGTTTTGCAGATGTCGCACAAGTCCCAGACGTTGATAAAGATCAGCACTCGGATTCGCGGCAAGAATTCTTTCGTAAATTGCCTCGGCACGCGGCAAATCACCCACCTGCTCGGCTATGCGAGCAGCCTCGAGATCCTCACGCAAACCCGAGCTTTGCGCGAGGAGGAGACCTGCGTAAAGCAAACTAGCGAGAAGGAACTGGGCGGTCAAAACATCAGCTTCAGACCGAATTGTATCTGCCGCTGGTCTTGATTTGTCGGATCCGTATCGATGATCGCACCGAAGGTGGGATTTCCAAAAGTGGCCTGGGCATCGTGAGGAGCTCTAAAATTGACGTTGTTGAACGCATTGAAGAATTCGCTGCGGAACTGGAGTTTCAAGCGCTCAGTCAGACTGAAGTTCTTGAAGGCTCCAAGGTCAGTGTTGTAGAAAGGCCTGCCACGAAGAGCGTTCCTGCCCAAATTGCCGAACTGATATTGGGGAGCGACAGCAAACGCAGCCGGGTTGAGATAAGTCCCACCCGGGCCAAAGGTGCTAGTGAATCCGGCGGGGAAGGGATTGCCCACTAGGTTAGGACGCTGGAAGCCGCCGCGCGCTCCGACGTTGGCGTTATCGAAGTTAATAGTGATGTTAAACGGACGAGCCGATTCCATCGTAGTAATGCCCGAGACCTGCCATCCGGAAAGCGCGGATTTGAGAATTCCGCGCCAGCTACTCGGCGTCGGGACGATGTAGATATAGCTGAAGTTTGCTACATGCCGCTGGTCGAAACCGGAGCTGGCAAGATCGCATTGGATGCAGGCGTTATTTTGCGGCGACGTTCCACCGAACTCCGAGTTAAGATCGATGGAATGTGAATAGGCGTAGGCAGCGGTGAAGCTGAGGCCATTCGAGTAACGTTTCTGGGCCTTAAACGTAAGCGCGTTGTATTTAGATGTAGCGATGTGCTTCAATTCGCTAAAAGCGCCGGCAGTGGGGAAAGGCCTGCGCAGGTCCGGATTGCCAGGACCAGGCGGCGGATCGTTGGTACTCAAGAAGCTGCCCAGGTGTGTTCCCTTGGAACCCTGGTAGTTCAGCTCCACCAGAACGTCTTGCGCGAACTGGCGCTCAATGCCGATATTCCAGTTCTGCATGTAAGGAGTCTTCACATCGCGAGAGACGGTATGCTGATTCTGCTGGCTCGCGGTCTTGGGATCAAACGTCTGGAAAAGGCTCTCGGTCGGCTGGAGCGCAATTCCAGTATTTAGAGCGGTGAGATTGTCCGACACAGAGAACGGCCAGCCACCACGGGAATCGCTCCATTCCCAGGAGAAGTTGGAGTTATAGAAAATCCCATAAGACGAACGAATCGTGGTGTTATTAGCAACGCGGTAAGCAAGACCGATGCGCGGCGCAAAATTGTGATAGCGCGGGTCGGCGATCTGAGGACGGACATTCGCCGGCTGGCCAGTAACGGGATTTGTCGAAGCCCAGAAGGTCTGTCCGGTGAGCGTGTCAAAACCGCTTAAGCGTCCGCGGATGTGATGCGGCCACTGGTCGTACTCCCAGCGGAGTCCGAGATTTAGAGTCAGCCTCGAACTCACCTTGATGTCGTCCTGGATGTAGGCGTGATGCAGTACCTGTCTCAAGTCGAGGTCGGTCTGGCCCACAATCCGGCTCGCCGTGCTCGGCAGGCCAAGCAGGAAACTTGCCAGCGCCTGGCCAGTGTTACTCACGTTCTGCGGATCCGCAGTTGGTGTCGATTCATAACCAAAATTGCTAAACACCGAGTCATGAAAGATTCTGAATCGAGTGAAGTCATAGCCGAACGTTAAAGTATGGCGGCCAACTACCTTGTTTAGACTGATGGAGCTTTGGTAAGTGAAATCCGGTCCATTCACGAGATTGCCGAGATTCGGGCCCGTGTAGCCCGCGATTGAGAAATTGATAGGGTAATCGAAGTTGCGGAAGTTGAGCGGCGTGTTGGTGAGCCCGGCATCGCGATAAACCTGTATGAAGTGTTCCGTTGGCCCTTGACCAAGATCAGCCCTGAGATAGCCGAAACGGAAATTAAGCGTGGTGGTGGGATTGAAAATATGCGCGTCGCTGAAAACCGCGCCTAGATAGTGATTGAATGTGCCCTGGAAGGCTTTTGGCAGATCACCGGGCTTGGTTTGATCCAGGTTCGACCACGAAAACCGTCCGAAGAGGTTATTCTTGTCGGACACCTTTTGATCGATGCGGACGTTTACTTGGTCGTCATCCTCGGCGGTGGGACGAGTGTCGATGAAATTATTGCTCGTACCGGGAATTATAGACGTCGGAAACCAATAGTTTGCATAAGCCGTAGAGTACGGCTTGATCAGACTGGTGGGAATGATATTGCCGGCAAACGGGTCACGGATCACCTTGCCATTCACCAAGTGGCCCGTATAAGGATTATAGATTTGCGCCGCGCGAGTGCCGTCGAGATTTTGGGAAAGGTTGCCGCCAAGCTGTGCCTGAGTGGGCACAGTCTGCAACGATGTGTTTCCCTGCCGGATGCGATTGCCTTCGTAGTCGAAGAACCAGAAGGTCCCGTTGTGGCCATCGTACAGCTTCGGCACAATAACCGGCCCGCCGATGGTAAAGCCAAATTGATTTCTACGGAACTCGGGAATATTTTGGGCAAAGTAGCTGCGGGAATCCAATTTGTCGTTGCGGAGGAATTCGTAGATCGTGCTGTGAAAGTCATTGGTACCTGACTTGATCATGACGTCAATGTTGGCGCCGGCAGCAGCCCCGTACTGGGCGCTTGTGTTTGTCTGAATTTTGAATTCCTGGATGGCGTCTACAGACGGGTGAATCGCAGCTGTCTTGAAGAAGGTGCCATTGTTATACATACCGTCCAGCGCATAGTAGGTATTGTCGCTGCGGTCGCCGGCTACTGCGAATGTTTCGCCTTGTATAGTCTCGGCTCCAGCACTAGTGCCGCGCACAGCGCCCGGTGTAAGCCGCGTGAGGCTATTGAAATCGCGGCCATTCAGCGGCAGTTCCACAACCTGCGTATTTCCGATAACCGTGTTCACGCTGCTGTCTTGAGTCTGTAAGAGCGCCCCTTCTGCTTGTACCTCAATTCTTTGATTCACTTGTCCGACTGTCAAATGGAAGTCTACGGTTACAGTAGCGGAGACATCCAGCTTTATGTTGTCCTGAACCTGAGTTGCGAAACTCGCTGCGCTCGCCTCCACGCGGTAGGTGCCGGGAACAAGCGAGCGAGCCGAGAACAAGCCTTGACTGTCGGTTGTAAGGTCCCGTTCGACACTCGTTCTGGTGTTGACTACTTTGACTGCGGCATTCGGGACAACCGCACCCTGGGCATCCGTGACTCTACCGCCAATCAGGCCCAATTCATTGGCTTGTCCTCGTAATATTACGGGGCAGAGGCAGGCTACAAACAGGAAGGAAGTGAGACAAAGTGCGACGCGGACACTATTGAAAACCCTCATAACAACTCCTGGCATATGACCGAAAACAACTACTTCGGCGGTAGACTATCACCGAGGAACGAGTGGGTCAATAGTTTTGTGAAATTTATTCAATATAATTTGTGATTAACTGAAGGCCTAAAGAAAGAATGATACGGATCGTGCTGTCCCTCATAGCGTTCATGCTGATTGGCTGTTCTGCATGTGCTTCGGCTGCAACCGGAGCTTACGAGCTCCAAGCGCGGAGGCTGATGGATCGCGAGCAGTTTCAAGCGGCTCTGAAACTGTTGGATCAGGCCAGGCATGAGGAGCCGAAGAATGCGGAAGTCTTGTACTTGCGCGGATACGCGCTCTACCGGCTCCACTATCTGGACAAAGCTCGAGCGCAGTTGGAAGAAGTAACTCGGCTAAATCCACCAGCTCTACGCGCCTGCTATTTCTTGGGGCGGATTGCGATGCTTCAGGGACATCCGGAAGAAGCCATTCGCTGGCTGAAAGCGCCAGCTCAGCAGAGTCCTCCGATTGAGGATTCGCCGGCGCAATTGGGTCAGGCTTACTTGAATGCGCATCAATTGGAGGCGGCGCAGGATTGGACGAACAAAGCGCTCAAGACAACGCCGTGGGATGGTAGCCTTCACTATCGCCTGGCGCGAATTGATCAGCAATTGGGTGACCGCGATGCAGCGGCAAAGGAGTTCCGGGCAAGTCTCGATCTGAAGATAACTGACCGGGAGGCGGTAGAGAAGCTAGTTACAAGCTCGCAGGAGATGTCATACGGAAATTCGGTGAAAGCTCGGGAAATTCGTGATTCCCTCTTGCAACAACCGCAACTAGATCCGGATGTATTGGTTGCACTCGGATCTTCGTTCGCCGCGGCGGGAATGCCGGAGGACGCGACGAGTCTGTTCAGAGAAGCGGCTAGCCGGGATCCTTCATCCTTCCAGGCCCATTTTGACCTGGGACTGGCGCTTCTCAATATGGGGCGCACCGCGGAGGCCATCTCTCCCTTGGAAGCGAGTCTGCGAATCGCTCCGAGTTCCGTAGAGTGCAACGCGGCTTTGGGATTGGGCTATGTCATGCTCGGAAAATTCCAAGAGGCGCTCCCCAGGCTCGAGCTTGTTCACTCCGTCCAGCCTGAGAATGTTCGAACAGAAGGACTATTGGCTCTTACTTACTTGCGTACCGGCGCCGCGGGCAAAGCTATTCCGATTGCCAAGACGAGCCTCGCAAAACAGAATGACGATCCTAAGCTGTATTTCCTGTTGATTGAGTGCCTAAATAGCGTGGAGGGGCAAGCAGAGGCGCTCTCCGTTGCGGGCCAGGCCGTGCTGCGTTTCCCTTCACTGGCGAAAGCTCATTTGGCGAAAGGACAGCAATTGGCTCGACTCGGGCGATATGAAGAAGCGGGACCTTCTTTCGCCAAAGCAGTAGAGCTGGCGCCCCGGGAATTGGAACCTCTGCTTGGGCTCGCGGAAGTACAGAATAAGTCGGGAGCCTACAGCGATTCATTGGCCAGCTATCAGCGGACTCTTGAGCTCGAACCCAAGAATCTTACTGCGCAATTGGGATCGGCCAGAGACCTGGTCGCGCTAGGAAGGGTCTCGGCGGCCAAGGATCTCTTAAAACAGGCGGAGGTCGATCACGCTGACAGCTCGCAAATACATTTCGAACTATCGCGGGTCTATATGCGAGAAGGCGCCAGCGAGGAAGCGGCCAAAGAGACAGAGATCGTTCAAAGGCTCCGCGCTCAGGCTCCTGCGTCAAACGGCAAACCGCAATGAAGCTGCTCGCGCTGCTGCCCACAGCGGCGGCGGGACTGCTTCTTTTGCCGCCAGTCCGCGTCGAGTTTCATGATGTGACCGAAAGAGCCGGTATCCGCACCATCACGGTTGCGGGCGGAACTAAAAAGAACTATGTCTTGGAAGTCAACGGCAGCGGCGCGTGCTGGTTCGACTACAACAAGGATGGCTACGTCGATTTGTACTTAGTAAATGGGTCCACGCTTGAAGCGCTGCAAGGAAAAGTGCGGAGGACCGTGAGCAATCATCTCTACCGCAACAATGGTGACGGCACATTTAAGGACGTAACGGAAACAGCGGGCGTGAGCGGAACGGGGTGGGGTTTTGGCTGTGTAGCGGCCGACTACGACAATGACGGTTACGCCGATTTGTTAGTAACTAACTTCGGAGCCAACGCACTCTATCACAACAATCGAGACGGCAGGTTTACCGATGTTGCCGCCCGCGCGGGCGTGGCCGGCGAAAGCATTTGGCACACCGGCGCCGCGTTCGGCGATTACGATCGCGATGGCTATCTGGACCTATATGTGGCGGGCTATCTGGATTTTGATTATAAAAACCCGGGGCTGAAAACTTGCAACTACCGCGGTGTGCAGGTACATGCCTGCGGACCGCTTGGCTACAAAGGAGCGCCCGACGCCCTGTACCACAACAACCGGGACGGAACCTTCACCGACGTCACCCCGAAAGCTCACGTGATGGATCGGAACCTTTATTACGGTTTCACGGTCATTTTCGATGACTTTGACGATGATGGATTGCCGGACATCTTCGTCGCCAATGATTCAAACCCGAATTACTTGTACCGGAATAGGGGAGACGGAACATTTGAGGAGATTGGCGTCTCCTCCGGCGTAGCTTACAACGCCGACGGCAAGGAAATGTCCAGCATGGGGGTTGCGGTGGGAGACTACGATAACGACGGCCGCATGGACCTGTTTGTAACCACTTTCGCGAACGACAATTATGTGCTGTTTCATAACGAGGGGAAAGGCGCGTTTAGCGATCTCTCTTTTCAATCCGGCATTGGTGAACGAACCATCCCCTATCTCGGATGGGCAACTTTTTTTCTCGACTACGATAACGACGGTTTCAAGGACTTGTTCGCCGCTAGCGGCCACGTTTATCCCGAGGTAGACGGCAAGCTGGGAGCTGAAACCTACCGTGAGCCACTATTGCTTTTTCACAATCTGCATCACGGCAAATTCGCCGAGGTCTCCGCGGACGTTGGTTTACGCGCGTTCAGTCCCAGGTCCGCTAGAGGCGGAGCCTATTGCGATTACGATAACGATGGCGACCTTGACCTTCTGGTTTCTAATATCGACGATTCTCCGCAGCTTTTGGAAAACGCCGGCGGCAATCGGGCCAATTGGCTGGAGCTGAAGCTGTTGGGAACAGTCAGCAATCGCGATGCGATCGGCGCGAAGGTCAAGGTGACTGCGGGCGATCTAGTGCAGTACGAACATGTGCGTGCCGGCGAAAGTTTCATTTCGGGCAACGATTTGCGTCTGCATTTTGGTTTGGGCGACCACACCGAGGCGGATTCGGTTGAGATTCAGTGGCCGAACGGAAAGAAAGAATTGCTGAACAACGTCAAATCGAATCAAATTTTAGCTGTTCGCGAAGGTAGCGGAATTGTGGATTCCCCGTACAAACCCATCAAGACGAGAATGTGATGTCAGCGCTGATTTGCAAAGCTTTTGCCCCGCTATGCCGAGATGCGCGCGATTGATGTGCCAGCGGCCCAGATTGGCCACGTACAGATAGTCGTTAGACGGGCCGCCGAAGGCTATGTTGGTGGGTCTCGCGAGGATGGTGCCGGCTCGATCGTAGGCAAGCTGCGAAACTTTTCCCTCACGCGTGACGCGGAAGATGTTGTCGGACGCGTAGCAGCTCACGTACAAATTTCCTGCTACATCGAATGCCAATCCGTCGGGAATTCTCTTGAGCCCTCTGGCGTAAACCTCCCGCTCCCCGACCGTTCCGTCCTCGCGGATTTCAACCTTCAAGACATCATCCGTATGGCTCTGGGCAATAAACAAAAAACGTTCATCGGGGCTGAGCGCCATCCCGTTTGGAAACGGCTGCGGAGGTTCGAGAAACATCGTTCCCTTGCCGCGGCTGTCGAATCGAACAACACAGCCACTACTTGTCGACCAAACGCCCGAGTCGGACACGTACAGGTTGCCCTGTGAATCAAAGACGCTGTAGTTCGGCTGTTTCAATTTTCTAGAACCGGCGGAATCGGCAAACAGCGCGGATCCTCCGTTCTTCTGAACCCGGATGATACTCGCCAGCTTGGCGTTGCAGACGAAGAGCTCGTCATCCGCGGAAAATGTGAGCCCGAGGCAAAAACCCCCAATATTCGTAACCTCGTCCAGCCGTCCTTTTTCGCGAATACGATAGATCTGGCTCGCTTCGCCGCCGGCCCATAAAATACCTTCCCGATCGAAAGCCAAATCTTCGTAATGGTCCAGACCATCGGCATAGGTCTCAAAGCGGTCGAGTGGAATTTCTACATCGTCCATCTCATGCCTCTAAGTGACGGGAAGCTGCGCTAGTAAGCCGCCGTCCACGATCAATGCAACACCTGAAATGTACGAGGCAAGGTCAGACGCAAGAAACGCCGCGGCGTTCGCCACCTCACCAGGGTTACCGAGCCGCCCAAGCGGAATAGCCGATTGCATCTTTTGTTTGGCGTTTGAGGCGTCGCCGTTTCGCTTAAGTGATCTCTCCATCATCGGCGTATCAATGCAGCCGGGACAAATTGCGTTCACGCGAATGCGGTGCGGCCCTAAATCCCTTGCCATATCTCTGGTCAAGCCCAGAACACCAGACTTCGCGGCTGCATAAGGCGCCGTCTGGCCTGTGGTTGCGAAGGCCTGTACAGATGCCGTGTTGATGATCACTCCGTGACCCGCTTTAATCATTAGAGGCACTACACGCGAACAGCAAAGGAAAACGCTTCGCAGGTTCACGCCCAATTGATGCTCCCAATCCTCTACGGTCACAGAAACGAATTCCTTGTAAAACTCGACCCCCACGTTATTCACCAGCACATCGATCGACCGATACTTAGAGGCGATTGCTTCAAACGCACTCCGTACGCTCGCTTCCACGCTTACGTCAGCGCAGATTGGATGCAGGGAGCCGCCTTTCGCGGCGATCCGTTCCGCCGTACAATTCAGGCTGGCACGGTCTCTTTCGAGACCGATAACGTGTGCTCCATAACTAGAAAACACATCGGCAATCGCGGCTCCGATTCCCGCGCCAATTCCGGTAATGACGCATACCTTAGTATTTAGGTCCATAGCTACTTACCAGCGTCGTAGCGCTTCTGCAATGCCTCGATGTGCGAATCCCAGGTGGGTTCGTTCGGTAGATAGCCTTCGGGATAGGTCTCTACGACGACGTAAACAAGTTCCGAATCCCCCACATTGCGCACGGCATGGTCCGTCAGCCTGGGTATATACACGACGCCTCCTTTGGTCAGGCGATGTACCTGGCTGCCCAAGGTAACTTCACCTTCACCTTCCAGGAACAGATAGGTTTGCTCACATTCTTTGTGCTGATGAATGGGAAAGGCAAGTCCCTTCGGAAAGCGTTCGAGGAGAATCTCGACACACTCACTGCGTTCGCGCGGCAGCAAGACCGAATAGTCAACTCCCAGAAACGGTGTTACTTTCGACTGCTCGACAGTACTTACCATCGGGCTTTTGGATTTGCTAGGCACAATTCTTGATTCCCTTCTATGCCGACAGATATCCCCCATCCACAGCTAGGGTGTGACCGGTTACCATGCTGGAACAATCAGCGGCAAGAAAGATTGCCGCGCCGACAATCTCCTCCGGGCGCCCTTTTCGTCCTGCCGGCGTGCGGTCCATAAAATACTTGTGGGATTCTGCGTCCGATCGTGTTGAAACAACCATGGGCGTATCAAAGAGAGAGGGTGCAATCGCGTTTACTTGAACGTTGTAAGGCGCGAGCTCGATCGCGAATCCTCTTGTCAGTTGCACCACGCCGCCCTTGCTGGCTAGATAGGCAATGCTTCCCGCGTAAGCAACAAAGCCACCAATAGACGCGATGTTTATGATCTTCCCCCGCTGTTGCGACGCCATGTGACGGCCAGCAGCCTGGCAACAGAAGAATGTGCCGGTCAGGTTAACACCGATAATAGTGGCCCAATCTTCCTCTTTATATTCGAGTGCCGTACCGCGTATGGCACGCCCCGCGGAGTTTACTAAAATGTCCAGCGAGCCTAACCGTCGAAATACCTCGTTGGTGAGTGTCTCCACTTCAGAGCGTCGCGTCACGTCAAGCCTTTCCGCAATGCTTCGCCTCCCTGAGCCTCGATCATCCTGGCGGTCTCAATCGCATTTTCAAGTGAAATATCGGCCACGGAAACGCGGGCGCCCGCCTCAGCAAAACCGATACAGATCGCCCGGCCCAAACCGCTCCCGCCGCCGGTGATCAGGGCTGTCCGGCCAACGAGTTGGAAGAGCTCGGACTTCACAGTCGGACCTAACCCTGCAATCTCTATGACTTCTCGGTCCGGTCCGAGGAAGTAGCAAAACTGCACGCCGGCAAAGTCTGGGTGCTTTGGGCTAATCGTCACGGGCGTCGACAAAAACTCTATGCCCTGCGCCTCGAGCGCGAGCTTTGTCTTCTCAATATCATCAACAGAAAAGCAGAGATGCTGCCAGCCACCGTCATTCGCCTTGGCGTCCGGCGGAACCGATCGGCTTTTCGGGTTCACATATTGGAAAGTCTCAATGAGTCCGTTGCTTCCCGGCAGCTTAAAAAATGTCGCCAAAACCTTCGTTCCCGGCAATCCGACCCCGCGCGAAAATTCACCGTCGTCGATTTCTGTTTCGAGTGCGATCTCGAGGCCGAGAACGCCGTTATAGAACCGCTTGGTGTTTTCCTTGTCGGACACGATCAGATTGAAGTGATGAAGGGCGGTGAGCATCCTCTGTAGGTTGTATCATGAAATTAATTCACAATACAATACCCACAAATGAATATAAATCACTGACGGGCCGCGGCCGAAGCGCTTCAAATGATCCGTTGCTTAAGCAACTCCTCGCCGGCATCGCGCAGTCTGCTGGCTGTTCTGTCTTTGTGCTTCTGTGCCAGGAACACGAATAGGGCGTCGATGATGGCGAGCTGCGTCATCCGAGACGCAAGCGGGGCTTGAAAATACTTGATTTCGCTGGGTGTAGCAAACAGCGCCAAATCAGCGAACGCCGTGATGGGCGATTTCATCGAATTTGTCAGGCAGATCGTCCGCGCCCCCTTGGATTTTGCGATCTTCAGGCAGTGAACCGTCTCCTGCGTCGAGCCCGAGCAAGAAATACCAAATGCGACGTCCGATTTGCCAAGCTGTGTGGCCGCGATCACCTGCATATGGGAATCGAACTGGGCATGAGCCGGCAGGCCGATCAGTTGGAGCTTGCAGGCTATCAAATACGCCACTGAAAACGAAATGCCAGTCGAAAACATCTCGATGCGTTTGCCGCGATCGAGCGCGAGGGCCGCCTCGCGAAAACGCTCGTGGCTGTTTATTTGGAGCGTCGTCGCCAGGCTCTTTGCATGGAAGCGAAAGACTTTCTCAAATACGGAGGTATCTTGTTCATTGTCGGCGTCCGGACCCAGCCCTGGAAAGCCGCTTTGCGCCAACTCTCGCGCAAGCGAGATTTTGAACTCTGCAAAACCTTTGAGACCCAAGCTTCGGCAAAAGCCGACTATTGAGCCAACACTAGCTCCCGAGCCTTCGCGTACTTCTGAAATGGAAGAGGAAAGCACCCGCTCGGGATCCTCCAAGACGTATTCCGCGATAAGCCTTTCCGTCGGATTCAGCGAAGCGAGAATACCTTGTATGTAAATGAGTAGCGGCCTTTTTGCCTCTTCGTCAGGTTTCTCCCGGGCGGCTGGGGGCATTGCGTCTCCTTCTCTTAGGCAAGTGTCGCACCCGGTACAAGAGCGGATGTTTTTCCTTTGAGAAAGGAGGTCGCCTCATCGAATGTAAAGATGCCAGCGGCGGAGCCCAAGGCGCGTGTGCGCGACGCTCCTACCGCCGCCGCGAAGAGTAGGGCGCGTTCCAGGTCCCATTTCTTTTGGACCGCCGCAATCAACCCCGCGGCGAACGCATCGCCCGCGCCGGACTCATCGACAGCATCCATGAGGAAAGGCGGTACATCAATGAAACGATTTCTCTGTAGAGCAAGCAAGCCCTTCGATCCACGGGTTATGACGACGACACACTCGGCAGTTACTTCGCCTAAGCATTTCGCCTGGCGGCGCTCGTCAGCGTATCCTGTGAGGCTCGCCGCTTCCTGATTATTTGGTAGGAAGTAGTCGGTGTAGGCGAGAGCCGGAGCCACATCTTCGAGCGCAAATTCGGCTCCCACCGGGATAGCCACGTCTAGTACAGTCGTCCTCCCGTATGATTTGGCCTCGCGAAAGAGAGCCGCTAGCTGGCTCGCGGTGAACGAAGGCATGGCGAGGTAACCGCCAACGTAGAGCACACTCGCCTGTTGCACCAAATTACGATCAAGGTCGTTCAAATCAAACTCGGCATTGGCGCCGATGCAGTGCAAATACCGCCGGTCTTCGCCCGCGACGCTGAGCACGATCGTTCCCGAAGTCGAGCGCTTTGGGGTGCGCTTGATATGGCTCACACCGATGCCGCGACGCTCAAGTTCGGCGATGACAAAATCGCCCTGCATGTCCCGGCCGACTTTGCCTGCAACTTCCACTTTTTGTCCCAGAATTCGCAGCGCGGCCGCAGTGTTCGCCGCACTGCCACCGACGCTCATGACGAGGCCCGCCGTTGGCGTCAACTCGCCCGGATTGGGAAGCCGTGGAATTGGACTAGCAAAAAGGTCTGCTACCAGAATGCCAACGCAAGCGACGTCAGAGGCGCCTGGCCCGAGTGCTCGATCATCCACTGCACGGATTGTATCGGAGCGGGCTTCTAAGTAATCACCCGGCAACGCCTGCGCGGAGGCTTGGCGATTTCTGACCGTGTTGACCAAGCACCGCTTGGCTGCCGGGCTATTCAGCGTTGCGTTAGCCGGACTTTGAAACTTTTAATTTCGTAAGGTTTCAGATCAAACTGAAAACTTTCCCGCTCGGCAACGAGCCGGTCTTCCGAATCTTCCATGAGATTCGCGGCGTGGACTTCACTGAGGCTAGCGTGCCAATTCGCGTGGATGCCAAGGCTCGGCTGGCCAGCCGCTTCGTAGACTCGCAGCACCACCCCTCCGCCCTTTGAGGGTTTCAGCGCCGATACCACGACATCGTCATTGGGAACCTCTACCAGCCCCCATTTAGCGGGCAAATCGCCAGGCCGATCCCCAGCATGGACCGCCGCTGTCAGAGTGATAAGAGGATTGTTGAATTCGAGGCCGGCGCGCCACGGACGAGCAGAGCGCCAGTCGCCGCTGTGGGGGATAACGGCATAATTCAGTGTGTACTTCTTTCCCACCCCGAGCCCGGTATCCGAGCCTACACCGGGTTCGTAGCCACCGCTGAAACCGTACGAAATCAATTTCGCCGAACGCATGAGCGAGAGCATCAGTTTGCCGTGACGTTATTGCCCGGCACACCCTCGTTGATTAATGCAAGTCCATGGGTGCCGTCGCTGTAGTCAATCCAGTTCTGTGCCGGAAATTCCTGGCGCTCCGGCCGTTCCATAGCGCCAAAAGGAATTTCGTGCATCGCTTTACCGTTCCGGACCGTGGTCGGAAACAGCGCCCGATAGCGAACGAATTCTTCCTCATTGATCAATTCAGTGCTGATGTCGATTCGTTGCAGGCCTCGGTAAACTCGAACCCTCGTGCCGAATTGATTTTTTCCTAGCGGGTGCG
>Ga0193753_10002668_pt1 | contig 13807 bp, 10 predicted proteins | sample H1c2metaG_FD_144925 | JGI IMG/M metagenome (GOLD analysis project Ga0193753, IMG submission 144925) | Soil microbial communities from a riparian zone of the East river system, Colorado, United States - H1c2 | ecosystem: Environmental > Terrestrial > Soil > Riparian zone | place: USA: East... | reverse complement strand
TGAGGGCAGGAGCCCCTTGTCGAACAACATGTCGAGGAACGATCCGCGGTCGTCATCGTCCTCGGCCGGCTCGACCGCGTCGTCGTCTGCCGCGGCGACCCGCGCTCGCCCCCCGAGACCACGGATCTGCTCGAGCAGTTCCCTCGCCAGCCCGCGAACAAACGTCAACTTCCAAGCTGCAGTGTCGCCACTGCCTGCGAGTTCGTCCGGGAGCCAGCCAGCGATGTCAGCGATAGCGGCGCTACGCGCGGCGAGCACGGTCCGAGTCATCCACAGTTCGAACGCCGAGAAGCTGAAGGGTCCGTTCTCGGCGAAGAATGTGGACGCCTCGCCGAATGCGCTCATGATGCCCGGGCGCGTCGAGGCGAGGGTCGCCTGTTCCCTAGGGCTGAGCTTGTCGATCTGACCATGGAAGAACGTCTGCAACAGGTGTGAGTTGACGTGCCTCCGTGCTAGCCGCCGGTTGTCGGACTTGATACGCGGCGCACGAGGGGAACCGCTGATAATCGCCGCCGGGTTTGCGAAGTAGTGGGCGTCATGCGCACCGCCCTGCGCAAAGGTGAGGACCGTCGACATGGAGGTTCCGCGTCGCCCCGAGCGCCCGGCCCTCTGTTGGTAGTTCTCCCGCTGCGGCGGCACCGTGCGGAGTCCCACCGCTGTCAACGAACCGATATCGATCCCAACCTCCATGGTGGTTGTGCAACTCAGGATGTCGACAGGCGGTTTGTACGATCCAGGTCGCTCCGGATCGGGAAGGCGAACGTCCTGAAATCTCAGCTCGAACTCCTCCGTCGTCGCATACACGACGCCCGCGTCACGCTGCGACAGCTGTGCCGTGTGCTCTTCGGCCGTGATGTGAACAGGCCTCTTCCCCGCGAGGACCTCTCGAAGGGGATCTCTGAAGAAGCCCTTCCGCGCGCGCATGTACTCGTGTTCTGGCGGCCGCTCCTCAAGCACTAGGCCGTCGCACCGAGCGCAGCCTCCGAAGATGGCCTTCGGCTGTACATTCCCGCAGGCGGCACATTGCAGCCAGGTTCGCTCAAGCGCGACGACGAGTTGGAGAGATCGAGCTACGATCAGTCGCCCCGAGTCCTCGCCTGATTCACCTTGAGTCGTGAACACATGCAGGAGCGCGTCGCGCAGGGTCGTCACTTGCGCCGCGTCGAGCGTTGCGCGTGTCCGAAGCACGTTGGAGAACCGGCGAAGATCGTCGTCGGCCTTAACGGCCCGGAAGTACGGGTGCTCATCAAGCCTCGCGTCCTGCGGGAGGGATGGATCGAACGCCCATCGACGCAGCATCTCGGCCAGCCAAATATCTGCCGCAGCCGCGATGACCTCCTCGCTGAAAGCGTTACTGGTCCGCTTACGGACCAGTAACAGTTGCTGCCCCGCCGGCACGACGGTGGCCGCACAGGCCGACACAAGGGAGTAGTAGGGGTCTGCGATTTGTCGCAGGAGACCACGCTTGTACCGGATGAGCGGCTCCGGCTGCCATTCCATTCCCTCCGCGACGCTCAGATCCCCGTCGTAGTCGATCCGGAATCGCTCACAGTCCTCGATGAGCTTCCGCTGATCGTCTCCGTCAAAGAAGTGGAGGTGGTGCCTCGCGCAAGTCGCGACGAACGAGACGTAGAGGCGATGGTCGAGCACCACGGGTCGCTCGGCACGCTCGAGCTCTGACGCGGCCAAGATCAACGCCTCACGGAAAGAGTCGCGTTCGACCTCACGGGGGAGATCGCGCGCGAGCCGTGCCGCCTTCTGACGGCCGTCGCTAAAGAGCAGCGTCTTGCGCCCCGCGTTGGGGTGGTTCGCCCCGATCTCGCGAACCGACGGCTGGCAGACGAACTGCTCGCGTATGAGGTTCGCGAACGGCTGCTCTCCCTTCGTCGCGAGATCCATGATCTTAGGGTCGCCGCCGCCGGTTCGCGCTGACGTGGTGCAGACGGGACACTTGGGGAATGTGCTCAGGCCCGCCGCGTCCGGGGCGGCGATCGTGCGATAGCAGAGACGCAGCCCGTCCACAGTCGAAGTGGTCGCCAGGACGCGGCCGGTGAGTGGATCGAGCAACAGCGGCTCGACCTCCCGTCGCATCGACGTGTGGGGCTCCTCGATGAGGAGGTGAATTTCCTGCAACGGCCGGCCCAACTCGCCCACTACTCCGCCCTTCTGGTGCCAGAGGAACTGGCCCCGAGGCTCCGTCGAGAAGACGCGAAGGAAGGCGGTCCCGCAGTCGCGGTGCGTGAGGAGCTCGTACACTCGGGCGCCGCATTCACAATGCGTGCGCGGCGCCGTGAACAGCCTCCCAAGCAAACTGAGTGTCCCCGGCGCTCGTCTGCGAGCGCCGCACGACGAGTTGATGCACGCATAGAGCGGGGGCAACCCGCGAAACATGAGGTGCACCCGCGTCGGGAGCAGCGGCTGCCCTTCTCGGCCGGGCTCGCTCCGACGCGCGAAGCAGCCGAGCGCGAGGAGCCCGTCGGTCGCGCGCTCCGCGTCGCGCGGCTCGGCCCCCGGGAACAATAGGGCGGCCAGCTCGTCGAACTTCATCGCGTTGCCGGCGCACCGCTCAATGAGCGCCTCGAGGGGACCGAAACCGTTCAGGCAACGCGTCACGTATTGCTGAAGTTCGATCGCCTCGCTCCCAGCTGCGGGCGGTGACGGCCAGCCCAAAGCGCCCGCAACTCCGTTGATCTCTGTGCGAGCATCCTCCAGCGCGATTGACCAGGCGGCGAGCACCGATGAGCGGACGTCGCCGAGCGCCGCAGCTTCCCCGGAGGTCCCCGGCCGGGAGCCGCGCCGTTCCTCGCGGGTCCCTTGGATGGGTGCAAACGTCCCGCGGCCCGACCTACCGGTGAGGGCAACGCCGAATGCATCTGCGACCTCGTCCACGGAGTCGCCGCCGCCGATGCTGGCGCTCGTCATGATGCAGCGGAGGCGGCTGCGAGGGATGCCGAGGCGCGACATCAGCCGCCTGATAAGGAGGCCGACCTCCGCACCTCCGACCCCGCGATACATGTGAGCCTCGTCCAGGACGAGCAGGAGCTGGTTCCGCTCGTCCGCTTCCAACCAGGTTCGTGTCAGCGTGAAGATGGGGCGCTCGATGGGACGCAGGAGCATATACTCGAGCATCGAGTAGTTGGTGATGAGCAGATCGGGCGCGCTAGCTTGCATCTCGTGGCGCGTGAGCAACTCACGGTCGTTTGGCTGAGTTACGAGGCGCTTGTCCCAGTTGTAGCGCTTCTGTGTCTGCCCAACCTTCTTGCCGGACTTGATCTGCCGCTCGCCGACCAGGTCACGACCGTAGAACCCAGCGATGTCCTTGGCGGGCCACCTGCCGCGCTCGCGCAGTTCGCGGACGAGCACCTGGTCCTCGGCCTTGTCCGATGACTCGAGGTTCGCGTAGTAACCAAGGAGAGAATCGAGGTGCCGACCATCCTTGGCAGCGCTCCTGATGCCCGGGTAAGGAGTCCGGCTCGTGTACATGCCGAAGTGAAGCTGTCGGCCCCAGCGCTCTCGGAACAGCTGCGCGACGGCTTCGTGTCCAAGCAGGCGGCGCAAGCGCGCGGTCTGGTCGCTCACGAGCGCGTTCATCGGATAGAGCAGCAGAGCGCGGACTCCGGGCATTGTGAAGGAGCCATGGCGCTCCGCGCCCTCGAGCGCGAGCATGCCGAGAATCGAGTAGAGGAATGTCTCTGTTTTCCCCGACCCAGTTCCTGTCGCGACGACAAGATCGCGTCCCCCGAAGAACTGCTCCAAGGCATCCGCTTGGTGCCGATACGGAGGATAGACGCCGACGGACGGCCGCCACCCGGCCAGTTCATCGAGGAGACCGCAAACGAGCCTCGGGATCCGCAGACCGCCGAAGGCTCCGGCGACCGCGTACGACGGTGTCACTTCGATGTGGGGACGTTGAGAGATCCCGGCCGGCTCCTCGAGGAGGAGCCGCCGCTCCTCGATGACGTCCGTGTGGCGGATGTGATACTGCGCCTCGATGTACCGCTGGAGCCGAAGGTGGATGCGGGCGGCGACTTGATTGACGCCGAGTTCGGTTGAGGTGGTCATGGTCGCTCCGTCATCAATCGCCCGACACTTCGATACCGAGCCCACGTAGTCGCGCGAGCGCATGGGGGTACATGCGCTCGGAGAATTGCCAACGCCAGGGATACGAACGCTCCTCCGGATTCACGAGCTGCTCACCGAGCGCTCCGAACAACCGAAACTCCGAGCGCGGCAACATGCTCCAGAGCGTCACGATCGCCGCGTCAGGCGCCCGCTCGACGGTGGCCATGACCGGGTTGCCCACCTGGCGATCGACGGCGTACATGATTCGTCGAGCCTCTCCAGCGAGGAGGACAGCGCCCGATTTGACGACGCGCTTGTTACGCACCTCGACGACCCGATACTCGCGAGCCCCGTAGACGCGTTCGCGCAACGCAAGGAACCGCCCGTCCTGCAGCTCTGACGGTGACGACCACCGACGCTCTTGGATTGCTCGAGGCTGCGCGTGCGCCGGCGCGTAGACCTTGAGCGTCTGGCCGTCATTCACCTCCTCGTACTTGCTTAGCTCCACCCCGAGAACAGCCGTAGCCCACTCGTCGAGAGCGTCATCGACAGCACCGACCCAGATCGTGACGCCGACCGTCGGGATGCCGAGGGGGACCACCACCGATGCGTCCACCCCGCGATATGGGCCACGGTGCGTGATCAGCTCCCGTACTCGAAGCGGAAGTTCTGTCGAAGGAACTCCGCCGACCAGGAGGCCGTGATTGGCGTCCCCCCCGAGGGTGACGAAGGACGTCGGCGCCGGCAGCCATCTACCGTCGCGGAGCGCGACCGCGTCACCGACATCCGCCAGCGCCTCGAGCGCACTTCGAAGTTCGGACCGCCGTTGCTCGATGTCGTCGGGGTTAGCCTCACCAACCACGATCTCGAACGCCAGGTTCATCAGCCGCAAGATGTGTACGGGGTGTCGCCGGCGGGTTAGCGACCAGAGGCAGCTCCGCAGGACAGCACACCGCACTGTCTCGACATCAGGCGACGACCGCCCGAACAGGTGGTCCCCGACCACGCGTTTGGCTTGGTCTGGGGCCACGACGCGCACGGCTATCCCAACCTCCGACTCAAGCGCGTCATGGTGGCTCGGGCGGCGTCCGCATCAGCGGCCATCGCTCCAGCCGCCTGTTCGGCCAGTTCGGTTCGTCGTTCATCGTCCTCGACGAGGCTGCACGTCGGAAGGAGCACCGACCCGACGACGGCCTCGATGAGCTGCTTCGGCTCACTGACGAAACGGCTCCAGGTGCCTGCGAACGCCTCCATCGAGGGACGAAGGCCGACATACTCAGGGAATGCGCTAACGACGTCATCGATGAGGCCGGCTGGCGCCTTCGCCGGTCGCATGAAATCCGCTTGGGCGGCCACCTCCGACAGTGCAGGCGACAATGGGGCGAGCGTACCGATGTGCGCGTCCGTCTCTAACGTCGCTGAGGAGGCAAGGACGTCACGGCTGACGGGCAAGGACGTCGGCCCCTCGACGACAGTGCCTGCGAGGAGGACGTTTGCTGGCCAAGCGACTACGCTCTCCGACGCGTACGGATCGTGCTCCGATATGGATGACGGGTGGAAGAGGTGGACGGGCTGTCCTCGACGCGATGCCTGCAGGAGCGGCAGCAGGAACGACTCCGTGGCGCCGCGGTTCACGCCGTCGATGACTACAAGGGCCAGGTGCCCCTCGGACCGCGCTGTCTGAATGACGTCGATAAGGCCTGCCGCATGCGGAACGAAGCGCCCGTCCTGAACACGGCCAAAGAGATCGACTACGTCGATCATCCCCGGGGTGACGGTGACCTGAAAACATCTGCCTGCGCAGGCGACGTGAGCGAACGCGTCTAGAGCGTTCAGGGAGTCAGGTCCCGCCAGGAGGGGGAAGAGCCCGGCGGCGAGGGCAGCTTGTATCTTCGTGCCAAGGACGGGCGTGAGGCCGCACCTCTGGTACGCCGGCATGAGAGCGCGGCGGAAGGCGGCCACGTCATCGATCACGACCCCGCTCCGTGGCCATTTCGTAGTCGGTCGTGGCCGTGTTGCCGGGGCATGGACAGACGTCCCGCCGCCTCCGGCGACGGCGCGGAACAGCGACGCCTGGGCCAGCAGCGCTGCCGGGTTAGCAAGGGCTTGCTTCACCTGCCGTCCAAGCTCTGCCTCCACCGTTGCCAACTCACCCTGGAGCTGGTTTCGCAAGCGCTCGAGTTCCTGGCGCTGCGTCGCGACGGATGTCTCAAGCGCCTTACGTTCTGCCTTCGCCGCGTCGACCCCGGCGCGAGTCGTCGTGAGCTCTGCTTCGACCTGGGCGCGTGTCTCCTCGCGGACCTGCTGGCGGACGCGCTCCAATTCCGGCGCGAGCGACGGGTGCGACACCAGTACATCAACGATCGTGGACGCGAGGTCGTCTACGGCGGACGACCGGCGGAATACCTCGACGGAGTGCCTCAGCCGATACTCTTCCAGCCGGACCCGGGCATCTCCTCCTGGATGAGTCAACCCCTCCGCCGCCTCTGTGACGAGCTTGGTCGTCAGCGCGAGCGGCGCCCCCTGTCGTTTCGCGCGTTCGACAGCGAAGGTGATCGCACGGCGCACGACGAGGCGATCCTCGTCCCAGTCGACATAGGACTGAGGTGGGCCAAGCTCGTCGAGCAGGATCAGTCGTGTCACGGCCCCTACTTCAATCTCGAGCACGTTGACGGAGGCTGCCGCGTAACACGCGATCTCGTGCCGCTTTGGCTCGGCCAGCGACAGCACCCCTGGCCTGTCGGTCGACAGGCGAACAGGACCTATAAGCTCCGACGGGGCGCACTGGAGGAGCGCACGCTCGGGAATGAACCCGCGGCGCCTTACTCCCGCGGCCAGCGCGTCGCGGACCTTGTCGGGGGCACCCAGGTCTCGAACATCAAGAACCTCCATGGCGGGGCTAGGCTCAGCGACGCGATACTCATCCTTGAAGCCCGGGTTGCCTTCGGCACGAAAGTAGAAGAGGCGTCCCTTCAGGGCCTCTCTCGCGTTCAACCAGAAAACCTGGCCGTCCTGTGGGAACTCATCCGGTTCGACGGGGCGTGGGTCTTGTCCATCGATTATCTCCACAAGGGGATCGAGGCCGGCGATCCCCTTGTCCTGGTTCACCCAGTCGACGACCCCTAGCAATTTCATGATCGGCGTCCGCGCGCGCGGTTGGCGCGTATCTGGTTAGCGACAGCGATGCTCGACGACCGCTGTACTGCGATGAGCAGGTGGCTATCGCGTCGGACGGATCGTGTCACCGCCGCTGCCTGCGGGCGTCCGGGGACGGACGAGGCCGCGATTGTGTACAGCCATCGGGTCGTCCGTCGTCCGTGGACTTCCTGGCTCGACTCCAGCGCCGGGGCGATGCGCACGCGCACGACCCCGAGTGCGTCGGCGTCGACCATCAAATCAAAAGTCGCTTCCGCCCGCAGCAGGACGCCGATCTGCTGCGCGGCCTCGTTCGGTGTCACGGACGACCAAAGGTGACGCCGACCGCGTGCCGTGGCGGCGATGTTAAGCGACACGTCGGAGATCGCTGGTTCGACGCGAACCTCGATGCCACGTCGAGCCTGTCGCGAGATCTCAACCCTGCGCTTCTCGCTCCACGCATCCACGCGGAAGTCGCCGAAGGTCACGCAAAGGCGCGGAACATCGCTCAGGAGCCCGCGGACGTCTTCGGTCGAAGGCTCCGGCACTACGTCAAAGGCGACGTGCACCTGACCTGCCATTCGCAACACATGGCGATCTAGGGTGCTTGGGGTCAGCTCGAGATAGAGAGGGGACGCGGCCGGAGCCAACCTGAGCGCGTGCCTGTCCGTTCCGCCCGAGAGGACAACGGTACCCTCCTTTGCCCCGATCGGGGCGTGCACCACCGCGATGATCGGTACACCTGACCGCACCGCGATAGTTCGACCGTCCTCGGACAAGCCTGAAGGGGCGGTCAACAGACCGATCCTCCAGGTCGGAGGGTGGACGTCCACGCCAAGTTCCTGGAGCCACCGCTTCGCGGCTTCGTTACCACCCGACGTCGGGAGTTTGACGCGCCACACCTGCCAGGTGAGCCCTGCGAAGGTGGTGGCTTCTTTCGGTGTGGGCTCGCACGTGGAGGGTGGTGCCGCCCGACGATCGGCGAGAACGACCAATGCGTCGCCCCACTGGACCGCAGCGCCTCGCCGCAGCCGTTTCCACTCGCCACGCTTCAGCTGGAACAGTGTCCCCTTTGGGTTGATCCCCTGCGCGAAGAGCCTTCGGCCATCCGACGGAAACGATCGAGGCCACCCGTCGACGGGTGACACCTCGTATCCCGGGGCCGGCGGTACGGCGAAGGGTACGCTGACCACGCCCGGGCGGAGATCGAGGGCGGAGATTCGTCCGATAGTGACGTGGCCCGCATACACCTGAACCGCGGCGTGCCTCAACTCAGACAGTGCCAACGTCCCGAGCTCATCGTTCGAGATCTCTGGGACGTGCAGGAGCACGGACCAGGCCTCGTCGACTCCACTGATGGATACGCCGATTTCCTCTGGGACGTCCTCAACGATCGCTTCAACGACCTCTTCTGGTGGATTGGCCGAAGCTGAGTCCGGCGAGGCGTTGTCGCCCGATCCCGGCGTGTACTCCTCGCAGGCGTCGGTACCCTCTCCTTCGTAGTGCGCGAAGTGAGGCGTGTACGTTAGCCCAGCCCTGAGGAAGACCCGACCGCCACAACATGGGCACTCGTACTCGCCACGGCCGAGATCTGCGCTCGCCTCGATCTCCTCACGCGAGCCGCTCTCACGCGCATGCAGCACACCCCACCCCCCTTTTTAACTGCGAAGAAGGCCGCGGCTTTCCCAGGATATCGCGCTCCATCCTCACCACCCGGAGATCCTCGCGTAGCGAGGCCAGCTCCGCCCGCTCCTCGGTGGTGAGGCCCGTCTTGCCCTTGCTCCGATGGGCGCCGGCTTGCCGAACCCAGTTGCTCAGCGACGAGGGCGTCGGGCCCAGTTCGCGAGCAGCCTGGGCGACCGACCTTCCCTCGTCGAGGACCAAGCGCACCGCGCCAGCCTTGAACTCGTCGGTGAACCGTCGCCGCTCGCCGCCCTTCGTCTCCATCTTCGACATGCTACCCGCCTCTCGTGGAGTTGCCAGGGAGTGGATCAAGCCCAGACCTGCCGCTCGCAGTGAAGCACGTCAGGCCTGGCGCTTCTGCAATGCGGCGGTGAGCTCTAAGAGTTCTTGATTTGCCTTCGGCGACGTGATCTCGCGTCCGGTCGCCGCGGCGGCCGCGCGGCGAACTTCCTCGCTGGCGGCAAGCAACTGGGGCAGCCATTCCTCTCTGGCCTGCTTGAGTCGCTCGCGCTGCAAGATCGCCTTGTTGCTGATGAACGCATTATAGCGTTCGCCTAGATCAGGTTCCTTCGCTGGCTTCTTGATCATCTCCTGCCGCGGAACTGCTGCGAGCGTAGGACGCTTCGCCGCGGGCGGCGACGAGAGAAGTGGGAGCGCTGCGAGATCTGGAGCCGGACCTAGGTCGTCGTCAGGGAGATTCTTCGCGCGAGCCTCAGCGCTGCTGGTGAGCTCTTTGTCGTGGCGACGCAGTTCATGGATCGCGGCTTCGAGGAACGGAGCCACCTTCTGGTCGAACCCCTGAACTACCACGACGGTCTCGAATAGCGAACGCGAGAGGATAACGTATCCGAGGCTTTTCAGCTCATCGTCATGGCTCGCGAGTCTGGCCATTCGCTCGACCCCAAAGATGAGGACCCGCATGCCTTCGAGTCCTCGTGCGCTCTTGAACGTGCACAGCCGGATCTTGTCCGGCGAAGCGATCACCCTCCTATTCTTGTCGTCCGTGTAGTCGGTGAACTCGCCGATTCGGGCGAGTGCGGCTGCCGCCCAGCCGCGTTCCACGTCGACCGGACCGGGCACCAGCACCAGCAAGTCCATCGGCCGCTCATCTTCGCGGAGACGCTCCAATTCCTGACGAACGAGGCGCTCGTATTCCCGGGCCATGAGTTCGGCCTTCTCGTCCGCGAACTCGGGCCGGTGCGCATTGTCGTAGTCGAGGGCCGGCTGGATGAGGAGGGTCAGCTGAGGCCAACCACCCTCGTTCCGTTCGAAGAGATCGTACTGTGCGGGACTCGTCGTCTTGAAGCGCTGGACGACGGCGGGGACATGCGCTGGATCGAGCGCGGCCTCGTAAAATGTTTGCGCGAACTGGTTGGCCGGCCGCGTGTTCCGGAACGTTCGACGCAGTCCGCATGGCCGCGACGCGCAGGCGAAGTCAGTCAACCAGCCGGCTCGCTCGCCGTACAGCTCCTGGCCCGTTCCCTCGGCTACACACATCGTTGCGTCGGGCTTCGCGAGCAGGCAGAGCAGCTCGAAGTGCCACCCCTTCATGTCCTGTGCCTCATCGACGAGGAGCGTGTCGAACGCCGCGAACTCATCGGGACGCTGTCGCAGGGCCTCCACGACCGAGGCGCCCCACCCGTCGTACCCGCTCTCGAAAACGCCGAGTCGCAAAGCCGCGTTCATCTCGCTGGCAAGCTCGAAGACGTCTTGGATTCGCAGCGCTCCGGTCGCGGCACTGGCGCCTAGCCAGGCGTCCAGCAATCGAAGGAGGTCGGCGGCAAGGACTTTGTTGAAACACGCGAATAGGACACGCTTGCCCGCCGTGGCATGTTCGAAGGCGATCGCGAGCAGGCGAAATGTCTTGCCCGTGCCGGGACGGCCGAAGTAGCGGAGACGTGTCGTCGCCCCGCTGGGGGCATCGTGCCGCGCCTTTTGCCGCACACGCTCATTGATCGTCTCGAGGCGCTTCAGGTCGCTCTTAGCAGGGCGCGGTCGCGCATCGGGGGAAAGGAGTCGATCGAACTTGGCGATGTCGCTCGGCTCGTGTCGAGACCATGTGTTTCCAGAGCGAACGGGCGGCTCGCGATAGATGTGCTGGAGGCGACGAGTCAATGTGTTGGGCGTGGGGAGATCCTCGACAAACAGCATCTTGTCGGCGAAAGGCCCGCAGACGGACTGCTCATCCCAGTGCTGGTTCCACCGGTCACGAGAGATCAGCGGCCAGCACGCCGTGGCCACCATGCGCGGGAGAGAGCTCCGGCCGAACATTCGGATCAATCCGTTCAGTCCTGCGTAGGCCTGCTCCTGCGGACTCTCGCCGGAATCCCTGCCACGGATCCGGCACACCTGGTAGCCGAATCGCTCGATGGCGGCGATCGGTACCGCCTTGATCTCCACCACGAAGACCCCAGCGGCTTCGTGCCAAATTACAAGATCGATATCGCGGACCCCCGGTATACCCGATAGATTGAACCAAAGATGGAGGCGAGGATCAGCGATCCCGTTGAGCTGCTGCGCGAGCGCGAGTTCACCTGGGTGTTTCGGCAGACCTGTGTGTAGCGTAGCCAACCATCTGTCCTATCAAACTCATCAAGCTCCCAAAGTCCCGATTGTCATCGCGCACGTCTGTTTATCTGGGGGGTCACCCAAAACCGGCCAGTCGTTGACACCTAAGAACCGGCCAGTCGCGAGCCTCCAGGACGTTGACGGCGGCGAAGCGGGACGCACTGCCCCTCCACTCGCCGAGCTGGAGCCGCATCTCGCAGGCCGCCTCGAACTCGGGCTGCCCCATGGTCGTGGAGACCTCCTTCATCGTGACCTCCGCGCGATGCGGCGGCCGCCGACGCCGAGCACCTCGTTTAGGCGGTTGACGAAAGTGCGGGGCTCAGTTCTCCTCGCCTTTGGTGGCGGCGCCGGCGACCATCGTGGTCACTGCCGCTAGATCGATGGTGATCTGCGTGAACCAAGTACTATCGCGATTCTCCCCAAAGAGCCCGTCTCCCCTGAGTCTGGCATTGACGACCGAGAACCCGAGAATGCCCGCTACGGCATCCACTCCGGCCCCAATCACAACGAATCGCGGGCTGGGAAATCTCTCCGGGTCGAGAGATGCTGTGTCAGCATCCATGGTACCAATGAACGCATCAATGCTGGCAACATAACTAAGAGGAGTATATCGGACATTGAGGCCGGTGACGGTCCCCCCCTTGGCAATCGCTTTGGCAGCGTTTCCATCTCCATGTATTAGGAAGGGGATACCCAGCGTAACGGTAGGCGCTACTTGAATGGCATGTTCGAACCCCAACCAACCGCTATTCCGATCGGTATGCCAGACCGAAGTGCGAAACGCACCATCAAGCAGTGGATTCGTACGATAGCAGTCTGCGTCACCGTTTTGATTTAGATAGTATTGTCGAACAATTCTGGTTTGACTATCCGACATCGGTATGGGTGCCTTCTCGATTGCATCCAGGCACGAGACGCGCTGCTTCCACGAGGCGCATGCATAGGCCTCGAGTTCCACGTCGGACGACCACTGACATTCTTCGGGCTTCTCCGAGCTGCATACCTTCAGGGCACACGCCTTCTTTGGCTGGATGTCGAGCGCCGCGAACACGGCCGAAAGCGCTCCCGAGAGGAATGTCCGCCTTCTTGCTTCCGCCGCGCCCGCTGGATCCTTCTTCGAAGCCGCGCACGCATACAAGAACGCGGCAATGGCCATGGCTGTGAGCGCCCGCACGCTGCGTATCCTGGTTCGAGTAAAGGGGCCGAGAGTGCGGCCGTTGGTGCGCCGCCCACTAGGCGGAAGCGGGCGGTTTCCCACTCTCGGGCTCTTCCTTTGGCGCTTCCCCTTCCGGCTCTTGGGCATTCGCATTCAGTACGGGATGCTCAAATGTTGGAACTGCTACTACGATGGCAAGCAGCTGCATGAGCGCACTCGGACTCCGGACAATTGCGGAGTTCAGGTCTGAAACCCTGTCTCATCCTGGTGGATCATGTCCACAATCTCACGTCCGCCTCACGTCCCGGGAACTGTCCCAGGCACTAGAATCTGACTCGTAATAAAGAGTCCCAGGATTGCAACACCGCAGAGTTCACCCCGCATGGGTTCGTGGGACAAGGAGCTAGCTAGCTCGCCCGGTCGCTTGCGTCGTCACCGGCGGTTGGTGGGACGTCACTAACGGGCGCGGCGACCCAAACGTGCCTTCGATAGCTGCAGTTGGACTTGGGGAGGCAGTTAGCAACCAAGCGCAGCTTGGCGAGTGCCCGGTTCTCGATCCTGCCGTGCGCGCTCGCCCGTGATGCCCCCAGTAGCTCGGCGATCACTGCGAGCGCGACGCCGGCCTGCTCGGCCGCGTCGAAGGCCCATGCCTCGGGCATGTCGAGCACGGCGTCCGCGGCGCGCTCAAGCGACTCGTCGGTGCCGAGCCGCTTCCAGACCGGCAGCGTCCGCCGGCACCGAGCGCCGGCGTTCAGGTGGATGGAAGCGGTGGCCGCGTTGATGTCGATTGACAGGTGGTGCCGGCACGATGCCCAGGGGTAAGGTCGCGGTCGGCCGCGACAGTCGGCTCGGGCGGCGGGCCGGTCTGGACCGTGGAAAGGGGCGGGCGCGGCGGGGCCATCGCAGCGCGTGCCGTCTACCCGCTCTCGAGCCTGCTCTACTCTGGGGCAGATGCTCGGCCCCGATGACCATCTTCGGCGGGTCGCGTACCGCTAAGGGCCCTCGAATGGATAACGTGATTCGTCACGGCCCAATCGGTCGCGGGTGAATCGTGTAGTTCCAGTCGCCGTGGAACATGTGCGGCTCGATTTTGAGTTCGCGCATCTGCTTCGGAGTGACTTTCTTCCCGATAGGGTACCGACGACGATCGATCGTGGCCCTCACGACCAGGCCACCGCTGTTCGTAGTGTTGCCGATCAGATT
>Ga0193753_10002667_pt1 | contig 13817 bp, 15 predicted proteins | sample H1c2metaG_FD_144925 | JGI IMG/M metagenome (GOLD analysis project Ga0193753, IMG submission 144925) | Soil microbial communities from a riparian zone of the East river system, Colorado, United States - H1c2 | ecosystem: Environmental > Terrestrial > Soil > Riparian zone | place: USA: East... | reverse complement strand
CGAGAGAAGTAAGCACGACGTCGAAGGTGTAGCCATCCTGCTGCACCTGCTGGCTATGGCATTGCACGCAACCATCGGCGACGTAAACGTCCCGCCCTTGCTGCGCGATGCCAGGGCGCCCGGGCGGATAGGAAACGCCATCGACCTGGGCAGACGGCTGGCGGCCGATCTGCATTTGCGGCACGAAGATAAGCCCCCACCAGGAAGCAACGAACGTCGCGAACACACCGAGAAAAATGAGCGGAGCGAAATTCATCGCGTGGCCTCCGCGGGTTTGAGTTTCACTCGAGCCAGCTCGGTGGGCGCGCAGCAACAGCAGCGGCGGCAGCACTCGCGCACCATGGAAATCACACGAAGAAGAATCGCGGCGTTCCCGATGATGAGCAGCAGGATGCCGAGCGTGCTCACGCGGATGAACGGCTTGGTCGCCACCATCACATCGGTGAACGGCACGGAGCCGTCGATCAACTTCCGGTTCTGAACCATTCCACCAATCAGGAAAGCGCCGGCGAGAACGAGAATGCCGATGAACGTACACCAGCAGTTCACGCTGATGAAGCGGTCCGAAGCGACACCCGTGAAACGCGGCACGAGGTAATGAATCGCACCGAAGAGCGCGAAACCGATGAAACCGTAGAGCGTCATTTGCTCCAGCCCCTCGCCGAAAAGCGTCAGCCGCAGTTGAGGAATCAGCGCGGCGAAAACGGCGAAGACCCCGGAGAGTGCGAAGAACACCACGGATGATTTGAAGAAGCCCAACAGCGGCACGTTCTTGTTTCCACCGGTGCCCAGCGTCAGCCAAAAGTTCGACACGGTGGCGATGAGCGGTACGAGAAGAATGGTTGTGGCCACCACGCCCACGCTAATGATCCAAGCCGGAATGGGCAGTCCACGATAGAAGCCAGCCCAGCACCCAAACGCGGCGAGGGTCCAAAATCCAATCAGCGCTAGCGGACGGCTGAACAGCGGGGCGTTCGTCAGCTTCGGGATGAAGTAGAGTGAACAGGCCGTTGGCAAACCAGCCGTTGACGACCAGTTGCATGACGCCGCGAACCGGGAACCAAACGAGCAGCAGGCGCGCGGTGGTGTAGAGCCACGGAAACCAAAACAGCGCCGCGAGGATGTACCATTGCGATGGGAAAAGTTCAGCGTCGCGACGGTTCTTGAAAGTCAGCAACGCGCACACACCGAGGATGGCGTAGGACGCGATGAGAATAGCCGAGCCGGCGCTCGGAAATTCCAGCCAGTCAAATCCCGTGCTGTGCCCGGTGAAAATGCCAACGACACCCAGCGTTACGCCGAGGTTCCAGAACAGACTGCCAATCGCGACGGGCGCGATACCAACGAGCGTCGTGCGCCCCAAGCGGCAGAGAATCCAGAGCGCAACCGCCAGCCCGGCCTGCGACGCAAAACCATAAACAAACGCGTCATTCGCGGCAGGCCGCGTGTGGCCATAGCTCAGCCAGGCGCAATTCGCGAGGACCGCAGGCGAGTGCAGCTTCACCGAAGTGATCAGCGCCAGCAGGGAGCTGCCCAGAAGCCAAACGAGGCTACTGAAAATCGGGAACAACAGCACCCGGCAGGAAGCGTCGATCTGCTCCGTGGAGAGCAGCCCAGCCGCCTTCGGCGTCGAAAGGGATGAAGCAGGCGAACCGTTCATTGTCGCTTACTCGAACTCGTTCTTCGGCGCCGGAGCGGGAGCACTGGCCTTCTCCGCGCGCGCGACGAGGTCGGTGTGAAACGCGCTGGCGTTCTTGTAGCCCTGCACCGTGAGCTTAATGGCTTCGTCGATGGGAAGGCGCACAACGCCCTTGGCCGGGTCAGCGTAGCCCCAACTGTTCAACGCCTGGACACCCGCACCGCGAATGTCACCGTTGTCCTTTGCCCGCGCCGTGGCGCGCTCAACGCTCACCGGCGGTGGTTGCGTGGCCTTGACCATCTGCTTCACGAGAAAGGCCACCAGCAGGAACGTCGCAAGAATGGCGGCGACATAAATCGCAAGCTTGCATTTGCTGTTGTTGTTTACGTTTTCCATACGCGCCTCAGTGAACAAAGCCGCTGTCCGCTTCCGCCGGCAATTCGTGTGACGTTAACGACTCCTTCAAGCGCGGATCACGCAGCGGATACGCCGCCGTAGTGCCCAGCGAGCGAAGGAAGAGAATCGTGAGGATGCCGCCGATAAGCAGGAACGCCCCGATGTCCATCCAGTGCAGCACGAAATTCTCCGGGTGCAGCGTGGGCATGATGTTAAACGACAAATCAAAGAAGTGCATCAACCAGGCCCAGACGGCGATCGGCAGCATGATGGTGAGCTTCAGTTTGACGTCGATGCGCAGGAGCGTGAGGAACGGCACGAAAAAATGGCCGAAGATGATCACATACCCAACCCAGCGCCACGTTCCGACTTCGCGCAGGCGGTACCAGAACGTTTCCTCCGGCATGTTCGCGTTCCAGATGATGAAGTATTGGGAGAAGGTGATGTAGGCATAGAACACCGTGAACGCGAACAGCAGCGAACCGATGTAATAAAAGTGCGTCGGAAAGAGCGCGTCCTTCAACGAGCCGGTGCGCTTCAGCACTACGGCGATCACGTACACGGTCGCCAGCGTCGTCCAGACGCTGCCCGCGAAATACCAGACGCCATACATCGTGGAGAACCATTGATGGTGGAGTGATTTCATCCAATCGATGGCCGCGAAGGTCAGCGTGATTGCGAAGAGAAAGATGCCGAGGTACGAAGCCACGCGCATGCGGTTCGTCCAGGCGGCCGCGCCGTCTTTGTCCTGGGCCACGGAGAAGCGGCGCAGGCTATGGGAGAGCACAATCCAGATGATGAAGTAAGCCACGATGCGGATGTAGAAGAACGTCGGGTTGAGCATGGCCGCCTTGGCGTGCAACGCATGGTCCTGCACCTTCATCGACATCCATGGATAAATTCTGTGCGCCAGCAAGGCGATGGGAATGAACAGCACGGCGAGCGGCAGCGACAAGCACGCGAGGTGTTCACAATAGCGGCGGATTGGCACCGACCAACTGGCATCAAAGAGATGGTGCGCGAGCACGAGGAACAAACCGCCGAGGCACAGGCTCAGGAAGAACATGAAGGCGAGCAGCCAGGAAAATCCGAACTGCCGGAACAGTCCTTCGGAACCATGTCGCCCGGCGACCACAGCGCCGAGCGTGAGAAACACGAGGCCGGCGACGATCGCGACGACTGGCAATTTGCGCCAGCGCGAAAGGTCGAGCGGGGCCGCGGAAGAAGTTGTGTTGTGGGAAGCCATGTTATTTCAACCCCGCTTTCAGTGCGGCGGGCACTTCATCGAGAACTCCGAGGCGGCTGCGTTGCAGCGCGCGCACGTAGGCGACAATCGCCCAGCGATCCTCGATGGAAATCTGCGAACCATAGGGATACATCGTGTTCTTGCCGTGGGTGATCGTGTTGAAAAGTTCGCCATCGGGCTGCGCAACGACGATTTTCTCGTGCAAGCTGCGGATGCTGGCGTAGCCGTATTTCTTCACGATGCCGTTGCCATCGCCGACCGGGCCGTGGCACGGCAGGCAATAAATGTCGAAGCGCTGTTTGCCGCGCGCCATGAGTTGCTCCGTCACGGGAACAGGAATGACGGCGACAAAGTTCGTCGTGCCCGTGACGCGCGCCGTGTTGATGGGGTTGCTCTCGTAATGATCGCCGCGAGCGACAGCACCCGGCACCGGTTCCTGCGAGGAACGACCGTTGGCGAATGTGAGGCTCGGCTGCTGCGGCCGCAGCTTGGGCTGGCGATCCATGTCGGTGAAAATTTCCAGCGGCGGCTGCTTGAAGATGCGCCCGCGTTTGCCGAACACGCCCATGACGGTCACGACGGCCAGCGCAAAGATGAGCAGGAAGTAGCGCATACTATTCCTCGATAACCTCAATGTGCTGGCTGCCAGTCGTCTCCAGCAGCTTGCGGGTTTCAGTTTCGGAATATTTCGGGTCAGTCGTCTCGATCACGAGAAAGAATCCGTCGTGCGTCGCGCGGGCGAACCGTTTGTTCTTCAGCAAAGGATGATGAAGGCGCGGCAGACGATTCAGCAGCAGCATGCCAAAGATCGATCCAAAGGCCGTAAACAGAATCGTCAGCTCATACGACGGGGGAAACGCCGCAAACGGGCTGAACATGGGTTTGCCACCGACGGCGATGGGATAGTCCAGCGCGTTCATCCACCAGATCATGATCATGCCGGTCGTGTAACCGGTGCAGCCGCCAATGAACCCGAACCATCCTACCTTGGAGTTCTTGAGGCCCATCGCCTGGTTCATGCCGTGGATGGGGTAAGGCGAGAAAACATCCCAGCGCCGGAAACCACCGTCGCGGATTTTTTCCGCGGCGTGCATCAGGTCGGCCGGATTGGCGAATTCAGCGAGCATTCCGTATTTCATCAGTGATGCCCTCCTTTCGCGCCGCCCAGCGGATGATGCGGGTCAGCCTGCGGAGTCACGCCCTTCACTTCCGAGACCGCGATCATCGGGAGGAAGCGCAGGAACAGGAGGAACATGGTGAAAAACAAACCGAACGTTCCGAGAAAAGTCAGAATGTCCACCGGCGTCGGCTTGTAGTAGCCCCAGCTCGACGGCAGGAAGTCGCGGTGCAACGACGTAACGACGATGACGAAGCGCTCGAACCACATGCCGATGTTGACGAGAATCGAGAGGATAAACACCGCGACGAGATTCGTCCGGAACCGTTTCATCCAGAAGAGCTGCGGGACAAGGACGTTGCAGGTCATCATCGTGAAGTAAGACCAGCCGAAGGGACCGAAGGCGCGATTCCAAAAAGTGAATTTCTCGTAGGGATTGCCGCTGTACCACGCGATGAAAAATTCCATGCAGTAGGCGTAGCCAACGATCGATCCGGTCGCGAGCGTCACTTTGCACATCAGGTCCACGTGCCGCATCGTGATGATGTCTTCGAGCTTCATCAGCTTGCGCAACGGAAGGAGCAACGTGAGCACCATGCCGAAGCCGGAGAAAATCGCGCCCGCCACGAAATACGGCGGAAAGATAGTGGTGTGCCAGCCGGGCAGTTGCGACACGGCGAAGTCCAGCGACACGATCGAGTGGACAGAGAGCACCAGCGGCGTCGAGACACCCGCGAGAATCAAGTAGCACTTCTCGTAGTTGTTCCAGTGGCGGTTCGAGCCGTTCCAGCCCAGCGCCGGGATGCCGTAAAGGATTTTGCGCAGCCGCGTCTTCGCGCGATCGCGAATCACCGCGAGGTCAGGCACGAGGCCGATGTACCAGAACAGCACCGACACGGTGAAATAAGTCGAGACGGCAAACACGTCCCACATCAGCGGCGAACGGAACTGCGGCCAGACGTTGTACGGGTTCGGAATCGGAAACAGCCACCAATCGTACCAAACGCGTCCGACGTGAATGGCCGGGAAAATACCCGCGCACATCACGGCGAAAATGGTCATGGCCTCGGCCGCGCGGTTCACGCCGGTGCGCCAGCGTTGACGAAGGAGAAAAAGAATCGCGGAAATCAACGTGCCCGCGTGGCCGATACCGATCCACCAAACGAAGTTGATGATGTCCCAGCCCCACATTTCGGGAGCGTGATTGCCCCAGACGCCGACGCCCGTGGAAATCTGATAGGCGAGCATCGTCAGGAGAATCGTCATGAAGATGAAGCTCGGGACGAACGCGGCCCACCACCATTTAGGTGTCTTGTCTTCGACGATGCGCGAGACGGCGTCGGAAATCCAACCGATGCTCCGGTTGTTCTCGACGAGCGGAACGCGCTCCAACTCCGCGGGAGGATTCGCGAGCACGGGCTTGTTGGCGACGTTCGCAGCCATTAGTGCGCTCCCCCTTTCTGGGCGGCGGCGGCGTGGGTTTCAGAGTGGCCCGCTTTCTCGGCAAACACTTGGGACGTGAGCGGCATATCGTAGTAATCGGGCATCGCGGGGTTCGGATTGCGAATGCGCGCGAGGTAAGTGAGGCGCGGCCGGGTGTTCAGAAAATCCAGCGTCGCGTAATTGCGCGTGTCGGCCTTGGCTAGCGAAACCTTGCTCTTCGGATCACTGATGTCGCCGAACACGATAGCCTCTGCCGGACACGCCTGCTCGCAAGCCGTCTTGATCGTGCGGTCGGGAACAATCACGTCGCCCGATTGGCCGGCCTTGACCTTCTGCGCAATCTTCGCGCCCTCGATGCGTTGCACGCAGAAGGTGCATTTCTCCATCACGCCGCGCATGCGCACGGACACTTCCGGGTTACGCACGAGCTTGAGCAACTCCCACTCGTCTTCCTTCTTCGTGTGCTTGAGCGAAGTGACCGGCGTGTAAAGTCCTTTGCCGATGGGACGCTTGTTGTAATCGAAATAATTGAACCGGCGCACTTTCCACGGACAGTTGTTCGAGCAATAGCGCGTGCCGACGCAGCGGTTGTAAACCATGAGGTTCAACCCTTCGTCGTCGTGGACCGTCGCATTGACCGGGCAAACGTTTTCGCACGGCGCGGCTTCGCAGTGCTGGCACATCATCGGTTGATTGACCACCTGCGGATCGTCGATCCATTTCTCGCGGTACTGCTCTTCGTCCGGCGTCAGCGGATTGTGTGATTTCTGGGACTCAGGACTGCCGGTGTAATAACGGTCGATGCGAATCCACTGCATCTCACGGCCGCGGCGCACCTGATCTTTTCCGACGACCGGGATGTTGTTCTCGCTCACGCAGGCCATGACACACGCGTTGCAACCGACGCAGGTGTTCAGGTCCACGGCCATGCCCCACTGGTGCTGGCCCTTCTGTTTCTTCCAGTCGAGCGGGTTGGGATATAGCGATTCGTTTCCGCCGGGCGGAGTTTCGAAATCCAGCTCCTTAACGAAGTTTGGATGTTCGTTGAACTGCTTTAAGTTTGCCTCGCGAATGATCGGGCGGCCTTCCATCGACCAATGATCCTGCGTGCAGGCAAAGGAATATTTGGCCGGAGTCGCGGTCACTTTCGCGCCCACGGCGATGTTCGGATTCGCCGCGCTGCGGAGCGGATAAAAATTGAAACCGACTTTCTCGTTGTTGAAGTTGGCGATGCGCCCGCCCTTGTCGCGGCCAAAGCCGAGCGTGAGACCGAGAACATTGTCCGCCTGGCCAGGCTGGACCCAAATCGCAGCGCTCACTTTTCGGCCACCGAGATCGATGTCCACGATTTGCGTGTTGCTAACGCCGAGTTCATCCGCCGTTTTGCGGCTGACGAGGACCGCGTTGTCCCAAGTCATCTTCGTGACCGGGTCGGGCAGTTCCACGAGCCAACCGTTGTTGGCCCAGCGTCCGTCATCGACCTTGTAGTCACGCGTGAAGATGACTTCGAGTTTGTCCTTCGATGGAGCCTCGACGGAAAAATTCGCGAACGCTTGAGTAACGACGGCGGCATTGAACGGCACGGCTGCGGGCTGAACCGCACTGTTTGCGACGAAGCCGTCGTGCAACGCTTTTTTCCACGCCTCATCGTTCCCGCCAAAGGTCGCTCGCGTGATGCTGTAAGAATCGGTTTCTGGCAAACCAGCAATGCGCGCGAGGACTTCGATCTCAGTGACGCCATTGAACAGCGGCTGAATGAGCGGCTGAACGATGACGACGGTGCCGTCCGCTGTGCGCGCGTCGCCCCACGATTCGAGATAGTGCGCGGCGGGCAAGTGCAAATCAGACCCGGCGAAGGTTTCGTCCTCGTAATAGCCGAGACGAACCACCGTCTTCGCCTTGCGCTGCGTGGCGGTCCAATTGAGATCCGCAGGCGCGGTGTGAACGGGATTGCCGCCGAGAACCACCAGCGTGTCCACCATGCCCGCGTTGAGATCGGCGGCGAGTTGAGTAATCCCCTGCTCTTTCAAATCCAGCGTTTCGCGGAACTGAACGGTTTTCCCATTCGCGCCCAACGCGGCGTTGATCGCGTGCGCGAGCAGATGCACGGCAAGGGGTTGACGATAACCAGCGACGACCAAAGCTGCGCCAGCGTTGGCTCTCAAGTCCTTGGCGCACTCCGCAATCCATTCGGGCTTCACGCCCGCAGGCAGCGGGAACCTGCTGGCAATCGCAGCCAGCCCAGGCGCGATGGCAGCGCCAATCGCGGCAGCGACAGCAACAATCTGGCTGCTGGAAATCCGCAGGCGATGATCGGCGTTCATGCCGGTCTGCGTCATCAACGTTTCGGCGATGTACAGGCGGCTCATCGGATCACCGGCTTTGGAGACACGGCGGCCCCGCGCGAAGTTCCGGCAATGCAGGTGCGTGTCGCTCTCCGCGCCAATGAAATCGCAGTCAAGCGAGAGAATGGCCCTGGCTTGATCGAATCGAAAGTAAGGCGTGACAGAGCGGCCCGTTGCGAGCGATGCCGCCTGGCGATGCACATCCACGTCCACCGCATCGTAAACAAACCACTTTGCCGCAGGAAATTTTTGAGCAGTGGCCTGCTGCAAACGATTGCGAGACGGTGAGGCGGCGCGCTCCAGCAAGAAAGCCAACCCCTGACCGTTGTTCGCGGCAAATTGGCGAGAGATGGCGCTCAGTTGATCGTTCGCAGCCTCGCGGGAAACATCGCTCCCTTTGCTGGCGAACCGCTGCGCGCGATCCGGATCGTAAAGACTAAGGATCGACGCTTGGGCAAATAAATCTGTGCTGCCGTTGCTGTCCGGATGATCCGGATTGCCTTCGATCTTCGTCGGGCGCCCGTCGTTCGACTTCACCAGCAGCGGAATAGCACCAGTGCGCGTCGGCATCGCCGTGGCGTAGAACTTCGCCGAGCCATGCACGTAGTCGTCCGGCAGTTTCGAGAATGGATAGATCTTCTGCTCCGGCTTGCGGCAACCAGAACCCATAAGACCGATACCGGCAAACGCCATCGAAGCGGACATCAGCTTCACGAAATCGCGGCGATTGAAATCGGCTTCGCTCGCTTTGTCCGGGAACTCACGATCGATCCATGTGCGCACCTCGGCAGAGTTCTCGAGCTGATCGATGCTCTTCCAGTACTTCACCGTCTCTGGCTCAGGACATTGCGGAGGAATTATTTTCATCGATGACAGGCGTTGCAGTTTTCGAGCGACTGAATCTTCCAGTCATGCACGGCCTTTTCGCCAAATTGTTTCTGCTTGAGCGCGGCTTGCTTGGGGTCTTCGTCCCACTTCCAATCCAAATCGGTGACCTTATCCGCGGGCCGAATCGACATGGCGGGATTGCGATGGCAATCGAGACAGAACGCCATGTGCAAGGGCTTGGCCTGCGCCACTTCTTCCATCTTGTTGATTTGCCCGTGGCATTCCACGCAACTGACGCCGCGCGTCACATGCACCGAGTGGTTGAAGTAAACGTAATCCGGCGTGCGATGAATCTGCACCCACGGCACCGGCTTGCCGGTGGAAAAGCTGTCGCGAATTGGCGCCAGGCGCGGGTCGTCCTTGAGCACCGTGTTGTGGCAGTTCATGCAAACGTTCGCCGCGGGCAGGTTCGCATACCAGGATTTCTCCACGGTGCTGTGGCAGTATCGGCAATCCATGCCCATCTGCCCGGCGTGAACGGAGTGCGGAAAACTGACCGGCTGCGTGGGCTGATAACCGACCCGGGAATACTTCGGCGTGAGATAATACCAGGCCCCCGCCGTCACAGCGGCACCGACGAGCGCGACACCGACCACGATTTTCAGCGGCAATGTGTTTGTCCACTTTGGAAAAACGTCTGACATGGATTAAATGCCCCGATTGTTCCCACCTCCGCCGAACCGGGCGAAGCTAGCGAGAATTTTTTCAGTGGCAAAAGTTTTCACCATCAAATTTTTTGAAACTAAAAGGCCGCTAACTTCAGCGGCCCTGCTCTCGATGGGCGAATGTTGTCGAACGGAAATTTGGGGCGCAAGAACTTTGTGAAAAATTTCACTATGCGCGGCCGAACCGCGAAATTTTTCCCGTGAATCAAGGTGGCGTCCTTATCTCAACGAAAGCTTTCAGAAAAACTATCTTGCACAAAGCTGATTTATCGCCAGTCCTGATTGCACAATGCCGCTGTCCACACGTTCCAGCGAAACAGCTTTCCGGTTGGGGCGCGCGTGGCACACGGACGGCTTTGGTTTCCCGGAGGTTTCTATGCCAGCACCAATTGAATCCAGTCCGCAGGAGCAAAGTCGCTATCAGCACGACCATCGCTGGAGCGCCGCGATCAAGGCTTCGTTATTGGCTGGCGCGATCGTCTGGCTGTTTCCTGCGGGCAATCCCTGGACGGCCTTCGCGCGACCCTCGGGCGCTTACATCATGGGGCGCGCCGTCAGCACCGATCCCGCCGTGACGATCTTTAGCATGCCGGCATTGCCGGCGCACCTCCTGCACTTCGTCGTCGCCCTGCTCTACGGCTTGGTCATCCTTGGCGTGGTGTATCGGCTGCGAAACTGGCGGGCGATCTTCGCGGGCATTCTGACTTCATTGGCGCTCTACGCGATCAACTACATTGCGTTCCGTCTAGCTGCGCCGCAATTCGTAGGCGACTACGAACTCAACGTAGTCATCGCGCATGTGCTCTTCGGCGGGCTTGCGGCCGGAATGATCCGCGGGTTCCTGCGCGCACCGCAACGCGTGGATCCGAACGCGCCCAACCCCGGACCGCAGTATCCGTAGCGCTCTAACCTGGCGGCAATTCTCGCTGCACGCGCTGCAAAGAGCGGCTGAGAGCCAACCCGGCGAGGATGAGGTGGTGGCGAACATGACACAGCGGGGGCCGGAATCGAGTGCTTGCCAAACACACTGCTGGCTGCGCCAAGTGGCTCATGCGATAGACCGATTCGAAGACGGCCGTCGCCATCATCACGGGCGGAGCATCAGGAATTGGCTACAGTCTGGTGGAGCAACTCGCGGCTTACGGTGCGCGCGTGGTGGTTGCCGACATCAACTTCTACACCGCGCAACAAGTCGCAGCCGATCTCGTCCGCGCTGGACAGCGTGTTGAAGCCATCGCCTTGGATGTGTCGCAAGCAGCGGACGTCGAACGCGCGGTGAGCGATGTCGCCGCGCGGCATGGGCGGCTGGACTACATGTTCAACAACGCAGCCGTCGCCGTGGCGGAAGATTTTCGTGACTTGTCTCCCGAACATTTCGCCGTGTGTTTGATGTGAACGTGATGGGCGTCGTTCACGGCGTGATGGCGGCGTATCGCGTCATGTTGCGACAACGCGCCGGACACATCGTTAATGTTTCCTCAATCACCGGCCTGCTTCCTACACCGATGCTCACTCCCTATAGTGCCAGCAAACGTGCCATCGTCGGACTCTCCAACGCGTTACGCATCGAATCCAAACGCCTCGGCGTCAACATGAGCCTCGCCTGCCCCTGTCTTGTGGATACGCGCATTCACGAGCGCTCCGACTATTTGGGTGTGCGAAAGGAAGACTGCATCGCGCAGATCCCGCGAAAACTCATGGTCAGTCCCGACGCCGCGGCGAGGGCCATCGTGCGCGGCGTGGCGCGGAATGAGGTCGTGATCGTTCATCCGTGGAACGCGAGAATCGGCTGGCGGCTCTATCGGTTCCGTCCTGGGTTGGTCGGCAGCCTGATGCAACGCTCGGTTTCGCAATTCAGGAAAGCGCGAACAGAAAAAATGACTGACAATGCTGGGCAGCGGAACCGTTCGTTTACACCTTGAGTTGTGGCAGTAGTGACTCGACAAAAACCTACGGTTGACGATTGGCCATTAGTTGGCCACAGTCTCAGCATGGCTTTCGCGCTTGCCAAAGAACAAACGCAATTCATCACGCGGATGATTCGTAGCGGCCGCTATAACAGCCAAAGCGAAGTTGTCCGCGCTGCTCTCCGTCGGCTCGAAGAAGAGGAATCCGATTACCTCACCCCGCCCGTGCTCACTCCGGCTCAGAGCGAACGCATCTACGGAACGAATGCCGGGGAGGAGAAGCGCGAGCGGAGTTTTGGCACGGCCGCGTTCTCTGCGCTGCGGCGCGCAGCCGGCAAAGGCCGCCGGGCGTGAACGCCTGGGATGTTTACTCCTGCGACATGGGCTGGGGTTCGCATCCGGTCGTTATCATTTCTCATCCTGCCCGCGCCGCGCGAAAAGATTTCGTCGAAATCCTCGACTGCAGTTCACAACGGGCGAGCCGTCCTCCGCTTGAGAACGAGGTCGCGCTGGATCAAGCAGATGGTTTGGATTGGACCACTTTCTGCAAGTGCGACTGCATCTACGCGGTGCCGCGCGACGAACTGAAAGCTCGCAAAGGCGCCGTTACCCCTGAACGCCGCCGCCAAATCGTCCGCGCCATCATTCAATCGCACGGCTGGAACGCCCTTTGAGTTCACTTTTTGGAAATCGCTTTTGCGTCCGGCAACTCGGCGACGTTCATGAAGCCGATGAACATTTCGTCCCAGGATTGTTCGCCCCAGTGGATGCGCTTCTGCGGGTCGGGATTGTGCGGGTTGAGCAGTGAGTTGTCGAAGCCGCCGGTGCAAAGAATCCACGAGCCGGCCGGCATGCGCTTGGGTTCGGCGAGCGCGTATTCCATCTGCCAGTTGAAATCGTAGCGCGGCACGTGCAGCAGCGTCTCGCGCCGGCCATCAGGATACAGCGCTTCGTACTTCATCCACGAGCCGCGGTTGTGCATGTGCGGCGTGAGCGTGTAGAGCATCGTGTCGCGCTTGAAGCCGGCGGTGGCGTGCGTGCGCACGTCGGATTCGCCGGGCGGAATGTTCAGGTCCTGATTGATGGCCATGCGCGACTCGAAATTGAGCGGCGGCTTTTCCTTCAGTAGATGCAAACCAATCTCCGTGCGGTCCGTCTCGGGCTTGCCCGTGGCGGTGTAGTGCAGCTCGAAATTCACGACGGTGCCTGGCCTCAATCGCTTGCCTGTGCCGGCGGGAAAACGCACAAAACTTTTGCCCGGCGACCAGCCTTCCAATCCTTCCGCATTCTCCCTGCTGGTCTTGCCTTCCTTCGGATACTTCACGCGCGCGATGACGTGATGCGTGCATTCCAGATTGCCGGGCTTGATCGTGACCGCGCCGATCCAAATCGTGTTCGTCAACTCCACGGGAACATCGACGTAACGATAAGCAATCACTCCGTTGGCGGGAATTTCCTGCGGCTCGGGCAGCGATACGATCAAGTCCGGCTTGCCGAGTGACCACTCGTTGGCCGGCACCTTGAGTGACGCGAGCCGATCTTCGCCATCACCGCGTGGCGCACCGGCTTCAATCCAGCGCAAAAGCAAACGTTTCCCCGCCGCGGTGAGCGAACGATCGTTGGCGAACTTGCCGTAATGCGGGTCGGCGTCCCAAGGCGGCATGCGGCGCGCGAGCAGCACTTCCTGCATCATCGCCGACTTCGCTTTCACTTTCGCGTGGCTGGACATCGAACCATTGGCCAATGTTCCCCGCACTGTGGCATCCGACACAACTCTTCTCCAGCAACGGCGCAATGTCCTTCGCGTACGAAATCTCCGCGCCATCTTCCTTCGCCGAATCATATTTGATGAGACAGCCGCGCACGACGGTGGCCGGTTCGCCGATCATTTTGCCGGCGAGAAATTCCTGCACGGCGCGTTCGAGATACTTCGCGGACGCGGCGGGTTTCTGCGCGCCCTCGGTCATCCGATCATCCACGGCGCCACGATAAAACACTTTGAAATCTTTCGCGCTGATAGCGATGGCTTCGCACGTGCGTTTCACACCGAGCATGCGCGTGACGCCTTGCGCATCGTCGCGCAACGCCGGCGTGGAACCGGCGCCATGATCGCGCGCTTCCTTCTCCACGCTCGCGGCGCTCTCGGAATCGTCTGAATTGATTATCCAAAC
>Ga0193753_10002666_pt1 | contig 13823 bp, 5 predicted proteins | sample H1c2metaG_FD_144925 | JGI IMG/M metagenome (GOLD analysis project Ga0193753, IMG submission 144925) | Soil microbial communities from a riparian zone of the East river system, Colorado, United States - H1c2 | ecosystem: Environmental > Terrestrial > Soil > Riparian zone | place: USA: East River... | reverse complement strand
TTTTCTACTTCAAAATAATTATGACTTTTATCCGTAACCGCTTCCCAGTTTAAACCAATTTTTTTACCCGCTAAAAGGTTTCCGTAAAAATTAATAAAATTAACAGGCAGCAGGTTCAGAAATGTTGCATTGCTTTTTATTACTTTAACATTATCGATATAAAATCCATCATCCAGATCAAATTTAAATGAAGAAGGATCGTCATCTGATGTAAACTGAAAACGTAAGTATACGGTGGCGTTTCCATCATAGGCAGAGAGATTAAATATTTCATGCGTCCAGTAATCATGTATTCCGGTAAGTGCCGGTATACCATTCAGCGTAGCATCATCCAGGGTTCCGGGTTCTTCAATGGTAGTAGATCCCCGCAGCGCTGTCCATGTGGTTCCGTTTGTTGAGGCCTGCACCTGCATCCTATCCCTGAAATTTTCTGCACGGTACCTGGTCCAGAAACTCAGGTAAGCAGCTGTGGCGCCGGTTAGATTAAATGAAGTTTTATACTGGCAAATCTTGAGTGCCTTTGTGGTATAATTGGTGTTTGCGGCAGATTCTGACAATGCTTTTCCCCCGCCATAACCTCCTGACGTTGTAAAAGCGAAGTTTCCTATAGTATAATTATACCCGAACCCGCTTGCCACCGTGCCGGTTGCGGTATTTATCCAGTTTGTTGCAAATGTATTGGGTGATTCCATATCATCATACAGCAATGGCGTTGGGTTATAAAACTTGGTAATGGTGTCAGAATAAGTATAACCTCCTGTAGCTACTTTCCATATAAATTTTATCCGCTGACCGGTGCCCAATGCAGGAAATAAATTATAACTGATACTGCCATTATAGGTTTCGTAATAACCAGGCAGGGAGCTTATGGTTACAGCTGAACCCGAACTCTGAATATTTTCCAGTGGAATCAGTGAAACAGTAACAGGGTCATTACCCAGTCCCAGGCGTTGCACACTAAAATTAAAACTACCGTTTAAAGCAGTAACGGCTATATCACTCACATCCTGCAAATCAACATAAGAGCCTGTAGCATACGCAAGTTGCAGGTTCTGGTAACACATACTCCTGCAAAGACTTATAATCTGGCCACTGGGCGCCCAAAAACTTGCCGCAGCACCAAACGCTGGTGTACCGCCGCCTGCAGCGCCTTCACCTGTTAAAGCATATACTGTATCTTTTGTACCAGTACCAATATTCCCCATCAGCATCCAGTCTTTGAATCCACCTGCTACTTCATAACCCAGCGCATCATAACTGTCTGCAGCCCGCATACCGTTATAGGTAGCCATAAGTGCGGGTATAGCGGTATAAAAATTAATTCCTTTTGGAGACATCGTATGCAAACTGTGGCGACCAAACGGCAGGGAATAATAAGGTCCGTAGGCGTGTTGGTCAAAACCGGCTACCAGGTGGTGTGATTGTGTAAATGTGCGGACGGCCTGGTTTTCCAGTTCTGAAAAAGCACCTGTTCCCCAATAAGTATCCTGTGTGGGATCTGAAGTGCCGCAACTTGAAGCAGGGCCTGATATAGGCGCGCTGCAATTGCCCCAGTCTACTCCCCAGTTGCGGTTTAAATCGACGCCAAAGCTTCCACCGGCATTTGGTTTCCTGTTTTTACGCCAGTCGCCGCCGCCATTCGGATCAGTTGACCTGTTGTATTCCCATCCGTCCGGGTTAAAACATGGGATGATAAAGATCTCACGGTTATCAACAAGGTTTTTTATCCGGGTATCTTTTGAGTACTGTTCACACAAATACTGCATAAAGTAAATCATGCTTGCACCCGTGATGGCTTCACGGGCATGCTGTAAACCCATATACAATACTTCTGGTTCATTGGTTTCATCTGTAGCCACATTATCAGAGATTTTAATTACCCATATATCACGGTTTTGGTAAGTCTTTCCCAAAGATGTTTTGGAAGCAATAGTGGGATAAGCTGCCACCAGTGCAGTCATAGCTGCTTCCATCTGGGGGAAACTGTAATAACCGCCCAGTGTTGGCTGCACGGTAAAAGCAGTGGGTACAGCAATAATATTACTTACAGGGTTACCCGGCCATTCAAGGGCAACGCGTGCGCCTGAAAGATCCACGCCCTTTTCTTTAGCGTCATTATATGCTTTGTTTTGTTCCTGGAGATCTTTTGCAACATCATCCGCCAATACATCAAATTTGATGTTTGATGCCTTTAATTTCTTTAACAATGAAGCGTCTATTTCTGAAATAATGGCGCCATTCTCTTCCTGGAAATGATCAATCTCCAGCAGGCCCAGAATATTATTTCTTGCATCGGTGTCTGAAGGGGTATAATATACTCTTACTTTACTGTACTTCGTCTTTTGCTGTGCGTGTACAGTAAAAAATGAAAAAGCAATTAATAGAAATACAATTACTCGAATTGGTTTCATAGTGTATTATTGGATTTATGTGGATGTTTATTACTATGCTTTATTGCAGCTTCAGTAAATCAGTTTTTCTAAATATATAACGGAAACGAACAGGTTAAATTGATTTTTCACATTAAATTCATCTTAATTTTTAGCCACTATTAATTTATCTGTAAAAATTTCATCCCCGATACTCAATTTTATATAATACATACCTGATGTTATATTTTTTACGTCCATTATCTGTATACTGTTGTCTCCTGCAACAATCTTCACATTTTTTTCATACACTGTTTTACCGCTGTGATCATACAATGCTATCTTAAGCGATGAAGCATTTTCTGACGACAACTGAATGGTAATATAATCTGTTACCGGGTTGGGCGAAACGGTTATTTTACCTTTCAGGTAAGAGAAAGAGATACTTTTTACCTCTGTGTATTTGAAAGCCCCGTCTTTTGAAACAATTTTAATCCTGTAATAAGATTTTCCTGATAAGGCATTTTCATCTTTATAGCTGAACTGATCCGGGGAAGATTGCAGGCTGGTTGAATTTACTGAACCAACTCTTAGCCATTGCTGCGCGTCTGCGCTTCTTTCAATTTCAAATGCTGCATTATTGGTCATATCGCCGGAAGTTGTCCATTTCAAATTGGCTGTTTTTCCATTTCCTTTCTGCAGATCAAAAGAAGTTATATCAACAGGGAGGTTTATTCCAAGCGTCACGCGGTAATCTTCTACCTCTCCGTCCGGCATATAACCCGTCATTTTGGAAGCTGTCATTCCATTAGCCGCCCTTGTAAGGCGCAAACGAAGATAGGTGGCCGTGGCTATGGTGAATGGCACATGGATACTTGTCCAGGTTAAACTTACCAATTGCGCAGAAGCACTGCTGGGTATGGGCAATGCGGTTGTTCTTCCTTCACCCACATCAAATACCCCGTTCATATTGAAATCAAGCCAACCTTCTAATGTGGCATTGGCTCCGGTATTATTGAATACACTGATACCTGATACTGTATACGTAACTGTTCCGGCAAAATTTAATAATGGCGGGGCTGCGCCCAACCCGTCTTCAAAATTATCAGCATTGGCCAAAACAGTTTGTCCGCGTGTTACCCATTCAGCATCTTCATGTGTACCGGAAGCTGAACCAAGATATAATTTAGTGTCCATTTCATGAACAGCCGGATCGCCTGCTACCGGATCATAAGTTGCTGGCGCATCACCAAAATCCACCAGGGGCCTGTAGCCCTCGGCCGCATCTCCCAGGCTGGGTATTGCAGGTGTATACGCCGGAGATGATGTTAAAGCTATATTGGTTCCGATTGTTCCTGTTACTGGATTGTAAAGAGCAATATACGGGGCAACTAAAGTATTGGCGTTGGCATAAGTCTGCCATATATTTCCATTCCAGTCTATAGTAGGCTGACCAGGTGTAAAACCAGCAGGTGAATTGAAATTGGTGGTGGCCGAGGTTGTCATGTTATACTGGTAGATATCTGTTTCCGAAGCCGCACCATCAAAATCATATAATATACCGTCCTTAATTGCGAAATCAGACCAGTCATGCAACATGTTACCCGCACCATCATCCGTTGGTGTAGCATATACCTGGCATGACCTGTAGGGTGTGGTACCAGTAAAATCAATCCGCCAGATAACTACTTCCCGGCCGGATGTACCCGAGGTACCTCCGGAACTATTTTTATTATTGGTTTCAATACCTAAAAAGAATGATCCGTTATAAAAAGCTGCCGCACCAGATTCAACACCCGTTCCGCGGACATTGCCGACTGGCGCTACAACTACAGGAATGCCAAGTGCAGTAGTGATATCAGGTACAATAGTAGTAATGGTACCGGTATTAAAATCGTACTTTTTAATCGCTTTATTTGTTCCCGGGTTGGCAGTTAAACTGTTCACGTAATACAATACGCGGTTATATGGATCATAGCCCATCGAATTTACATTGCCTCCCGGATCAGTGAAAATATATTTTGTAACACCGGTTGCAGGGTTAACGGCATATACATCATCATCAAAAGCATGCAACACATAACCCGGCTGGCCGGTAAAAGGCTTGGAAACACTATAATAATTGTTTGGAAAACTACCGGCAGAACAAGCAATTATATTGGAAATCCAAAAATCACCTGAACTTCCGCCCGTAGTAATTGTTATTGTTTTTACAGGTCCAGCTATATCTATATTCAAACTTGCGAGTGAACTTGAATTGCCTACTCCCCCTACCGCAAGCGATGTAGCAATGGGAGATGTTCCACCCGACCCAACAATTACCAGTGCAGAAGCGCCATTTGTTTTTGCCATTGTTACATTTTGCGCCACACTGGCCGCATTTTGACCAGTAACAGTTACACTCTGGCTATTATCTACATCATAAATACTGAATTTCAGGTTCTCTACTTCGTTCTCAAAAGTGAGGGTGATGGGCCCGTTACCGTTAAAATTAATATCCTGCTTGCCAATGCCATAAGAACCTGCATCTCCTGTATGGGTGCCATTTTCTCCTAACACCCCGGCATCGGCATAATTATTAGTAATGGTTAAACGCTGTGTACCAAAAGCAAAATTTTGCGTCTTTACAAGCGCGTTGGAACTGAGGTATCCATTTGTTCCTGAAACATAATTACCGGAGTATGAAAAATAATCAAGGTTATCCCAGTTTAAAGTCACCTGGCTGTAACCGGCGCCACATTGGGCCACCGCACTATTGAAGAATAAAACACACAATAAAATTAATGAAAGGGCAATTTTACTACATATAGATGTAAGCCCGCAGCCAGAAAGGGTAAACGATTTCCGTTGTTTCATAAAAAGCTTGGATTTAGGATTCATAGAAATTGGATATACAACCAACTATGTGATTAACGCACAAAATATAGATATTATTATCTCTGTGAAATATATGCAAACACCTATAATGTAAATATTCTGGCCCCTCGGCCGGGATAATACGTTTTACTGGTTTGTTTTTCATAGTCTGGTTCTAAATGATTAATAAGATCACCTATAGAGGCAACAACTCATATGCCATGAAAACATGCTGTAAACACTTATAAAGAAACAAGCGATGAGGGAAACACGAAAGAATGATTAACCCTGGTTGTCAGTATTTTGTATTACCGGGTTTTCGATGAATGAAAACACTTATATAAGAATAAAATGCGGTTATTGCTGTATTTTTCTCTATGCGGGAATCCAATTTGGGAAAATGGAATAAAGGAATTGCCGTTCAATAAAACAAGCGCAGTAGTATATAACTCCATTCTTCCTTATTTATTTCTTAATCAGCAATCTCTTAATCAGCAATCTTTGATTAAACAGTTCAGAACCCTGTAACCACCTGTATAATGTAAACCTGTATGATGTAAACGCGGTCAGAGATACCAGCAAGCCTGTCAATATTAAAAATATTAACCACTGATTTTACCTGTTCTGTTTTTACGCAATACCAGTTTACCTGTTATACCCGGTAACAGAAAAATTAATTGTGCAATAAAGACGCATGATGCAGCCTGGCTTTTTCTGCACTTATCCGGAATGGCAGGAACAGTTTTTTTGAAAATATCCTGTAAGATAATCATGGCAGTTTGTGCAGCCAGGCACCTGCACCGTAATAATAATATAATTTGCAGATATATAAACCTTGCCTATTTTTAATTGAACCAATGTTTTGCTTAGTATTCAATTAATCATTGCAGATGAAAGCAAATTTTATTACCAGCAACTTGCTGGCTGTATTGCTTATGTTAACTGCTGCTAAAGACCTTAAGGCAGATACTACCTATATTAAGTTCGGTTCCACCTGGAAATTCCTGGACAATGGAACTGCAGCGCCTGCCGGCTCAGGTGCAGCCGACTGGCGCAATATTGCCTTTAATGATGCCTCATGGAACAGCGGACCCGCCGAACTTGGATATGGCGATGCTAAAGAACGCACAACCGTAAGTTACGGCGGCAACCCATCCAGTAAGTACATCACCACGTATTTCCGGCAGGGGGTAAATATTAATCCTGGTTTATACAGCGGCATCCGGCTGAATACCTACCTGGATGATGGTGCAGTTATTTACATAAACGGAACCGAAGTTGCCCGATCTAACATGAATGCAGGCACTCCCCTGCATACAACCCTTGCAACCGCTGCGGCCCCGGAAAATGGTAATGTTATAACTACCATTGATATCCCTGCTACAGCTTTTGTATCCGGCAATAATATGATTGCAGTAGAAGTTCACCAAAATGCAGCCAATAGCAGTGATCTGGTATTTGATTTGGAACTGGCAGGTATTACAGGCACCGGGGAGCCTGCCACCAGCAGGGGCCCTTTATTGCAAATGGTGAACAGCAACGCGGTTACTATCCGCTGGACAACGGCTACAGCAACTACTTCAAGGATAGAATATGGCAGCAGCGAAAACTCACTTACAGCCACCCTTTCGGATAATACCTCGGTTACAGAACATGAAATGCGCATCACCGGACTAACACCCGATACCAAATATTATTACGCTGTTGGTTCGGTAACTTCAATTGTAAAGGGCAGTTATCGCAATTATTTTACTACAGCCCCACCGGCAAGCACTACCCGTAAAATACGTATAGGCGTATTTGGTGATCCGGGTAAAGGCGATGCCAATCAAAAGTCAACCAGGGATGCTTATATAGATCTTAAAAACGGGTATAATAATTCAGAACTGGCCATTATGCTGGGGGATAATGCCTACAATGCAGGGTTGCAAACCGAGCACCAGACCAATTTTTTTGATATTTACAACGATAATATATTTACAAACCATGTGATAATGCCGGTACCGGGCAACCATGAATACGCCAATGATGCCAGCGCGGCCGGAGCCGGTAATTTACGCTGGAACCTGAATATTCCGTATTACAGTGTTTTCACCCTGCCCGCTGCCGGCGAATCTGGTGGTGTAGCATCAGGAACCGAACAATATTATTCAGCTAATTATGGTAATATTCATTTTATTATGCTGGATACCTATGGCTATTCGCCTGATCCAACAGACCCCACTAATTTTACCAAACACACCCGCCTGTTTGATGATACTACCAATGGTGCACAGGCCAAATGGCTGAAGCAGGATTTGGCTGCCAACGCCGGCACACATAAATGGACAATTGTATGTATGCACCACCCTCCTTATACCAATGGATCGCATGCCTCAGATTCCGAAACTGATCTTATGGCAATCAGGCAAAAAATAACCCCCATACTTGAACAATATGGTGTGGATATAGTACTGGCAGGGCACAGCCATGTTTACGAAAGATCTTTCCTGGTAAAAGATCATACAGGATTATCCAGTCCTTTTAATACTGCTGTTCCGGGTGCCGGCACGCAGATCAGTACTTCCAGTGCCCGGTATGATGGCACTGCAGGCAATCTGGCTTCCGCCGATTTTAATGCTGCAACTACTTCCTGTCCTTATTTTACCATAGACAGCGTTTTCAAACACGGAACGGTATACGTGGTAGCTGGTTCTGCCGGGCAGATTGGGGGTGCAACCAATGCTAAATTCCCTGTCTGGTATTATAAAAACTATAGCGGCAGTACAGGTGGTGAAGTAGGTGCTTTGTCACTGGAAGTACAGGATAACCGGCTGGATGCAAAATTTGTAGGCGCTGGCGGAACTGTAAGGGACCAGTTCACCATCATGAAAGGTGTAAATAAAAAAACCATCGTTAATACGAGCGTAAATAATCCTACTACATTAACGGCATCCTGGGTTGGCGGTTACAACTGGTATACCACGCCCTTTCCTCCGGTAACCAACCAGGGAACAGGCCGTACACTGGCTGTAACACCCGTAGCAACAGGCTCTTTCACTTATTATGTGAACGATAGTCTCAGCCCTAAAACAACCTGTATTGCAGATACGTTTATGTTACAGGTAACTTCAGCCCTGGCAGTGGCTGTTACTACTTATACTGCTTCTCTGAAAAATAAAAAAGTGCTGGTAGACTGGACCACCTCGCAGGAAGTAAACAGTGATTATTTTACTGTTGAAAGATCTGCCAACGGAAGGGATTATGAAATGATAATGGTGATATCCGGTAAAGGCAATGCTGTTTCGCCTACCAATTATGAATTTATTGATAACGACCCCCTGCCGGGTACCAGCTACTACCGGTTAATTGCAACCGATAAAGACGGGGATAAAAAAATAGTGGGAATCCGATCTGTCAATAACAACGCTGTCAAATTATTCAGCATTGCTGTTCAGCCCAACCCGGCTCTTAACAACGAAGTAAATACCGTTATTCAAAGCATCAAAAAACAAATGGTAAAAGTAAAAGTATACAATGCCAGCGGGGCAGAAGTATACAGTACACAAATACAGGCCCGGGCAGGTAATACGGCGCTGAGGTTTAATTTGCCATCCGGTATATATGTGATAAGTGCAGAAACGCAGGATAGCATAAAAATGAATGAAAAAATACTGGTAAAATAAATAAAGCATACAAATAAAAATCTCTTTTGATCTTCTCAAAAGGGATTTTTATATATTCCGGCCGGCTTGCTGCATTGTTGTTATTAGAACTAACTTTAAAAAAACTTTCAGCCCGGTAATGAAAAAAAAACTGCTTGTTATAATATTTATTTTAATTACCGGGCTATTATTATCTTTCCAGGTTTCACAACGTGACATACCAAAAGAAAAAATAAAAGAATATTATCATTCACAGTTTAAAGAGCTTTCAGAAAAACTGGTTATTCTTAAAAAAAGCGCAGCACAGGGCCAGGAAGAAAAAACGATACAGGAAAATTTTTTGCAGGCAAGGCTTGTGTATAAACACATTGAATTATTTATTGAATACTACCTTGAACTGGATGCCCCCAAATTCAACGGGCTGTCCATAAACTTTATTGAGGAAGAAGATCCGGATGCATTGCAGGAACCACAGGGGTTTCAAATGATTGAGTCTTTTATTTATCCGCATTATGATACAACCAGAAAAGAAGAACTGTTACACTATATTGATAAACTATTATCACTTGCCGTTGGTACAGGCAATAACACAAATGTTTTTATCCCCGACAAATACATACTGGATGCCACAACTGAAGAATTATACAGAATAATTTCACTGGGCATCAGCGGTTTTGACTCTCCTGTTGCACAAATCTCTTTGCCTGAGGCCGGAGCTGCTTTATCAGGTGTGCAATTTGTACTGCAGACCTATAAAGAAGAAATAACAGAAAAAAATATAAGCGGGTATGATAGTGTAATGCAATTACTGGATAATGCAAAACAATTCACCAGAAAGCATAATAGCTTTATTCATTTTAACAGGATGGAATTTATTAAACGCTTTATGAACCCTGTTTGCACCTGGCTGAGTACGGCAAAAGAAAAAATGGGTTATAAAGAAAACCTGTCAAGGTATACACTCATAAAGAAAACAGGTTATCTTTTTGATGAAAAAAGCCTGCGGCTGGATACTTATATGGGTGATGATACCATGACCAATGCCAGAATAGCATTGGGCAAAAAATTATTTTATGAGCCGCTTTTATCAGTTACCGGCAAAAGGTCCTGTGCCGGCTGTCATCACCCCGATAAAGCTTTTACAGATGGTTTAACTACAGCATTACAACTGGATGAGCATACAGCATTGCCGAGAAACACCCCTACTTTATGGAATGCCGCCCTCCAGAGAAACCTGTTTTATGACAGTCGCCAGGGTGCGCTTGACCGTCTTATCACAGAGGTGCTGAGCAATAATAAGGAAATGAACAACAGTGCTGAAAAATCAATAGAAAAAATAATACATCAGAATGAATATGCACTTCTGTACAGTAAGGCATATCCTTTTGCAGATACGGTAATGGCGGGCAAAAGAATAGTCAATGCCATTGCCATGTACCTCAGAACTTTGATTAGTTATAATTCCAGGTTTGATAAATACATACGCGGCGAAAAAGATAAAATGAATAATGCAGAGATCGCAGGATTTAACCTGTTTATGGGTAAAGCCAAATGTGGTACATGCCATTACACACCCTTATTCAACGGGTCTAAACCGCCTGCTTATTACTACCAGGAATCTGAAGTGCTGGGCGTGCCTGCTACTACTGATACCGTGCATCCGGTACTGGACAACGATCCCGGCAGAATTATTTTTTTTAAAAAGGATTTCTTTAACCATGCATTTAAAACGCCTACGCTGCGCAACATTGCACTCACGGCGCCCTATATGCACAATGGCGTTTATAAAACCCTGGAAGAAGTGATTGATTTTTATGATAAAGGTGGCGGCCGGGGGTTGGGACTCAGCGTGCCCAATCAAACATTGCCACCAGATAAACTAGCGCTTACCAAAACAGAGAAGAAGCAACTAAAAGCATTTCTGCTTACGCTAACCGATACCACGAGCAATCATTAAGCTAAGAGAACAAAGAGAAAAAGAGGATAAAGAACGTCTTCCCCTCCTCTTTTACCCCTTTTCTTTATTACACCTGTCAAAGAACCCTTTTTTCCTCTTTTTCTCTTTGTTCTCTTAGCTTATCGTAACTTTGTCAACATTGAAAAAAAATAATTATGCAGCAACCAGGCCCGGTACACGCAAGACCCATTATTGGTATTTCATGCGGTGATATAAATGGCATCGGCATTGAACTTATCATAAAATCACTAACTGACAGCCGCCTGCTTGAACTATGCACGCCGGTTGTGTTTGCTTCTAATAAAGTGATCAACTTTTACCGTAAATCTGTACCGGAGTTTAATTTTAATTACCAGAATACAAAAGAGCTCAACCGTGTCAGCCCCAAACAGGTGACTGTTTTCAATTGCTGGGAAGAAGAAATAGCCATCAACCCGGGCACGCTCAATGATGTGGGTGGCATATATGCTATTAAATCGCTGACCGCGGCCGGCTTTGCTTTAAAAGAGAAAAAAATCGATGGGTTGGTTACCGCACCCATTCATAAAAAGAATTCGCAGACAGCCGATTTTAATTATACCGGTCATACCCCCTACCTGAAAAATTTATTCAATGCAAAAGACGTGCTGATGCTGATGGTGGCAGACAATATGAAAGTGGGCCTCGTAACTGAACATGTGCCTGTAAGTGAAGTAGCAAAATACATAACAAGAGAAACCATCATCTCCAAACTGGCTATTTTAAAAGAAAGCCTGCAAAAAGATTTTGGTATTGACAAGCCTAAAATTGCTGTGCTGGGTTTAAACCCGCATGCAGGTGATGAAGGCCTGGTGGGTAAAGAAGAAGAAGAAATTATTAAACCCGCCATTAAAGATTTTAAACAAAGCAACAGCAATGTTATTGTATCCGGGCCTTTCAGTGCCGATGCTTTTTTTGCCCGCGGCCAATATGAAAAATTTGATGCGGTTCTTGCTATGTACCACGACCAGGGACTGATACCCTTTAAATCACTGGCATTGGGCGAAGGAGTAAATTATACAGCTGGTTTAAGCGGCGTAAGAACATCTCCCGACCACGGCACTGCATTTGATATTGCCGGTAAAAATAAAGCCGATGAAGCCTCCTTTGTAGCCGCCATTTTTAAATGCGTTGATATTATTAACCAGCGCAGCGAATATGAAGAATACCATAAAAACCCGCTTAAGAGAATGAAAGATAAAATTCTTGCAGGGGCGGAAGATGAAAAAATTGATATTGAGCTGGAAGGCTAAGAGACTAAAAGAGAGAGGAATGTTTTCGCACAGGGCTAAGAGCGCTTTTTTTAAGTAATTCGCGCCGCCATCACATCAGGCATCAGCGCAGACATTCCGGGATATAGAAAACCGAATTTTTTAAAAAACTTCGGTCTTCTTCTTCGCGCAGGAGAAATCAGGTAGCATCACATCAGGCATTTCATTTAAATACTTCATCGGAAATTCCTCTATTAATAATATACGCGCTGTATGTAATTTCAATTTTACCCCGTTGGTTCTGTGCAGCAGTTGTTTCCTTTTTTTTCGGGCTGCCATCATCATAATCAAAAGTTACACCCTTGGGTAATTTATAATCCTGTGTGTTAAAAGTAAAAATAATTTTATCCGGCAGGGCATATGTTGTAAATTTTCCATAACTCATTTCCAGTTCATTGGTACCACTTTCACGGGTAGTAGTTTTTGCTCTCAGGATAAGTAAATTTTTTTCATCAATATACAATTTGGAAAGTACCACTTCGCCATTTTCATCCAGCGGTAATAATTTTACTATTTTAACAGGCAATCCGTTAATGTTATCATTGCCGCCATCCAGCGCCTGGTACTCCCCGCTCAATAAATTATTCAGGCTGATGCTTACGGTACCCTTTGGTACCAGTGAGATACCTTTCTCATTTTTTATTTTTATTTTTCCCGGTTTCTTAAAATATACTTTCACCTGTGCCGCCGGTACTTTCATAAAACTTACATTGGTTTTCATTTCGCCCGTAGCTTCATAATCATTCACCTTTTCCAGTTTCGCTTTTACCTTTTGTATTAATGAAGTGGCATCCTGTGCCCGGCTGTTAATTAAAACAGCCGGCAGTAAAAATAGTAGTATAATAATACGTTTCATAAACTCACTGTTAACTAAGAATATCTTTTCTTTTAAATATTACAATGGCGGAGCCGGTAAATAAAAAAATATATGCCAGCAAAATGCTCATGCTTTTTAATACTGCAGGCAAATTTTCTATACTTCCGGCTATACTTGTACCTTCTGCATCAGTCTTCAAATAAAAAAAACCTTTCCAGCCCAGCATATGGGAAGTAAAAAGATAAGGCTTTACTGTTCTGTCGTAAAGCGGAATCTGCAATTCAGATAAAATAGTAAATACAATCACTATGCTGATGGTAGAAACAATGGGACCGATAGAATTATCGGCAAAGACAGATAACAAAAATGCCAGTGCGGCCACCGTGGTTAAGGCTACGGTGGCATACGCAAATGCAGCCAGGTACCGCCACATAACATCGTTCCGGCTGATGATTTCCAGGGCATTGCTCCTGGCCACTATCAGGTCATTGGTACCAAACAAAACAATGCTCAGCGCCAGCGAAAGAAAAGCCATCCAGGCCAGTAAAAGGGCGGTATAAATAACCGTGGCTGTAAATTTGGCCAGCATCAGCTGCGTACGGCTAACAGGTTTGGATACCAGCAAACGGAGCGTACCCATATTGGCTTCTCCGGCTATTTCATCGCCTGCAACCAATGCTATTAATAAAGGTATATGTATCAGCAGCAGGTTAAGGATGATAAAACATACAAAATACCCGTTTAAAATAATGCCATAAGGTATATCCAGTGTATCCTTTAAACTACCCAGTATAAATTCAATATAAGATTGCCCGTCAAACTTCAATGCCACCTGAACAATTATTACCATGGCGGCGATAGCACCAAAGCTGATATAGGTTCTGGGCTTAC
>Ga0193753_10002665_pt1 | contig 13826 bp, 9 predicted proteins | sample H1c2metaG_FD_144925 | JGI IMG/M metagenome (GOLD analysis project Ga0193753, IMG submission 144925) | Soil microbial communities from a riparian zone of the East river system, Colorado, United States - H1c2 | ecosystem: Environmental > Terrestrial > Soil > Riparian zone | place: USA: East River... | reverse complement strand
GGGTCGTCTCATGTCCTTCGTTCGAAGTGGTCTGTCCATGCTCGCTCCCGTGCTGGCGTCCGCGCTGCTGCTCGGCAGTGCGCCCGCCGCGAACGCGCAGTGCTTCGGTCCTGACGGTCTGGACCTCGGGCCGTGCTGCGCTGCCGTGATCCCGAACCTGCCGCAATTCCCGGCGGCCTCCATGCCGGCGCTCGGCGCCTGCTGGGACCGCTGCACGCAGGGCCTGCAGCGCACGCTGAAGCTCTCGTGGAGCATGCCCGGCCAGACGGCGTGCGGAGAATATTCCGCCGGGCTGTTCGTGGCCGACGCGACCTCGGGTCTGCCGATGCTCACGGGCAAGATGATCCTGAACTACACGCGCACGTGGCAGGAGATCGATCCGGCCGGCAACATGACCCAGGTCTGGCGCTTCACCGCGAAGGCGGACCTTTCCACGGTGCCCGGCGGCTTCGTCGCCAATTGCCCGACGCCCCCGTGCCTCACGCCGACGGGCCCGCACCAGACCGCCTTCTTCTACGGCTACGTGGACTACGCGACGTGCAGCGGCACCAGCACCGTGTGGCAGAACGCGCTCGTGCTCAACCATGCCGCGGACCGCTTCATCCACGCGCCGGGCCTGTCGGACAAGCCGGGCGTGTTCCACCCGGGGCAGTCCTACGCGCTCATCGCGCCGCACTCGGCGGTGCAGACCTTCATCCCGGGCAACAACGTGGCCTTCGGCGGGCCGCTCATCGGCGAGGCCACGCGCGACGTCAACGTGCCGGGCATCCCGCCGGCCGTGTGCATGACGGAGGACAAGGTGCTCGCAGGCGTGATGGTCAAGCTGGGCGCCGGCTGCCTGGCGAACATCGCCCCCAATCCCAAGGCGCACACGATGCGGCAATTCCTGGGGCAGACGGCCTGCGTGAACGCGACGGGCCTGCCGGGCAACTGGGCCTCGCTCAATCTCTTCCCGACGCTGCCCTGGTTCCACATGGTGACCTCGAGCATCGGCACGTGGTCCAACCCGAACATCTACCCGGGCAAGGAGACGGCCTGGGTGGATGAGGGCCTGTTCGTGCAGCAGGATGCGTGCACGGGCGACGTGATCGAGCTGAAGTACGGCGGCTCCACGCAGGGCGGCTGGACCGCAATCCTGCCGGTGCCGCCGGTGCTCACCAACTTCACGGACATCGCGGACAACTACACCGCGCCGCTCCTCGGCCCGTACCCGCTGCCGATCATGGGCAGCGTGCGGCAGACGGAGCACCTGATCTACGTGAACGAACCCTGACCGACCTGCTCTCATCGAAGCGCCCGCGGCGAACCTCCGGGTCGCCGCGGGCGCGCTCGTGTCGGGGCGACGCCGCGCAGCCCGGGCGACGCCGCGCTGGTCGGGCGCGCGATCGGTATCGTGTGCGCCGATTCCGCACCACGCCCCGCCCCTTGCACGCACCGCGCTCCGGCGCGCGGCGCCTCGTCGGGGGATTTTGGTCCCGCACCCATGTCGGCCAGCCCCGAGCCCGCGTCCTCGCCCGAGGAGGTCCGCGACGATGCCTTCCTGCAGCGCCTGCGCGATGCCACGCAGCTCCTCGAATCCCTCGCCGCGAACCGCGAGCTGCTCGCGGGGCTGCCCGGCGAGACGCGCACGCGGCTGTTCCGCGCGGCCGGCCAGGTGGCGCGGCCGGACGCCGTCGCGCGGCGCCAGGCGGTCAAGGTGGGGCGCCGCGAGCGCCGCGCGGCGAAGGTGGCGCGCGAGGAGAACGTGCTGCAGGAGACCGGCATCCGCAAGCTGCGGCGCCAGCCGGTCTTCGCGTCGCCCAACGTGTTCGCGCCGTACGACTTCCGGCCGGACGACGCGTGCGACGCGCACGGCGAGCCCGCGCCGCGCGAGGTCAGCGAGCCCCAGGTCTGCTACGCGTGCAAGGCCTCGTACGCGACCATCCACCATTTCTACGACCAGCTCTGCCCCGATTGCGCGCAGCTCAATCACCGCAAGCGCGGCGAGCTCGCGGACCTGCGCGGGCGCGTCGCGCTGCTCACCGGCGGACGCGTGAAGATCGGCTACCAGGCCGGCCTCAAGCTGCTGCGCTGCGGCGCCGCGCTGCTCGTGACGACGCGCTTCCCGCGCGACTCCGCGCTGCGCTACGGCAAGGAGCCGGACTTCGAGGCCTGGGGCCACCGGCTGCAGATCTTCGGCCTGGACCTGCGCCACACGCCCAGCGTGGAGGCCTTCTGCCGCGAGCTGCTCGCCAGCCAGCCGCGGCTGGACTTCATCATCAACAACGCCTGCCAGACCGTGCGCCGTCCGCCGGACTTCTACCGGCACATGCTGCAGGGCGAGACCGCCGCGCTGGCCAGCATGCCCGAGCGAGTGCGCCGCCTGCTCGGCGCCTACGAGGGCCTGCGCGCGATCCACATGCTGCCCGAGGCCCCGACGCCGCTCCCAGCCGTCCTGTCCGATGTCGCGGGGCTCACGCACGCCGCGCACCTGTCTCAGGTGCCGCTGCTGCCCGAGGAGCTGGCCGCGCGCAGGGACCTGTTTCCCGAGGGGCGCCTCGACGCGGACCTCCAGCAGGTGGACCTCCGCGACCGCAACTCCTGGCGCATGCTGCTGGCCGACGTGCCCGCGGTGGAATTCCTCGAGGTGCAGCTCGTGAACGCCGTGGCGCCCTTCCTGTTCAACGCGCGCCTCAAGCCGCTGCTGCTGGCCACGCCGGAGCGCGACAAGCACATCGTCAATGTGTCCGCGGTGGAGGGCCAGTTCTACCGGCGGCAGAAGTCCACGCGGCACCCGCACACGAACATGGCCAAGGCCGCGCTGAACATGATGACGCGCACCTCGGCGGCCGAGTACCACGCCGACGGCATCCACATGAACAGCGTGGACACCGGCTGGGTGACCGACGAGGACCCGGTGGAGATCGCCTCACGCAAGGTGGCCGAGCACCGCTTCCACCCGCCGCTGGACATCGTGGACGGCGCCGCGCGGATCGTGGACCCGATACTGACCGGCTTCAACACGGGCGAGCACGTGTGGGGCAAGTTCCTGAAGGACTACAAGCCCACGGACTGGTAGCGCGCCGTTGCGCCGGGACCGTTTCGTGCTGATCGAGCTCAGGGAGAATTGAGTCGCGGCGGCCTGCGCTTCGTGCGGCAATCCCGCTCTCCACGGGATGGCAGGCGGAGGCGGGCGTCCCTGCGTGGCACGGGGCTCCCGTGCGCGGCGGGGGAGCGGGCCACCGGCCTCGTGGATGTACCGGAGGAGTGACATGAAGACGTGGTGCGTGTGGGTCGCGTGCGCGGTGCTGGGAGGCTGCGAGTCGGGGGCGTACACCAACAAGGCGCTCAAGACGCACGGGGCGCCGCCGCCGCCGAGCGGCGCGAGCTTCGACATCAAGCCGCGCGGCAACGAGCGCGTCATGGTGCTGCTCGCGCTGTCGGGCGGCGGGAGCCGCGCGGCGTACTTCTCGGGCAAGGTCATGCTGGACCTGCAGCAGGCCGGATTGCTGGAGGAAGTGGACGCGATCTCGTCCGTGTCCGGCGGGTCGCTCGCCGGCGCCTACTACTGCACGACGCGCGACGAGGGCGATCCCGCGGAGGTCGCGCCGCGCGTGTGGAGCGAGGCCGAGGTCAAGCAGCTCATGTCGCGCAACTACCTCGCGCACTGGATCGCCAACCAGTTCTGGCCGGTCAACATCGTGCGCTACTGGTGCACCGCCTTCGACCGCAGCGACATCATGGCGCAGACCCTGGCCGACAACCTGTTCGACCACCCCGTGACGGGCGGCGACCTGACGCTGGGCGAGCTCAATCCCGCGCGGCCGGCGCTCATCCTCAACGCGACCAACGCGACGCGCAATCCGTCGGGCGCGAGCGCGGACGCGTTCACGGCCGCGGCGCCCAAGCAGTACGGCAGCGTGTTCACCTTCACGCGCGAGGACTTCACGGACCGCCTCGGCTCCGACGTGAACCGCTACTCGGTGGCGCGCGCGGTCATGGCCTCGGCCACCTTCCCGGGCGTGTTCCAGGACATGACGCTGCGCGACTTCCGCACCGGCAGGCAGCGCTACATGCACGTCTTCGACGGCGGCAACTCCGACAACCTCGGGCTGCTCTCCGTCAAGCGCGTGATCCGCAACGCGGAGAGCTGGCCGGAGGAGCGGCGCCCGGAGCGCTACGTCGTCATCAGCGTGGACGCCTACACGCGACCGGACGGCGTGGACCCCGACGACGCCGACCCGCGCTCGCGCCTCGACCGCTTCGTGGACAGCAACTTCATGGACTCCATCGACGCGCTGCTCACGGTGAGCCGCTGGGGCGTGCTGTCGCAGTTCATCCGCGACGAGGGCGAGCAGCGCCGGCTGCGCGAGCAGCAGCGGCAGGACAGCCCCGCGCAACAGGCGACGTCCGCGGCGGCGAAGAGCGTGGACGACGAGACCTGGAAGGCGCTGCAGCAGCGCGACGTGCCCTCGCCGTCGCCCGTGCTGCCGCCGGAGGCGGGGCTGGCGGAGGGCGGCGCCGGCGAAGACGCCGGCGCGGGAGCGGCCGACGTGCCGCCGCCCGAGGCGGACGTCGCCGATGCCGGAGAGAGCGGCCGGCAGCCGCGGCCCGCCGCCCACCTCGGCGAGGACTGGGAGCCCATCGATCTCGACGAGGACCGCCTGCTCTTCTGGCACATCGAGTTCGCGGACCTGCAGGCCACCGACGGCAAGCTGTGCCGCGCGGTGAACAGCATCCCGACGGACTTCCGGCTGCCCGAAGGCGCGACGGCACTCCTCGATGCGGCGGCCGACGCGCTCGTCACCGCGAACACCGCGAAGCTGGCGCAGGTCCGCGCCGCGCTGGGGCTCGGAGCGAGGTGACGAGGCGTCGTCACGCCGTCGCGTAGCATGCGCGGCCTGCAGCTCCGCGACCTCTCGCGGAAGGCACGCTCACTCGCCCGCGGCCGACACGACATGATGAGCTTCGACACCTGCCTGCGCGAGGCCGCGCGCTCGCACGGCGTGGCGCTCGGCGACGCGATCGAGCCCTTCGCGCTGCTGCCCTACGACAGCGAGCTGCAGGTCAAGCGCGCGGGCCTCGCGGCCTTCCTGCGCGCGATCCGCGTCGCGCCGGAGCTCGTCGACGCGCTCGTGCCCGCGCCGCTGCCGCGCGGCTACCGCACGACCTCGCGGCGGCGCGCGGAGTTCAGCCGCGGCCGGGCGCGCCTCGCGCACGGCGGTGGCGGCGACGCGCGCACGGCCAGCCCGCTCGAACCGGCCGCGCACGGCGCGGTGTACGCGACCGTCGAGCGGCTGCTCGCCGCGATGACGCCGGCGATCGCGCACGCCGTGAATCACGTCATCCTGCGCGGCAGCTACGAGCAGCTCGTGCTCATCCTCAACGTGCGGGCGCTGGACGCGCGCATCGTCCGCAGCGTGCGCACGCTGGCGGAGCGCGTCGCGGAGCGCCATCCCGCCGTGCAGCACGCGTGGATCTACCACGATCCGACGGGCAGCCGGTACTACCTCGAGCTGGAGCGCCCGGTCTCCGGCGTCGGCGCCAAGAAGCTCTTCGGCGCGGCGGCGTGGCGCCAGCAGGTCGGCGACGTGAGCCACCAGGTCGGCGTGTTCTCGTTCACGCAGGTGAACCTCGCGATGGCGCCGCTGCTCGTGGACACCGTGAAGCGCCACGCGCAGGTGGCGCGCGACGACGTGCTCTGGGACCTGTACTGCGGCTACGGTTTGTTCGCGGCGGCCTTCGCGAAGGACGTGGCGCGCCTCGTCGCGGTGGATGCCGACGACGCCACGGTGGACAACGCCCGCTGGGTCGTGCAGCGCGCGGGCGGCAAGGTCACGGCGCTGTGCCACGCGCTCCGCGGCGGCGAGGACATCGCGCGCCTGGCACGCGCCGCAGGCCGGCCCGCGCCAAGGCCCGCGCCGCAGTCCGACTCCCGAGCGCACCGCGCGCAGCGGGCGCACGACGCCGCGGAGAGACCGTCGAGCGACCCGCCGCGGGCGCAGCCTCGCGGCAACGCACCGGCCGGCGGGGCGCGCCACATCGTGCTGCTGGATCCGCCGCGCGCGGGCACGCCGCCTGGCCTGATCGCCGCGGTGACCGAGGTGCTGCGCCCGGGCCGCGCGGTGGAGGTCTTCTGCGGCCCGGAGGAGCTCGCGCGCAGCGTGGAGGAGTGGGCCGCGAGCGGCTACCCGCTGGAACGCCTCACGCCGCTGGACCTGTTTCCGGGAACGACCGGCCTCGAACTCGTGGCCAGCTTCGCGCCGGCCTGCTGACCGCCGCTTCCTCGCGAGGATCCGCACGGTTCCCCGCGCCACGCACCGGCGTTCCCTGCGAGACTCACGTCCGAGGAGTCCGCCACATGCCCGCAGGAATCGCGCCCCGCACCATGCTGCCGGCGCTCGCCGCCGCGCTGCTGCTCCTCGGCGCGCAGGATGCCGCACCACGAGTCACGCAGGACACGGGCGCCGGCGCGTCACCGGCCAGCACGAAACCCGGGGGTTCGTCAGGCGCGCAGCCCGGCGCACGTGGCGCGCAGGACGCAGGCGGCGCGAAGCCTGCCGCGCCGCTCGTCACCGGGGCGCGCTTCGACTTCCTTCACCTGTCGATGAGTTTCCCCGACGCGCTGCGCGTGTCCGAGCAGCCGCCGTCGAAGGACAACGCCGTGAGCGCGAGCTGGGTGGGCAAGCTCGGCGCGTGCGAGGTGCGCCTCGCGCTGGAGCTGCTGCCGCGCGCGAGCTTCGGCTTCCAGGAGCCGAGCGAGGTGATGGAGGTCGTCGCCGAGTCCCTTGCGGACGCGAACAGCGGCGGCGAGCCCGGCTTCCAGTTCACCGAGCTGGCGCAGGTCGCGGGACCGTTCGGCGAGGCCGCCTACGCGACGTTCACGCGCTGCACGGAGAAGGCCGGGCCGGGCCCCAGCCTGGTGCTGCGCCTCACCGGCCTGCTGCCGGAGTGGGGCTACGTGCTGTCGCTGCGCAGCCAGCCGCCGCTCGCGGAAGCGGATCTCGCGCTCGCGCGCGACCTCCTGCTGCACGGCGTCGTCTACGACGGGCCGGTGCGCGACGCGGCGTGGACCGCCGCCGAGGCGAAGGAGCGCTGGCAGGCGAGCGTGCCGCCCGAGCTGAAGGACGAGCTCGACGACGTGCTGCGCACGCCGCACTACATCATCCTGACCAACTCCTCGGGCGGGAAGCTCTTCGCGAAGAAGATGGAGGAGTGCTACGCCGCGATCCGCAAGGTCTTCCCCCTGGTCGAGGTGCCGGAGCGGCGGCTCATGCCGGTGTTCCTGTTCCGCACCAACGACCAGTACTACGGCTTCCTCGGCAAGGCCTTCGACATGACCGCCGAGAACGCGCGGCGCACGGGCGGCATCGCGAGCCGCGACTTCTACTCCACGTGGTACGAGGCGCCCGGTGACCCGGTGCACGTCCACGAGGCCACGCACCAGATCTTCCGCAACCGCCTGGGGCTGCCGGGCGGGGGCTCGTGGTTCCAGGAGGGCGTCGCGGAGTACGTCTCCACGCGGGACAACGAGCGCGGCGACGCGGCGCGCGCCGTCGCGAAGGGCCGCAGCCTTCCGCTCGCGGACCTGCTGCGCAAGCGGAGCCTGATCTTCTCGTCGAACAAGGACGACAAGAGCGGCGGCGACGAGGCGGGCGACCAGTACAAGCAGTGCGCGCTGCTCATCGAGTTCCTGCGCGAGGGCCGGTTCGGCAAGGCGAAGTTCCCGGAGTGGATCCGCGCCGTGGGCGTCGCGCCGGCCAACGACCTGCCGGCGATCGAGGCCGCCACGCGCCGCGTGTACGGCGTGGACCTCGCCGCCCTGGAGAAGGAGTTCGTCGCCTACTGCCGCAAGCGCTGAAGAGCGCCGGCCACGGCGCGCGCCGGCGGTGGCCGCAGCAGGCGACAGCTCGCAGCAGATGGTGGCCGCAACGGGCGAGGCCCACAGCGAGCGCTGGCCGCAGCCGTCGGACCGCCCCGCGCTCAGGGCGTGGTCTTGCGCGCGGCCAGCGGCTTCTCCACGGCGTCGGCGAGCGCCTCGCCACGCAGGTTGGTGCCGAGGATCGTGCCCGTCGTGCCGTCCACGAGGAAGGTCGCGGGAATGCTGCGGATGGCGTAGAGCTCGCCGATGGCGGCCTTCCAGCCCTTGCCGTCCGCGACCTGGCGCCAGGTCATGCCGGCCTGTCCCATGACCTCCGGCATGCGCGCCAGCGTCTTCTCGTTGTCCAGCGACACGCCCTGGATCTCGAAGCCCTGCGCGTGGAGCTTCCCGTACGCGGACACGACGTTGGGCATCTCCTTCATGCAGGGCCCGCACCACGTGGCCCAGAAGTCCAGCAGCACGATCTTGCCGGCGTAGTCCGCGGGGAAGTTCACCGGCTTGCCCGCGGTATCCGTCCCCTGTAAGGGCGTGATGACCTTGCCGACGGAGTGGTCGGGCGGCGTGGGGATCTCGGCCACCGTGGCCTCGCTCTTCACCACGCGGAGCGACGTGCCGTCGCGCGCGAGGTCCGCGAGCTCCCACGTCGTGCCGCCGATGTTGAAGGGCTTGCGCACGTCGAAGCGCTCGCCCTGCACGTCGAAGGCGCCGTTGCCGTTCGCGTCGAGCAGCAGTGCGACGCCGGAGCCGGCCTCGCCGGTGTCGGCCTTCCCGCGGAAGTCGCCGCTCGTCTGCTCGTCGTCCAGCATCGCCTTGCAGCTCCGGCCGCCAAGGTCCAGGCTGCCCGCCGCGGCGTAGTCGCGGTAGTAGAGCAGCGAGTCCTTCAGCGCCTCGCGCTGCGGGTCGTGCGGGTCGAAGCGGTAGCAGCCCAGCGCGCCCTGCAGGGGCTTGCCCGCCGCGCCGAGGTCCACCATCACGGAGCCCTGGTGCATCACGAGCGTCGCGCCGGATTCCGACTTCGACTCCCTGGCGGCCCACTCGCACGCGGGGTCGTCGGCGAGGTCGCCGTTGCGGTTGGCATCGACGAACAGCCGCGCGGTCCCTCCCTCCGGCTCGTCGAGCACCAGCGCGATGCCGGGGCCCTCGCCGATGGGGAGCACGGCGTACACCGGCGCCGCGAGGTCGTCGGGCAGTTTCGTGATCGTCGCGGGCCGGTCCGCCGAGAGCGCCGCACGCTGCGGCCGGTACCCGCCGAGCTCCTGCGTGGCGCCCTGCGGCACGAAGTGCAGCGTCGTGACGCCGTCCGACGGTGCGGCCAGCGGCGCGGCCAGCGGGATGAGTGCGGTCAGCGCGATCAGCATGGGTCCTTCCTCCGGAGCGGGCGGTGCGACCGGGCCATGATCACAGCCATCGCGCGCGGCGTCCATGGCGCGCCCGATGCCGGCACGCGACTCGCGCGTGCGGGCGTGCGGGCGTGCGGGCGTGCGGGCGTGCGGGCTTGCGGGCGTGCGGGCGTGGCGGACGCACCGAGGCGGCGGCGGCCGCGGGGCCCGCGATGGCAACGGCGTGCGCCATCGTGTTCACTGTGCCGCCGACCCGCTGGCGACCCGCTGGAGAACGCCGTGCTCCGAGGCCTCTTCCACACCAAGAAGCTGGACGACATCCTGGCGAGCGCGGAGGACAGCGAGCACTCGCTGAAGCGCTCGCTGGGCGCCTTCCAGATCACGATGCTCGGCATCGGCGCGATCATCGGCGCGGGCATCTTCGCCACCGTCGGCACGGCGGCGGCGGGTGACATCGCGCGCCCCGGCGCGGGCCCGTCGCTCATGCTGTCCTTCGGCATCACGGCGGTCGTGTGCGCGTTCACGGCGCTCTGCTACGCCGAGTTCGCGTCGATGGTCCCGATCTCGGGCTCGGCCTACACCTACTCCTACGCGACGCTGGGCGAGCTCATCGCGTGGATCATCGGTTGGGATCTCATCATCGAGTACGCGGTGGGGAACGTCGCCGTCGCGATCTCGTGGGCCGGCTACTTCGTGGACCTGCTGCACGGCATCGGCATCGACCTGCCGCTGTGGCTCTGCAAGGACTACAGGAGCGCCGCGCACGTGCCGGGGCTGTACGAGAGCGCGCCGCACCTGTTCGGCGTGCCCATCGTGTTCAACCTCATGGCCTTCCTCATCGTGGCCGCGATCACGATCGTGCTCGTGTGGGGCATCCGCGAGTCGGTGCGCTTCAACGCGGTCATGGTGGGCATCAAGATCCTGGTGCTCGTGTTCTTCATCGCGATCGCGCTGGCGTACGTCTCGCCGTCCGAGATGGCGAAGAACTGGGTGCCGTTCCAGCCCAACGGCTGGGCGGGCACCTTCGCGGGCGCGGCGCTGGTCTTCTTCGCCTACATCGGCTTCGACGCCGTCTCGACGGTGGCCGAGGAGGCGAAGAATCCCTCGCGCGACCTGCCCATCGGCATCCTCGCGTCGCTCGCGATCTGCACGGTCTTCTACATCGTCGTCGGCGCGGTGTTCACCGGGCTCGTGCCCTACAAGGAACTCATCTCGCGGCCGCCGTCGGACCAGGCCGAGCCGCTCACGATGGCGCTCCACCACGTCGCGCCGGGCGCCGGCTGGGCCTCGACCATCGTGGCCTTCGGCTCCGTCGTGGCGCACACCGCGGTGCTGCTCGTCTTCCAGCTCGGGCAGCCGCGCATCTTCTTCTCGATGGCGCGCGACGGGCTGCTTCCGGCGTCCTTCGCGAAGGTGCACCCGAAGTACAAGACGCCGCACGTGACCACCATCCTCACCGGCGTCGCGGTCGGCGGCGTGGCGGCGTTCGCGAACATCGAGGAGATGGTGGACCTCACCAACATCGGGACCCTGTTCGCGTTCATCCTGGTGTGCCTCGGGATCATCATCCTGCGCGTCAAGGATCCGGCGCGGCACCGGCCCTTCCGCGTGCCCTTCGGCCCCTTCCTCATCCCGCTGCTCGGCGCGGCCTCGTGCCTGTTCCTGATGTTCTATCTGCCACAGGCCTCCTGGTGGCGTTTTGTCGGTTGGCTCGTGTTCGGCTTCGCGATCTACACCTCGTACGGCTACACGCGCAGCAGGCTCGGGCGGCAGCTCGGAAGGCCGGAGCGCACGCCGGGCAACCTCAAGCTGGCGTCGCTCGGCTACTTCCTGACGGCGACCGGCCTGTTCACGATCCCGCACGATGCGAACCTGCTGCTGATGATCGAAAAGGCCGGCGATGCCGGCGCACAGAGCCACATGACCTCGCTCGCCGGCCTGGCGCTCATCATCGTGGGGCTGGTGCTCGGCATCTCGGGCACGGTGTCCGCGGGCCGCGCGCGCGCGACGGCGTAGACCGCCGACTCCGCGTTGCCGAGACCGGGCTGAGCCGGTCCCGGCAGGAGGACATGTCCGGCGACGCGGCGTGGACAGTTCGCCGGAAGCGGATTACCGTCCGGAAGGCGTCGCGCGATGGGCAAAGCGCACCGCACCTTCGGGAGGACGGGCAGACAGCCCCGTCGGGAGCGAGCCCGGGGCCGCATCGTTCCGGGACTGCCTGCCACCGTCACGGAGACGCAATCATGGGAAAGCCCCGCATCTTCCTCGGCTCATCGGGACAGCAGGCCAAGCTGATCCAGGCGCTCACGCGCGGACTCGAGGACGTCGCGCGCGTCGAGCCGTGGACGAGCTCCTTCAATCCCGGGACCACCACGCTGGAGCGCCTCCTCGAGCTGACGCACGAGGTCGACTTCGCCGCGTTCGTGTTCGCCCGCGATGACTGGACGAGCGCGAGTGCGAGTGCGAGTGCGAGCCCGAGCGCGAGTGCGAGCGCGAGCCCGAGCCCGGGTGCGAGCCCGAGTGCGCCGGCGGCGCCGCTGCCCGAATCGGGCCAGGCGTCCCCGCGCGACAATGTCGTCTTCGAGGCAGGCCTCTTCGGCGGCGTGCTCGGGCTGCGCCGGACCTTCATCCTGCACGCCAGCGGCGCCAAGCTGCCCACCGACCTTCTCGGCCTGACCTGCGTGCGCTACGGCGGCACGGCGACCGCGGCCGAGATGCGAACCGTCAACGAGAAGCTCCGCAAGGCGATCGAGAGCGAGGGCCACCGCGCGAGCATCGAGGGCCTGTGGTGGCAGTACTCGCTGACGGAGCGCAGCGCGAAGGAGCCCTCGGCCGTGAGCCTGCTGCGCATCGCGCGCGACCGCGAGGGCCTGCTCGAGGTCACCGGCCGCTCGTGGCGGGCGAACGGCGGACTGTCCGCGCGGTACTGGAGCGAGGCGGTGAAGGAGCGCTCTGATGCGTCGGGGATCTTCTACTACTGGAAGGGCGAGCGGCCGATGGATCCCGACGCGCCGCAGCTCGACGGGACGGGCGAGATCCGGATGGAATCGACCGACCGCGCCTCCGGGTACTTCACGACGCGCGCGGACGGCAACCCGAACGTCAACGCGCGGACGTCCGGCGTCTACTGCCGCGCCGAAGCCGAGGACCTGTCCATCCTGGACGGGAACGACGACCGGCGGCGCGCGGCGCTGCTCGCGGAGCGCCTGAAGAACTGGAGGTCCTTCACGAACATCGGCGATTCCGCGGCGCAGGGCGCTCCGGCCGCGGGCTGAGGTCGGCGGGACTCAGGGCGTGACCGCGGCGAGCGCGTTGCTCGCCGCGAATCCCTTCGGCCCCTGCGGGTCCACGATCCAGTGCTGCAGCCAGAAGGCGAAGCCCGACGGCACGCTCGCGGGCCACGCGAAGGCCAGCACGTTGCTGCCGGCCGCGCTCACGGGCAGGCCGGCGAGCAGCACGTCGGGCTTGGGCACGAGCACGCCGCCCTTGAACGGCGCGTCGATCGCCGTGAAGCCGGCGACCAGCGCAGTGAGCGACAGCGGCCGCGCGTTGGCGAGCGCGATCGTCGCGAGCTCGCCGCCGCACAGGCTCGCGCTGGCGGTGAGCACCGGCGCGCCGAGCGTGCCGGGCAGCGCGCCGCCGGCGTCGGTCCACGGCAGCTCGGGGTCGCCGTGCGGGCACGGCGCGAGGAACAGCGTGAGCTTCAGCGTGTCGAAGTGACCGTCCACCGGGCCGATGCCGGTGCCGCCGCCGGGCAGGGTGAAGGGCTTGCCGCCCGACCACCCCAGGAACCAGGTCCAGAAGGAGTCGCTGTCGGGGATGCCGAGCGTGCCGTTCAGCGCGTCGGACTCGATGACGGCCGTGAAGGTGCCCGCGCCGGCCCAGCCCTCGGTGTCGCTCGAGACGCCGAGCGCGCCGCTGCCGGGGAAGCCGAAGAACGCCGCGCTGATGGACCACGGCCCGGCGTCCGCGCTCGTGAAGGTCGCGTCGAGCCGCGCGTGGATCACCTGGCCCGTCGCGATGCTGAGGCCGATCAGCTCGCCGGACACGGTGTCCGGCGTGAACGGCGACAGGTCGAAGACGACCGTCCTCGGGGCCGGCGATTGTGCGGCGAGCTGGCCCCCGCCGGAGAGCAGGGCGAGCGCGGCCGCGGCCGCGGCGCGCCGGAGCGGGAATCGGCGGGAGGCGATGAGGTGCATGCGAGGTCTCCGCGGCATGAGGGTGCTGCGGATCTTCACCCGTCTCGCAGCGCGCGTCGAGTGCCCGCCCAGACTTTCGGGCGCGGCGGTCTCGGCCGCCGCGCCGCCCTCACTTCCCGGGGCCGTTCGCCGCGACGGCGCTGCCGCCCGGCGCGAGGCCCGCGGCCTTCACGGCGTTCTCGCGCGTGCGCTGCAGGAAGTACTGCACGCAGCACACGGCGATGAGGCCCCACTGCGCGAGGTAGTAGCTCCACAGCGCGGTGTGGATGCCGCTCGTGAAGCCGTAGCTGTGCAGGCCGACGCCCAGCAGGTTCACGCCGAACCACGAGAAGGCGATCACCGTCCCGAGGAAGCCCACGGCCGCCGCCGTGCCGAAGTCGCGCAGGAAGCCGCCCATGCGCGCGACTTCGGCACGGCGGCGGCCGT
>Ga0193753_10002664_pt1 | contig 13828 bp, 9 predicted proteins | sample H1c2metaG_FD_144925 | JGI IMG/M metagenome (GOLD analysis project Ga0193753, IMG submission 144925) | Soil microbial communities from a riparian zone of the East river system, Colorado, United States - H1c2 | ecosystem: Environmental > Terrestrial > Soil > Riparian zone | place: USA: East River... | reverse complement strand
CAATGCGGCGGTGACACCGGGCACGACCAACTGGAAGAAGTTCACGACATCCTTCGTGGCCACGGGGTCTTCCACGAAAATCACGTTCCTCAACGGCACTCCGGCTCCCATCACCGAGGCGGGCCTGGACAGTGTCGTCCTGACGCCGGTGTTCTCGGAGGTCGGAGCGGGACTGGCCGGCGTCAACGGCGTTCCGCACCTCGCGGGGGCAGGCACGCTGGCCTCGGGCTCCGCGGGAAGCCTGTCGCTGACGGCGGCCCGGCCGTCCTCAGCGGCGGTCCTGTTCATGTCGCTGGCGAGTACGCCGACGCCCTTCAAGGGCGGGACTCTGATTCCCGTTCCGACCTTGCTGACACTGAACATGTTCACGAACGGAAGCGGCGGGATCGTGCTGCCTTTCGTGTGGCCGTCGGGCATGCCTCCGGCGACCTCGATCTACTTCCAGTACGCGATCCAGGACGCGGCAGCCGTGAAGGGAGTCGCGTTGAGCAACGGGTTGAAGGGCATCACCCCCTGAGCCGCAGGAGATCGCGATCGAAGTGCAATCGTCCTCGTGGTTCGCCGACAGCCGGGTCTGTGGCGTATTCTTCAACAGATTCGGACTGGTCTGCCTCGTCTGTCCCGTCGATTGGCTGGAAGAGTGGACATCAGGTGGCATAGTCGTCGTTACCAGGTGAGTCGTGCAGGGTCTGGCGTACTGTCTGGTGTGGCGCACGTCCAGGATCAGCACGCGCCCTCCCGATCTGAGCACCCGCGCGATCTCGCGCACGGCGGCCTGCCGCTCGCCGGCGTCGTAGATATTGTGCAGCGCCATGCTCGAGAGGATGTCCGCGGCGCTCGCGGGGCGCCGGCCAGCGCCAGCCAGCGCCGCACCGGCTTTCGCCGGGTCATGGTTCAGATCGGCCGCCGGCGGCGGTGTACGGACTCCGGCATCGTCCCTGCAGGCCGGCTTTCGCGGACCCGGCCGCGGTGAAGGGCGTCTCGCTCATGCAGGGCCTGGAGATGGAGATCGGCTGAAGCGGCCTCAGCCGTCGATCCGCCGCCTCGTCCGGCTGCATCGCCCTGCATCCTCCCCCCGGCCCACGCCTGTGGGCCAGAGAGCGCCGCAAGGCTACGATCGGGCCGGCAGGGCGACTTTCAGCCCTGGCCCGCAGTCGAGTACGAATACGGTTGGCTGGCGTGCTTGCGCGAGCTCGGCCTTTCCCAGGAATCCATCAGCCAGGAGGACGTCCGCATGCGACGCCTGTTGTTCGCCACGATCTCGGCCACGCTCGTGTGGGCCATGCCGGCGTCGGCCCACTTTCCGTTCGTCGTGCCGACCGCGGGAAACACCTCGGCCTCGCTGGTGATGAGCGAGTCGCTCGATCCCGACTCGGAAGTCGACATCAACCTCCTCAACGGGGCGGTTCTCTCGCTGCGGAGGGCGGATGGCACGGAGCTGCCGCTCGCGTTGACGAAGGGCGAGGACTTCCTGACGCTTCCGTTGCCGGGCGAGGGAACGCGTGTCGTGCACGGCCTCGTCGACCTGGGCGTGATGAAGCGCGGCAGGACGCACGTGCTGCTGTACTACCCCAAGACGATCGTCGGCGATCCCTTCGATGCCAGCACGCGGTTGCGCGGACTGGTGCCCATCGAGCTGGTTCCCGTTCGGGACGAAGCGGGCGTCCGTCTTCAACTCATCATCAATGGCAGTCCCGCGCCGCTGACTGAGTTGCACATCATCGGATCCGATGGCAGGGACACCCAGCAGATGACGGACGCCGACGGCCGGACGGCGGTCTTCGAGACCGCGGGCAGATTCGGCGCGTGGGCAAGACATTGGGTCGATCAGGCCGGTGAGCGCGACGGGCAGGCCTACGAGCAGGTGCGCAACTATGCCACGCTCGTTTTCGACGTTCCGGCGGCACCCGCGGAGCGTGCGGAGGCGGCGGCGAGTCTGCCGGGCGTGACCGTGCGAACGCCCTTGCCCGAAGCCGTGGCCAGCTTTGGCGCGGTGGAGAGCGACGGTTGGCTCTACGTCTACGGCGGCCACACCGCCGATCGGCATGAGTATTCGACTGCCACCATTTCGGGTCGGTTTCACCGCCTGAACCTGAAAGGCGACGGCGAGTGGGAAGAACTCGCGGGCGGAGTCCACATCCAGGGGCTCAATCTTGCGGCGTACCGCGGCTCGATCTACCGGGCGGGGGGCATGGAGCCGCGCAACGCGCCCGATGCGTCGCCCGATCGTCATTCCATCGCCGAGGTGGCGCGCTTCTCTCCGGCCACGAACGAGTGGGTCGCGCTTCCGCCGCTGCCCAGGCCGCGCTCTTCGCACGATCTCGTCGTGGTCGACAGCCAGCTTCTGGCAATCGGCGGCTGGTGGCTGAAAGGCGAGGGCGCCCGCACGGAGTGGCTCGACACGGTCGATGTGCTGTCACTCGACGCCGACACGCCGGCATGGCGGAGCATTCCCCAGCCGTTCAGCCGGCGCGCCCTCATCGTCACCGCGCTCGGGCAGCAAGTGTTCGTCATCGGTGGTTTCGACGCCTTCGACACGGCCATGCTCGATGTCGACATCCTCGACGTGTCGACGGGCACGTGGACCAAGGGCCCGCCGATTCCGGGCGACGAGAGCAATGGTTTCGGCCCCGCGGCGTGCACCCATGACGGCTCGGTCTACCTGAGCGTGGCATCGGGCGATCTCTACCGGCTCAGCGACGATCACACGGCCTGGGAACCCTGCGCGAAGACCACACCGCGCATCGTGCACCGCCTGATTCCCTTCGGCGACGAGATCCTGGTGGTGGGCGGCGCGGCGGAGGAGCGCATGCTCGACCTCATCGAGGCCGTGCACGTGGGCAAGCGTCAAGCCGCTCCTGAGGCCACGCCGGACACGGAGCCCGCCAAGAAGTAGATCACGTCGCCTCAGCGCCCCGCGGCAATCAACTCGCGCCCCTTGCCTTCGACGATCGTGGCCGCACCTCCGCCATTGTTGGACATCACGGCGATCGTGTACCCCGCATCCAGGTACATGCTCAGCACCGCGCTGATCCCGTTGAATCCGCCCGAGTGGCCGACGATCGTCCCGACCGGGCTCCGCCGGGTCCGCTCCTACGCCCGAGTCTGCGGGATGGTCGTCGAGTCGGCGCAGGGATCCGGCCCGGACTGCGCTCGGATGCCGCTCGGGGCGAGCAGGGAGACCAGCAGGATCAGGACCAGTCTGGCGCGCATGGCATTCAGCGCGCCGCGTCGTCCATCACGTCGAGCACGCCCGGCGCGGCCACGAGCGCCGAGATCGACGCGCGGTCCTTCGGCACGAGCGCCGTGATGACCTCGCAGCCTTCGGGCGTGATGGCCACGACGTCCTCGACGCGGATGCCGATGTGCTGCTCGCTGTCGTAGAGGCCGGGCTCGATCGTGAAGACGCAGCCGGGCTCCAGCACCGACCGGTAGTCGGCGGTGTCGTGCACCTCGAGGCCGACCCAGTGACAGTTGCCGTGGCGGACCAGCTTCGTGAAGCCGCGCTCCGCGAGCACGGCATGGCAGGCCTGCTCGACGTCCTCGAGGCGGACGCCGGGCCGCGCGGCGGCGATGCCTGCGGCCTGCGCCGCGAGCACCGCGTCGTGCAGCTCCACCATGCGCGGCGTCCAGAGGCCGTCGGTGGGCCAGCTCCGCGTGATGTCGGTCGTGTAGTGATCCACTTCCGGGCCGTAGTCCAGGCAGATCATCTCGCCCGGCTGCAGGACGCGGTTGTCCAGCCAGTAGTGCAGCGAGACGGAGTTGGGGCCCGAGCCGACGATCGCGTCGTAGGCGGGGCCGTCGCCGCCGGCGCGGCGGTGCACCATGTCCATGACGGCGCGCAGGTCCCACTCGCCGAGGCCGGGGCGCGTGCTGCGCATGGCCTCGATCATCGCCAGCGCGCCGGCGTGTGCGGCGCGGCGCAGCGCAGCCAGCTCCTCGGGTCTCTTCACGAGGCGCAGCGCGTAGAGCGCGTTGCTGCAGTCCTCCACGCGCAGGTGGAAGCGCCGGGCAAGCTCGTCCGCGAGGCGCCGCTCGCGGCTGATGCGGCCGTCGAGCGGATCGTCGAGCTGGCGGCTGTCCGCGGGACCGGCGCGGTCCTCGCACCCGGACAGCGCAATGGAGGGCGCCAGCGGCACGTGGATCACCTCGCGGTCCGCGGAGAGCTCGGCGAGCACGCCGAGCAGCTCCTGGTTGCTCTTCACCGTGCGCAGGCCGGTGAGCTCCGGCACCCAGGCGTCTCCCACGTCCCAGCGCTCGCCGTCCCAGATCTCCTGCCGCGCGTCGTGCGGCGGCAGGAACAGCACCTCCAGCCCGGTCTCCACATCCATGAGCAGCGCGGCGTCCGGGCTCTCGATGCCGGTCAGGTACCAGAAGGTCTGTCCTGCCGGAAGTTCACGTAGTCCCGCGTGTCGGGCAGGCCGCGCACGAGGATCAGCCCCTTGCCCAGCTTCGCGCGCAGCGCGGCGCGCCGCCCGGCGTGGAAGGCCTTGCCCAGCCCGCACACCGGCGAGCCGTCGCCGGGCCGCGAGAGCGCCGGCGCGCGCACGTCGAGCGGCGGCGGCGCGGCCTGCTGCGATCCGGCCGTTCCGGAGAGCAGCAGCAGCGGAATGAACAGGCGCGCCGAAGTGGGCATGTCGCGGTCTCCCCGGGGAAGGCCGCGATCATCGCACGGCGTTCTCGACGAACGCGTGGCGAGCGGCAGCCCGCTGCGGCGCGCGCGACACGCTACTCCGGCGGCAGCTCGAGCACGCCGTGGCCCGCGTCGAGCAGGCGGCCATCGCGGATGAGGGTGTCCCAGATGTCGGGCCCGAAGCTGTCGGGCGGCGCGACGCCGGTGATGCCCGAGCGCTCGCCCTTGCTGAACATGCCGCCGATGCGCGATTCCTCGTCGAGGCGCGTGACCTTCAACCGCTTGCGGAAGGCCTTCACCGCCTGCTTGAGCACGTTGCGATCGTGAACGGTGCGCAGCGTCCTGCCCGATGTCCAGGCGGCGAGCAGCGCGGCCAGCGCGGCAGTGTCACGCGCCTCGACGATGGCCAGCAGCTCGTCCTTCGCTTCGTTGGCCGCATCGAGCGCGGCGCGCGCGGAGGCCCAATCATCCGATGAGCCGTCGGCCAGGGGCGCGAGCAGCGTGCACAGCAGGTTCCTGGAGGGATCGAACATCGCGCTGATGCTAGCGGAAAACAGGCGGACGGCCCGGAATGAAGACGCCGCGGACGCCGCGGACGCCGCGGACCCGCGGACGCGCAGACCCGCGGACCCGCAGACCCGCAGACCCGCAGACCCGCGGACCCGCGGACCCGCGGACCCGCGGACGCGCGGACGCGCGGACGCGCGGGCCGTGTCACGCGCTCGCGCTCGGGGCGGACTCCACCGGCTGACCAGCGAGGTGGCGCCGCGGCTCTGCATGGGGGCCGTCGCGCGCGGCAGGCGGCGCCGGGCGCGGGTGTCACGGCGTCGTCGCCTTCAGCGCGTTGCTGAGCGCGATGCCCTGGACCGCGGCGCCGTCCTTCACCACCGCCTGCGCGTACAGGTCGAAGCCTGGCGGCACGGCAGCAGGCCACATGGCCTGCACCACGAGGGCGCCGGCACCATCCGTGAAGAACAGCACCGGCCGCGACTGCGGGCTGGGGACCAGCGTGCCGCCCTTGAACGGGACCGGCATCGAGCCGATCGAGAACAGCACCACGGCGGGCGCGAGCGGCGCCGCACGATCGAGGCTCAGCGCCACGTGCGAGCCCGCGACGAGCTGCCCGGTTCCCACGAGCCGCGGCAGCCCCGCGACACCGGCGAGCGCGGTGCCTGCCGACTCCCACGGCCCGCTCTGCAGGTGCAGCAGCCAGAGGGCGCCGTGGTTCGTGCCTCCGTCGTCGTCGCCGATCGCACCCACGGCCAGGTCCGGCTTGCCGTCGCCGTCGAGGTCGTCGAACGCGGCGACGGCGACGCCGAACTGGTCGCTGTCGTCGAGCGCGCCCGCGAAGCCCGCGAGGCCGTCGCCGATCTTGAGGAAGGACTGGGCAGCGCCGTCAGCGTCCAGGGACAGAATCCACACGGCGCCGCGCGCGGTGCCGGTCGCGTTGTCCAGGTCCGCGCCGACGGCGAGCTCGGGTCGACCGTCGCCGTCGAGGTCGGGCACCTGGGTGAGCGAGGCGCCTCCGAGCGCGTCGCCCGGCGGGAGACCCACGCTCCCGGCATCGAGCTTGACGTGCGATTTCACCGTGCCGTCCGGGCGCAGGAGCAGCACCCATGCGGCGCTCTGGAGCTTCGCGCCGACGACGATGTCGCGCGCGCCGTCGCCGTCGAGGTCCCCCAGCGCTGCGACTGAGAAGCCGAACCACGCGTGGTCGCCGAGCGTGCCGGTGAAGCCGCCTGCGAGAGCGCTGATCTTCTGGTGCGCCTTCACGGTGCCGTCCGGGCGCAGGAAGAGGATCCAGGCGGCGCCGCTCTGCAGCGCGCCGTCCTCGTCGCCGCGCGCGCCGACCACCAGGTCGATCACGCCGTCGCCGTCGAGGTCGCCGATGTTGGCGACGGAAATGCCGAAGGCCTCCGAGGACCCGAAGCTGCCGGTGAAGCCGCCGCTGGTCTCGTTGATCTTCTGCTGCGCCTTCACGCTGCCGTCGGCATTGAGAAAGAGCACCCAGACGGAGCCGGCGAGCAGGAAGCCGTTCTTGCCCTTGTCGCCCCAGCCGCCCACGGCGATGTCCTGCACGCCGTCGCCGTCGAGATCTCCCAGCGCGGCGATGCCGCTGCCGAAGTGCGCGCCGTTCACGAGCGACTCGGTGAATCCGCCCGTCACGGAGCTGATCTTGCGATGCGCGAGCACGTTCCCGTCGGCCTGCATGAGCAGGACCCAGACGGCGCCGCGCTGCGGGCCGCCGTCGTCGTCGCCCACGGCACCGACGACGAGGTCCTGCACGCCGTTGTCGTCGAGGTCGCCGATGACGACGGCCGCGTTGCCGAACTGGTCGTCGTCGTCCAGCGTGTTCTCCGGGCCGAGCGCCGGCGGGGCGATCTTGGCCTGCGCTTTCGCGACGCCCCGACTGTCGAGGAAGATCGTCCAGAGCGCTCCGGCGTCGGTGTCGCCGTCGTCGTCGCCGGTCGCGCCGGACACGAGATCGAGGCTGCCGTCGCCGTCGAGATCCCCGGGCGCCGCGAGCGAGGTGGCGAAGGCGTCGGCCGCGTCGAGTGCGCCGCCGAAATTCCCCGCCGTGGCACTGAGCTTCTGCGCGGTCTTGACCGTGGCGTCGGCGTGCAGGAACAGGATCCAGGCCGCGCCCGCGCCGCTCGCGCCGTCGTCGTCGTCGACCGCACCCGCGGCGAGGTCGGCGACACCGTCGCCGTCGGCATCACCGAGCGCGGCCAGCGAGGCGCCGAACCGGTCGAAGGGATGCAGCGGCCCCTGCAAGCCGCCCGCGGTCGCGCTGATGTTCTGCTGCGCCTTGACGCTGCCGTCCGCCTCGAGGAACAGCACGGCGACGGCGCCGCTGACCGATGCACCCGGCGCCCCGGCGGCGAGCTCCGTGAGGCCGTCGCCATCCAGGTCGCCGAGACGCGCGAGCGACAGGCCGAAGCCGTCCACGAAGGAAGCGAAGCCGGTCTGGGCCAGCGTGATGGTGTGGTGCGCCTTGACCGTCCCGTCGGCATGGAGGAACAGGATGTAGACCGTGTCGGTGCCACCGACGGCCAAGTCCGCGACGGCGTCTCCGTCGAGATCGCCGAGCGGTGCGAGGGCCGCGCCGAAGCGCGAGAAGTTTCCGAGCAAGCCGTCGAGACCGCCGTGCAAGGCGCTCAGCTTCTGCTGGCCCTTCACCGTCCCGTCGGGCCGCAGGAACGCGATCCACACGGCGCCGACCTGGCTCGTGCCGAAGTCTCCGCCTTCTCCATCTCCGGGTGCGCCCACGGCGAGGTCGGTGACGCCGTCGCCATCGAGATCCCCGAGCGGTGCCACCGCGGCGCCGAACTGGTCCAGCCCGTCCAGAGCACCGCCGAAGCCGCCCGAACCGGCGCCGAGCTTCTGCTCGCCATGCACCGTGCCGTCGGGCCGCAGGAACAGGATGCGCACGGCGCCCGACTTCAGGCCGCCGTCATCGTCTCCGGGCGCGCCCGCTGCGAGATCCGACACGCCGTCCCCATCGAGGTCGCCCAGCGCGGCAAGGGAGCTGCCGAACAGGTCATGGCCATCGAATCCGTCGACGAGCCCCGCCAGGGAAGAGATCTTGCCGTGCGACGCGACGCTCGCCAGGTCGGCCTGCGCATGCGCCGTCCCGGCGAGAAGGAACGGAAACGACGCCGCGAGCGCGCTCGCGACGACCCTGGTGGTTCGCATGGCCTTTTCCCTCGAGTGGCAGGACGCCGGGGCCAGTGTGTCGGAATCCGGCGCTCCGTCAACCCGATCGGCGACCCGTCCATCCGAGAGCGTTGTCCGCAGCGATGAGCGCAAGGCCAGGTTCTCGAGCAGGCGTGTCGGCTCAGCGCATGTTCGAGATGAGCGTGCGAGAGGGGCGGGAGCCACCACGCTCCGAGCGCCGCGACACGCGGCATCGCGGATCACCGGTTAGACTGCGGCGCTTCGCGCTGGAGATGCCCATGGAGCGAGACGACCTGGCACCGGTCGCTCGGGACGCTCGCGCCGCCGGCGTCCCGGGGACCGTCCAGCGATTGCTCTCCGAGCCCGCGGCGCTGGGAATGCCATTCATCGAGTCGCCGCTCTTCGAGTCGCTGCTCGCGGCCAGCCCGCAGCCCGAGCAGGTCAAGTCGCTGGCGCGCTCGTTCCACGACGACGGCTTCCTGATCCTCGAGAGCTTCTTCCCCGCGGACGCCATCGATGCGGTGCTGGACCGCTACGACTGGCTGTTCGATCCGGCCACGGAGTTCGACGCGCTGCCGCAGATCAGGAAGCAGCTCGAGGCGGACCCCAACCGCCGGCAGGACGCCTGGCGGGTCTGCGAGCCGGTGCGCGCGCTGGCCTCCGACCCGCGGCTCCTCGATCTGCTGAAAGCCCTGTACGGCCGCCCGCCGATTCCATTCCAGACGCTGAATTTCCTGTCGGGCACCGAGCAGTCCGCGCATTGCGACGCGATCCACTTCTCCTGCCTGCCCTCGGGCTTCATGTGCGGCGTGTGGGTCGCGCTCGAAGACGTGACCGAGGACAACGGCCCGCTGCACTACTACCCCGGCAGCCACCGGCTGCCCGAGGTGCGCCTCGAGCAGCTGCGCCTCTGGCCCGGCGACAACCCGACCGAGCTCGGCCCCGACTACGCCTTCTTCGAGGACTACGTGCGCGCCGTCCTCCGGGCGCGCTCGCTGGAGCAGGAGCGCCTGGTCATCCGCAAGGGCACCGCGCTCCTCTGGGCCAGCAACCTCCTGCACGGCGGCTGCCCGATCGCGCGCCCGGGGAGCACGCGCAAGTCGCAGGTCACGCACTACTACTTCGAGAACTGCCTTTACTACACGCCGATCCGCAGCAATCCCCTGCTCGGCGAGTATTGCCTCAAGCAGGTCGTGGACCTGCGCGATGGAAGGGTCGTGCCGCACCGCGTGAACGGCATGGAGCTCGAGCTGATCCCGCTGCCCAACGGCAATCACCGCCTGCTGAAGCCCGGAAGCCGGGGCAATGTCCTCCTCAAGCTCGCGGGGTTCGTGATGCGGGGCCCCCTCGGCATGACGCGCCGGGTCGCGCGGCACGCGGCGGCGCGCGCGCGCCGGGGTTGAGCCGCGGTCAGGGCTCGACGCAGGCGATGCGCAGCGGCCGGAAGGCCGCCAGCTCCCAGGTGCCGCCGACGGACAGCACGACCCAGCGCGGCGCCGCGAGCCGCACCTCCAGAGGCTCGCCAGGGTCCGTGCGCGGCGGCAGCGCGAGGCGCGAGCGCACCGGTCCGCCGGAGGTGAGGCGGATGGTGCCGACGTCGCGGCCGTCCACCGTCACGCTCACGTCGAGCGGGTAGAGGTCCGGGCGCTCGGCGAGCGGCTCCAGCTCCACGTCGAGCGCGGCGCCGCCGGGGGCCAGCAGCAGCAGCGCGCGCGGGCCGACGAGCCCGTTGCCGCTGACTCCGCCGTAGATCTGCCCGACGGCCTGCCCCGTGACGCAGTCGATGCCCGGTTGCAGCTGCCGTCGCGCCTCGTCGTGGCCGCGGCGCGAGGCCGCCTCCACCGTGGCCGTGTCGAGCGGGCCCGCGCGCAGCGCCGCGTACTCGGGCGACAGCTCCGGCAGGGGCACGCCGGCCCCGCGGTCCACCAGCCCCGAGTCGAGCAGGCCCTGCGCGAGGAGCGTCGCGTACACGCGTGCCGTCGCCGCATTGGGGTGCGGGTCGTGGATCAGCGTCATCTCCGGCGGGATGCTGGACAGCAGCGGCACCGCTTGCAGCGCGGGGCGCCGCTCCCGCAGCCGCCGCAGCAGGTGGAAGCCGTAGTCCTGCTGGATGCACGGCGCGAAGACCAGCGCGCCGCCGCGTGCCTCCAGCGTCTCCGCGAGGCGCAGCAGCTGCTCCGCGGCCTCGTCGCAGCGGCGCCGGGACTCCGGAGAGATGTCGGCGTTGATGACATCCACGCCGAAGCTCGGCGCGGGGAGTACGGACGACTCGGCGGCGGCGCGCTGGAGACGCGCCAGCAGCCTGCCGGTGGTGCCACCGCACACCGTGAGCCAGGGGTCGGCGGCCATCGGGTCCGGGAAGCACTCGCGGTGCCCGCTCTCCGACACGATGTCGGTGTCGGAGATCTCGTTGGGATAGGACACGTAGATGACGATGTCGGGGCGCAGCTCGGTGAAGTGGTCGAAGACGAAGCTCACGAGGTTGCGCGCGCTCCAGCGCGTCATGGCCACGGTGCGGCAGACGACGGGGCGGACGCCGGGGCCGCGCGAGGCGGCGAGCAGTTCCTCGAGCTGGTTGGCGATGGTGTCCTCGTCGGAGAGCCCGAAGCCGAAGGGCACGGAGGCGCCCGCCACCGCGATGACCAGCGGGTTGTCCTGCGGCCAGGGGCGCGAGCGCGAGCGCAGCCCCAGGCTGTCGCTGCGGATCCGGCCGTCGAAGATCTTCAGCTCGCTGTTCGCGCGGAGCACGTAACCCACGCGTGGATCGGGGTGCAGCCGCAGCTTGCCCGGGTTGGCGGCGGCGGCAAGCATGCGCTCGTTTTCGGAGCGCGAGCGCCACGCGAGGTCCGCCGCGGGCGAGTCGGCGCTCCATGCCAGTGGCAGCCGCCGCAGCAGCGAGGTCCCGGCGAAGGTCACCAGCACGCCCTCCAGCGCGAAGAGCGTGGCGACCGCGACGAGCGTGGCAGCGGCCGCACGGCGGAAAGACGTGGACATGCAGGCCCTTCCTCGAATGGTGTCCTCGGCGGTCGGCCGCGCCGGCGCGGCGCCCGGCCCGCGGCCCGCGACGGTTCCCTCGCGCTCCGCGGTCGGTCCGATCCCCCGCAGCGTATCGCGTCGCGGTGCAGCGACACGAGGACGTGGCCGGTGCCGGCCGAACGTGTCCTCAGCTCCCCGGGAATGACTCCTGCGACCTCGGCGTCGTCGCAAGCAGGCTTGGAATGACGTGTTCCGCCTTGGCATGCTTCGGGCGTATCAATGCCCCGTCGTCGCGTCGGACGGTGACGGCCCCCCGGCGCAGGGGCATCCGCATGAGGAGACCCCATCGGTGATGGAGTGGGCCCTGCTGGTCGTCCTGATCCCCGCGATCGTGATCCCGATCGTGCTGCTGTTCGGCTTCGCGGGCTGCCAGCTCGTGTTCCCGCTGAAGGACAACCCGGTGTTCCCCGGGACCGTCAGCGCTGAAGTCGGCAGCCGCAGCGCGATCACGGTGCGCTGGGAATACACGGGCATGGAGGCGGCCCGCTTCGAGGTGCGCCGCAAGCGGTCCCTCGATGCGACCTTCGAGCTGGTGAGCCCGCCCGCCTTCACGGAGAGCGAGTTCACCGACACGGGTCTCGACGAGGACACGTCGTACGACTTCCGGGTCATCGCGATCATCGGCAGCGAGCCGACGGGGCCGGGCGAGGTCACGGCCGTCACGTTCGGCAAGGTCTTCGAGGCCACGCTGCCGGCCGAGGTGGCGGGCCCCAATCGCGGCGTCGTCCAGCGCATCGAGCCCGCGCGCCTGGCGCGGTCCGGCTCGCGGGTCCAGCTCACGCTGCAGCGGCCGTCGGGCGGCGCGCTGATCATCAACCGGCTCTCGCTCTCGCATGCGGCCGCGGCCGGCGACCCCTACGATTCCGCCGGACCGCCGGCCCTGCTCGTGGACGCCGCCGATCCGCTCTTCATCCCGGCGGATCCCGCCGCCGGCACGCTCGAGCTGCCCGCGATCGACTTCGCGCTGGACCAGACGCGGCCCCTGCTCGTGGCCTTCGACGTGGGCGGGGTCGGACAGGTGCGCCTGCTCACGGGCGTGAGCTTCTCCGAAGCAACCACCTTCGCGGCGCCGCCCGGCGTGCAGGAGGCGGCCATCGCCGATCGGCAGACGGGGTACACCGCGATCAACAGCATCACCCTGATCCAGCGGATCGACGCGGGCTGAGATGGCGAATCCGCTGACGGGCGACTTCGATGCGGTGGTGCAGATCTCCCTGCGCCAGCTCAACGCGCTGCTGGCCACGCTGCACCAGAACGGCGCGGCGAGCGAGACGACGCTCAAGCTCCTCCACAGCGCGGCCTTGCGCATCGGCGATCCGCCGCCGCAGCTCGCCGACCTGGTCGCGTTCGCCGACTGGGTGCTGGATGTCCAGGCCGCCGGCGGAGGCATCAAGCCCGGCCTGCTGAAGGACCAGCTCGTGGCCGCCGCTCCGCCCGGCGTGGCCGGCCGCGTCCGCGCCTCCCTCGCCGTCTTCGACGCGAATCAGGTGGTGGCCGGCGACCTCCAGCCGATGCCGGTCAAGGGCCGGGCCGACGTGCAGATCTCGAGCATCAGCCTGAGCGTGGAGAGCGGCGCGACGTCGGAGATCGCGATCCACGCGGAGGTGCGCGCGCGCTACCGCCCGGATCCCGACACGGCGCCGCTCCCCGAGTTCATCAGCGGCCACGTGCGCGCGGTCTTCAAGGTGAAGAAGCAGACCCTGTTCGGGCAGACGCGACTCGTCATCCAGCCCTCGCCCGTCGACCAGCAGATCGAGTTCACGGCGGCTGCCGGCAGCGGACTCGGCGCCGGCCTGGCCGCCACCGTCGGCGCGCAGATCCGCAAGGCGCTCCGCGAGGGCCTGCTGCTGCTGCCCGTCGACCTGCCCAAGGGCTTTCCCTTCTCGGAGTTCAAGGGCGTCGGCACGGGAACGCACGCCGCCCTGGCGTTGCCGCTCCAGCTCTCGGACCGCGTGCCGGCTCCCGGCGCCATCGCCGGCATCACGGACTCGGTGGTGGGCGGGCACGGCTTCGCCTTCGCGGTGTCGAAGGAGCACGTCGTCCGCATGATCGACGTCGATGCCATCCGCGCCGCCGTCGAGGCCCAGAGTTTCACGCTGAGCGTCAGCCTGCTGTTCGGCAGCGTCAGCGCGACCTATCGCCTGCGCTTCTCCTCCGGACCCGCGATCGCGTTCGAGCCGGGCTCCTTCACGGTCTCCGGGCGCGTCGAGGCGGAGACGAGCAGCTTCCTCGCGCCCAACGGCTTCGTGCAGTTCTCGCAGAAGCTGCGGCTCCGGCTGAATGCCGCCACCCAGGAGGTGAGCCTCCGCACGCTGGGCGAGCCGGTGGTGGACAAGTCCTGGTTCATCCCGCACGGCCGCGCGGTCTCCGTCGTGAAGACCACGATGGCCGATGCGCTGGAGGCGAACGGGCCCGCCGTGAGCCAGGTCTTCGAGGACGCCCGCGCCACGCTCGTCTCGGGCCTGCGGAACTTCGACGACT
>Ga0193753_10002663_pt1 | contig 13829 bp, 18 predicted proteins | sample H1c2metaG_FD_144925 | JGI IMG/M metagenome (GOLD analysis project Ga0193753, IMG submission 144925) | Soil microbial communities from a riparian zone of the East river system, Colorado, United States - H1c2 | ecosystem: Environmental > Terrestrial > Soil > Riparian zone | place: USA: East... | reverse complement strand
ATCGAGAAAGGGCAGATCGATCCCAGTTACATCATCTCCCATCGCATCACACTCGATGAGGCCCCGGAAATGTACAAAATTTGGCGGGATAAAAAGGAGAACGTTACCAAAATAGTGATCGACCCTTGGGCGAACAAAATCGCCGCCTAGTGGGATTGGACCGCGGAATGGTGCGGGCCTTTTGTAAGCGATCACATGGGATGCCGGAGCCTAAACGAAAAAATAGGGACAGCCCATCGGCTGCCCTATTTCCTGTTAAACGATTCATTAGCTCGCTTGCCTCTTGGCTCCCCTTTTAGCAGTGCCGGTAGCCTTCTTGGCCGAAGCATTGAATCCAATCGCTTCGTCTGCGGCTGAAGTTGTTGCCTTCTGCGCATCGTCCTGTTTTCCACGATCTTCGCCATCGATCTTGCCATCGATGTCTCCGACGGATAGGCCCTTACCGCCATTCATCTCCGACTCGACCGGACGCAAACCGAAAGAGGATGACCAAGGTCCACGCATATCCGAGTCTCCCTCGCTGCCATCGCCCGTCGATCCGTTGAAGTACTCGTCCACAATACCGGGCGTTGGCTTTAGAAGGCCTACTGAGAACGGAGACTTTTCCAAGCTGTCCAAGGCTGCCTGAAATGCCTTCATGTGGGTGATCTCGCGCGTCATCAAAAACTGAAGTGTGTCGATCGTTCCCGGGTCTTGGGTGTGGTCAATGAGTCTTTCGTACACAATTTTTGCACGAGCCTCTGCCGCGATATTGCTGCGGAGATCGACATCCAACTCGCCAGTGATCTTCAGGTATGTCGAGGTCCAGGCATTTCCCATCGAATCGAACAGGTTCAACCCTCCGCCTCCGGCAATCGTGACGAGGGGATCGGCCTCAGCAGCCTCGCGATTGGTTTTGAGCGGTTTGAGATGCATGCGAATCAAAGCACCTACAATTTCGAGATGGCTCAGTTCTTCTGTCCCGATATCCATCAGCAGGTCGCGCCTTCCGATATCGTCTACACAGTTCCACCCTTGAATGGTGTACTGCATCGCCGCGGCGAGTTCGCCGTTTGCACCGCCGAATTGCTCCAGCAGCATATTCCCGAACCTCACGTCTGGTTCGCCAATATTCACTGTGTACATAAGCTTTTTGACATGGTGATACATAAATAACCTCGACGTGAATGATGTGTCGTGCCTTGTTGGGTGAGATGCCGTGTCGGTGTTCGGAGAACGGCGGTAGTTGATGTTACTTGTAGGTCTTCAAAACTAAGTTGCGCAAGCCGTGTTTTTCTCGCAGCCTTGTAGCGTCCAGCACACCGACCAAGGCCTCATGACGGTGCCGGCCGGTTTGGCACCTTCCTGCCACAGAACTTTTCCGGCGGGACAAGGAAAGCCGTCCTTTGACTCATCCGATAGATTCGCAGCCAAGACTAGTTGCCGACTAGAATCGGCATTCCAGAAGCGCACAACTACCGCCCCTGCTCCGATTACTTCAAAGAATCCCGCATACCCCTCCATTTCCCGTACGTGAGGAATCACGGACGTCTTTCGAACTTGAAGAATGCGTCGGTACCACTCGAGCCACTCCGTGTGAACCTCTTCTTTCGACTGCCCCCAGTCCAGCTTTGCCGACTGGAAGGTTTCATCTGCCAAGGGATCCGGTATTCTTTCTCGCTGTTCAAGATTTTGGAATTCGGGGAAGTTCGCAAATTCCTCCCTTCGGCCTTTCCGAACCAGTTCGCCCAGCTCGCCGTCGAAATCACAAAAAAATGGGAAGCGCTGCGAACTACCCCACTCCTCGCCCATGAAGAGCATCGGGGTTTGGGGAAGAAGAAGATAGACGGCGGCGATCGCGTGCACGGCCTCAGGTGACGCAATGGCATTGATACGCTCCCCGAAGGCTCGATTCCCAATCTGATCGTGGTTCTGCATAAAGGCGACGAAAGCGCCCGGCGGCAGGTGAGCAGACGGCTCTCCCCTTGATGCATTTCTGGCCTGCATTACCTCTCCCTGAAAGGCGAAGCCTTCGGCGAGAGCGCGGCCGAGTTTGTCTGTGTCGTCCTTGTAGTCCCCGTAGTAGCTGTTTGATTCGAGGGTGGCTGCCGTATGAAGGACGTGATGCATATCGTCATTCCACTGCGCTGTGAATGAAGTAGGCTCGCCCCCCTCGTCTCGGCTCAAACGAAATGCTTGATTTTCTTCGTTCTCCAAGAGCAGATGGACGGGGCGGGGAAACGTCGCCGCTCGGACGCGTTCTGCAAGTTCGTCCAACAGGTGCCTTGGGCTATCGTCTTTGATGGTATGCACAGCGTCTAACCGTAGACCGTCGAGGTTGAATTCTTCAATCCAGTAGAGCGCGTTATGAATGATGAATTCGCGCACCACCTCACTACCCTCGCTGTCGTAGTTGACGGCATCACCCCAAGGCGTCTTGTGATGATCGGTGAAGATCTGTGGAGCATATAACGGAATAAAGTTACCGTCGGGGCCGAAGTGGTTGTAAACCACGTCCAAAATCACCATCAAGCCACGTAAGTGGGCAGCTTCAATAAAGGCCTTGAAGTCCTCCGGCCTGCCATAGGAAGAATCGGGTGCATAGAGCAACACTCCGTCATAGCCCCAGTTCCGTTTTCCGGGGAAGTCTGCGACGGGCATGATCTCGATAGCTGTCACCCCGAGTTGAACCAGGTGGTCGAGCTTTTCAATTGCTGCCAAGAATGTACCTTCCTGAGTGAAAGCGCCGACATGGAGCTCGTAGAGGACAGCATCCGACCATGGTCGGCCTCGCCACGCTGAGTCCTTCCATTGATATGCAGAGGGGCCAATGACTTCGCTCGGCCCGTGCACATCTTGAGGCTGAAAGCGCGAGGCGGGATCCGGCACGAGCGTTCCATCCGGAAGTCGCAGTCGGTAAAGCGTGCCAGCCTTTGCCTGAGCAGTGACGAGTTCGTGCCATCCACCCGGCTTGCCCAGGAAGGGAATCGTCTCATCACTCCCTTCGATGCTGAGAGCAAGCGTTTTTACTGCGGCCGGCTGGTACCCGGTGAATGCGTGCTGTATCCGAATTCAACGGCGGGAAACTGATCTCCTCGAGTTGAACTGAGGAGATTGGTGTAATCGAAGCCATAGCCCCTCCATAACGATCTGTGAACTAGCAAAATCTCTGACTTCCGATCCTCTAATTTGGTTGGCTGACAATCTTCTATCGCTCAGAGCGTAAGGATGTTCTCCCGATAGAGGGGCTAGTCTGCCGCTCCATCGCTGAGCAGCTTTAGCGACCGACCGCCTACGATTATCTTGTCTGCCACCTTCTCTGTTAGAAACGGGTCTTCCAGGTTCTCGGTGTCAACGACCTGCAGCCAAGCCTTTCCCGAGGGCGATGATGGCAAGGTAAACTCGACGCCCTCATGAGCTGCATTAACAACCAGGAGAAAGCTGTCATCCACAATGGGTTCACCATCTTCGTTCACCGCCTGGAGGGTTTCCCCATTAAGGAGAATTGCGATGGATCTACTCCATGCCGTGTTCCAGACTTCGTCAGAAACCTGGTTGCCGTCGGTGTTGAACCAAGCGATATCCTGAATGATCGTGCTTTCCCCCTTTTTACGAATCTCTCGATCCTGGAAGAATTTTCGGCGATGAAGGTTGGGATGGGCCAGTCGAAAGTGGATAAGTTTGCCCGTAAAATCAAGTAGTCGTTTGCGCGGCTCATCGAGATTCCAATCATGCCAGGTAAGTTCGTTGTCCTGGCAGTAGCAGTTGTTGTTGCCGCGCTGCGAACGACCTATATCGTCCCCTCCGTTCAACATGGGCACCCCTTGAGAGAGCATTAGCGTGGCAAGGAAGTTGCGCATCTGACGCTCCCGCAGGCGGTTTACCTCTTCGTCGTCAGTAGGACTTCCACGCCCATGTTCCAGGAGTCGTTATCGTTCGCTCCGTCCTTGTTATCGTCTTGGTTCGCTTCATTGTGCTTCTCGTTGTAGCTGACCAGATCGCATAGGGTGAACCCATCATGGGCCGTGAGAAAATTGATGCTCGCATACGGTTTGCGACCGTCGAACTGGTATAGGTCACTGGAGCCAGTCAGTCTGTTGCCGAAGTCGGAAAGTTGGCCGGGATCGCCTTTCCAGAAGCGGCGGATGGTATCTCGATATTTGCCATTCCACTCGGCCCAGAGAACAGGGAATTGCCCGACCTGATAGCCCCCGTCGCCTACATCCCATGGTTCCGCAATCAATTTCACGTCTGCTAGCGTGGGATCCTGGTGGATGGTGTCGAAAAACGACGAAAGCCGGCTGACGTCGTGGAGTTCACGGGCAAGCGTAGCGGCCAAGTCGAAACGAAAGCCGTCCACGTGAATCTCCGTCACCCAATAGCGAAGCGAGTCCATGAGCATCTTCAAGACCTGCGGATTGCGCACGTTCAGGGTGTTACCGGTGCCGGTGTAATCCATGTAGTAGCGCGGATTATCCTGCACCGATCTGTAATAAGTACTGTTGCAGATCCCCTTCCAGCTCAGCATGGGCCCCATGTGATTGCCTTCGCAGGTGTGGTTATAGACCACGTCGAGGATGACCTCGATCCCCGCAGCATGGAATGCCTTCACCATGTTTTTAAATTCATTGACTTGTTCGCCTCCATCGCCCGATGAGCTATATCGGGACATGGGCGCGAAATAGCCGAGGGTGTTGTAGCCCCAGTAGTTGACGAGCCCCTTTTCTATGAGGTGACCGTCGTCGATAAAGTGGTGAACAGGCAGAAGCTCAACGGCCGTAACTCCAAGCTTTTCGAAATACTCAATGCTCGATGCATGGGCGAGCCCTGCGTAGGTCCCGCGAATCTTTTCGGGAACCGCAGGATTTCGCATACTGAAGCCCTTGACGTGAACTTCATAAATGACCGAGTCAGCCAATGGAGTCTCAGGGGGACAGTCGTCGTCCCAATTAAACCTGGGGTCGACGACAACGCTTTTCGGAACCCCCTCTGCGCTGTCTTGGGTGTCCATCTTCAAATCGTCACCAGATGCCACATCGTAAGGGAATATAGGCGCCTTCCAGTCGACCTTGCCCGAGATCGCCTTCGCGTAAGGGTCGACAAGAAGCTTGTTGTAGTTGAAACGGTGTCCTTTTTCTGGCTCCCAGGGACCTTCTATCCGATAACCGTACAACTGGCCGGGCTTGATGTGGCGAACGAACCCGTGCCAAACGAACGCCGTTCGCTCACGGAGGGCAATGCAATCGGTTTGCTTGCCTTCGGCGTCGAAGAGGCACAAGTCGACTCGCGTAGCATCTTGCGAAAAAATCGCGAAGTTAGTCCCTTTACTTGAGACGGTGGCGCCAAGTGGATAAGGCCGTCCAGGAAGAAGTGTGCGATTCATGTGCCGTTGGATGCAGATCTCTAAAATGGGTTGCGAACCAGGTCCTTGATGCGGCTTGTCGAATGCCGCTTATTGGGACAGATGCGGAAACAAACAATCGTCCAGATTTATGCAACCTCTTTAACGTTGCCGCGTCTTAAATTTCGCGAGCGAGCTCGCACACCATTGAGGAAGTTATAAGGAGAGTGCTATGACAACCATGCCTCGATTTGTTCCGTTCCGTACGCCATCGGAGGATGTCACGTTACTTCAGAATCGGCTTAATTCCATCTTCCACGACTTCGCCATGCCAGCGAACAGATTGGAGACCGAATCTCTTGCGGCTGGTAACTTTGTTCCTGCTGTCGATATTTATGAAGACTCCCAGCGACTTGTTTTGAAGTTGGAGGTACCCGGCATCCGTCAAGAAGACCTCGATATCCGGCTCGAGAATCAGACTCTCATGGTTAAGGGCGAACGCAAATTTGCGCAGGATGAAAAGGAAGAAAACTTCCATCGCATCGAGCGTCGCTTCGGTAACTTCGTGCGAAACTTCACCTTGCCCATGACTGTCGACACGGCTTCGGTGAAGGCAGGTTACGACGCCGGCGGTCTGTCAATCACGCTTCAGAAGAAGGAAGCGGCGAAGCCAAGGCAAGTTAAGATCGAAATCGGGAGAGGCGACTCGGACAGAGAGCGAAAACAAGTCGATGCAACAAACGCTTGAGAAGGATGTGGTTCGTTGGCCATGCATGTGTAGGAGAAGGGCGTTCCCTTAACGACGCCCTTCTCCCTCCCGTGATGAGGGCAGGGTCGGTAGATGCGCCCCGCTCTTCAGAGGGGTCTCTGATGCGGGTAATACTCCAATCTTCTCAAAATACTTCGCTTGCCATACGAGTATGATGCCGCCCCGCGGCGAACTTATTCTCCCGTAGGCGCATCACAGGATGGCTGAGGAGATTCGTCATGGGCATTGATCCGCGGGAGATTGGGCCGAAGCCGCCTTTTCCGAAACAACAGCAGAATCATCCAGGCACGGTGAAGAAGCTGAATCCATCCGCTGACCACGGCGAGGGAAGCTAAAGGGGTGTGCTGCGATTGTGACCGGCGCCGATTCCGGCATCGGGCGGGCAGTTGCGATTGCGTTCGCAAAGGAAGGTGCTGACGTGGTATTGAGTTATCTGCCCGAGGAAGAGCCCGACGCCGCTGAAGTCGTCGCGACGATAGAGCATGCGGGCCGCAAAGCCGTGAAGCTTCCGGGTGACATTCGTGAGCCCGAGTACTCGAGGAAATTGGTCTCCACCGCACTGAAGGAGTTTGGCAGGCTGGACATCGTGGTGAATAACGCGGGCTTCCAGATGGCACAGGAAAAACTAGAAGACGTGTCGGTCGACGAGGCAAAGCGCACCTTCGACACGAACATCTTAGGCACGTTCCTGCTGACCCAGGCCGCTCTAAAAGAGCTGACGCCCGGTGCTTCTATCCTGAACACTACTTCGATACAGGCATATCAACCGAGTGAAAACCTTGTCGCTTATGCTGCGACGAAAGCAGCAGTGCTCAGTATGACCAAGTCGGTCGCGAAACTTGCTATGGAACAGGGTGTACGGGTGAATGCGATTGCGCCTGGACCGGTCTGGACGCCGTTGATTCCGTCGACAATGCCGCCGGAGAAAGTGGAGAAATTTGGCGAGAATACTCTATTCAAACGACCGGCACAGCCGATCGAGTTGGCGAAGTTGTTCGTGTTTCTCGCCAGTGAAGACGCAAGTTATGTGACCGGGGAAGTTTTCGGTGCCACCGGTGGAAGGACACCTTACTAGTGACCGGCGATGTGCGCATCGGTATCTCCGGATGGCGCTATCCCGGTTGGCGAGGTGTCTTCTATCCGCCGAAGCTACCGCAACGTACCGAGCTCGCATTTGCAGCAAAGAACTTTAACTCGATCGAGATCAATGGCACTCACTATTCACTCCAGCGTCCTGAATACTTCGCACAATGGGCTTTAGAGACACCCGATGACTTTATCTTCGCGGTGAAGGGATCACGTTTCATCACTCATATGAAGAAGCTTCGGAACGTCGAAGATGCCCTCGCGAACTTTTTCGCGCAGGGCGTACTTCGCCTCGGGAAGAAACTGGGGCCCATACTTTGGCAGCTTCCGCCCCGGTTTACTTTTGATCCGGCAAAATTGGGAAATTTCTTTAGATTGCTGCCGCGGACGATGAAGGAAGCGGCTTTCATCGCTGGCGCACATGATCCTAGGTTGCATGGTCGGGCCTACACAAAAGTAGAACGGGGGATGACGAAGCAGATAGTCCGGAATTGCATCGAGATTCGACACGAGAGTTTCGCTGTTCCAGAGTCTGACGGCCAAAGGGCGAACGATGCTTGGAAAAGGCTGTTGTGATTGCTTTTAGTCCTATCGGCACGGAATCGCTCTGCGAAGGTCTCGAGTTATCGGATGCGCAGCTCTCGTTTCTGCGCTTGAGCATTGCACGTCAAATACTTGCCTAACCTGTTGTGGAATGTGTGCTCTTAGGCAGCACCGTAATGTCTTTGGCTAGTGGCGCATGTAAAGCAGAACTCGAACTACGCGCGGCGGCGAATCTGCAACCGTCTGGCCACTAGTTGCATCAGAAAGCCAGATCCAACCTGACAGAGATAGATCAAGAGGAGCAACTTTCATGTCAAATCCACCGGCAGAAAAGCCAACCGCAGAAGGCTTCTCTCTTCAGGTAACGTGGGTGTCGTCATTGATGCGGTTTAACGGCAAAACTGCCGAGGCATGGAGTGCAACGTACTTCACGGGTCCAGCATCCGACTTTTGAATTGAGCGGTAAACGACCGTTGAAGCGAAAAGGAAGCACATAAAATGGGAGTCAGCCCGTCACTGAGTTCAGCTATCGCCAACGTGACCACCTACCAGATCTTGGCAGAGCCCGTCACGTTTTCTGCAGCCGCAAGTCCCGAAGTCGAATCAGTCCGACTCACCGCATCGAGCTGGGGCGCGACCGCGACGCAATGGAGTCTTTCGTGCGAGCAGTTGAGCTCGAGCCTAACGAGAATTATCGGAAAAGCGACCACCGCCGAAGTACTCGAATGTCTAGTAGTTGGACAAGTTGTGAGGTTGCCGGGGACGTACAAATCCTATGAACTGGTCAGGCTTGGATATCGTAAGCGTTTCGAAAGGAAAACTGGTTTAAAGCGAAAGGTCGGCGTTCGGTAGCAATAGCCAACACCCTTCGACTACGCGTCTATCGCAGTCATCTATGTGCGTACCCAACTACTCTCGATCGAAGGCTGCCGCATGAATGCCGCAACGGTCAAAATCACTCCTATTCAAGGCCGGCTAGTACCGCAAAACCTCTATCGAATTGCGATCGACCCGCCCAACTCGGCGTCGTCCGTTCATCAAGGCGAGTATAAGACCATCGACGCTGTTCTCAAGGCATTCAGTTGGCCGCTCAAAATTTCGTTGAAGCTAGCGGTAGTCGAAGCCCTCACGAACCATAGGCCGATCGCGTTCAGTCTCGAAGATGCGTACGACCTTGAAGTTCCATAGCCTATTTGGGGGCGCCAGTAAAGACAACACATTGACTAACAACTGCCTTCGTTGACCGCGGGCAGATCCCTGCGCAAAGGACATCTCGTCAAGACAGGAGCAACGGTTCTTATATAGTCGTCACGCCTTAGCGCTCCACGAAATTGGTACAACACAGCTAAGGTTGCAATCAGCCGCCATTCGTGAACAGCTGGACAAGCGCGTCAACGCTCTCATGCGCGGCTGAGTGAACATCGTAATTTTCCGACAAGGCAACTGACACGTCGTCATGTTCATCAGACCGACAGACTCGAGCTGGGACAGAAGCTATTCGATCATCCTCATCCCTGCGGTTCGAAACTCTGGTTACTCGAAAGGTCGTGATTCCATGACATTCCTTCGCACTACCATCCTCGCCACTGCCGCGGCAGGGCTTTGCTGCTGCATCACTAACCTCAACGCTTCTCAACCTTTGCCCCAAGCCGGAACCGCGCAAAAGGCACCGGACAATTCGAATCAGAACAAGAATCAGAATCCAACTGCTGATAACCAGTCAAATGCCCAGTCGGACCGGATGACCACGGCGAAGATTCGCAAGGCGATCACCGCGGACAAGACTCTCTCGACCTATGCCCACAATGTGAAAATCATCACTCTCAATGGAGCCGTAACCCTCAAGGGACCGGTGACATCGGACGAGGAGAAGCAGAAGATTGCCGCCATGGCGGCCAACATCGTGTCGGCGAACAAAGTAACTGATGAGCTAACGGTCAAACCTTAGTCTCGATCTCTGGACCAACGCAAAAAGGAGAAACATATGTCTAACAAAAACACCGCAGTTTTTGGAATCTACGCAACCCCGGCCACGGCAGAAGCAGCCGTCGACCATTTGATCGCTAAGGGTTTCCCGAACGCAGCGATCTCTGTCCTTCTCCCAGACGATGAGAGCACGCGCGCTTTCGCTCACGAGAAAGCAACAAAGGCGCCCGAGGGCACTGCGACCGGCGTCACAACCGGCGGAGTTATTGGCGGCACTCTCGGTCTCCTGGCGGGCATCGGTGCACTCGCCATCCCTGGCGTCGGTCCGCTGATCGCAGCCGGGCCAATTATGGCCTCGCTCGCAGGCGTGGGAATCGGCGGAACAGTTGGCGGCATCGTCGGAGCGTTGGTCGGCATGGGGATCCCCGAATATGAAGCGAAGCGCTATGAGGGTGCGGTGAAAGACGGGGGCACGCTGTTGTCCGTCCACTGCGATACGTCGGAGCAAATCGATGCTGCCAAAGACGCTCTGAAAGAGACGGGAGCTCGTGATATTGCTTCTACCAGCGAGGAGGGTACAAAGGAGGAGACTGCAGGTGGGCGAGGAACTTTCGGCAATATCGCTGATGGCGCCCGACTCTCGACCACACGTGATGACGAGGTCTCCGATGGCCACGAAACGGTGACAGGCGTGCACACGTCCACGAAGTATTAGACCGACAATAGTCGAATATGCATAAGCCCGCTCTTAAGAGCGGGCTTACCTTTTAAATGGAGGAACCGACATGGAACGACCGAACTGCCCCTTCAAGGAAAGCTTAGAGGAAAGGGTTCGAGAAGCAGTTGCGCACGAAAAATTGCTCGAAAATAAACTTCCCGAGCCCGAAGTTAGAAAGGAAGCCCTCGAACAGGTTGAACGTGCGAGCAATGAGCTGAGAGAGCATACCGCGACCTGTAATCTATGCTGCGATTCAAATCAATAATGCTGCGAGCGCCCCCCTCGCTGCCTAATTGGCTGTTTTCCGATCACCTGAGCGCCTAAGCTTTTGGGCGAGGTCTCTCTTCAAAACACCTTGCATTGCTTGTTAGGTGGAAACGCATCCGATCACTTAATACCTTTCTCTTCCTTTTTGATTTGAACGCGCTCTCTTTTCACTTCGAGGCGAACTCTCGCAAATAGGCTCATATAGACATTAGCCACCCATACCAAGGCAAAGCCTGAAATCAGATACCCTCGCCAGTCTGGATAAAGAAGCTTGAAACGGGTAATGATCAGAAACACGGCTGTGACATAGTGGCTGAAGCAGTACTCGCACGTAAAGAGATAGAAGAACTTGCGTTCGTAGATCCTGCGACAGGTTGTGCTTTTACCTAAACACACATCACGAAATTCGCGAACGACCTCCTCATGCGTAATCGTCCAAGCAATCGAAGCAATGGGGAGAGCTAAAAGAAATAGAGACAAAACTTGAAATGCCATCTGGGGCGCTCCACATCAAAGAAGTCTTAAAGATTGATGCCTTCCTTTAGTGTGCGAGAGGTATCGGAATCGAAAGGTGCCACGGCCATGATCGCCCTGAATGGGGATTCGCCGGTTTACATCCTCTCTCGCGTCCACCAAAATAGACACGACACCACGATCCACGTCCCTGCGGCAATAAGCAGCACTGACAGGAAGTTAAGCCTTGGCAGTCCTTGCCATAGCACCACCGCAAAACCCATTAGACCAAGCGTTCCTATGGACGCTCCCGTGGCCTCGACACTTGCTTGCCCCCGTGCCGACCAGGTTCCGACCTTGCCTTCCGCCTTCTCACGCAATGTCTTATGCTTTTCTACGAGGCTCACGGAAGCGGGGAAGATTCCTGGGAACGCCAAGAATAACCCACCTATGACAGGCCCAAAGCGATCCGCCACCAAGCCTGCAAGAACCGTCACCAGACCCCCGAAAACGAATCGAGACACATATTCCGTTGGCTTAGTCTGCTTGAGTGAATCGAATCTCAACTGTAGACGCATCACTCTATCTCCGCAGCCAGAGCGACCATAGCCCTGCGGCTGTTGCAAACCATATTGGTAAAAGAGCGATCGCTGTCGTCAGTGCCTTCGAGCGCCAGCGCATTAGCACGAAGCTCACCGCACACGCATATGCGAAAAAGGCGATCGCCCCAGCTACCATCGACCGTGCCTCGGTGGCCACATAAACGCCCCCATGTTTGTGCATTGTCAGTACCAGAGTAGCCAACGCAATGGTCGGCGCAGCGGCGAACACACCCCCCAGCGACTCTGGCTTCAGCACGTCGCCTAAGATTGCAAACACGCTGACCACTATTCCGCCGATCAAGAATCGCAGCATCATGTCCATCACTTCCTCCACTCCGTCACGTTCACCCCTTCTTTGAGGTGTGAGAGTTTTGTTCGATTTTCTGACGGTTTTCACCGTGTTAATTCCTCGCTAGATTGGTATGCCCGGCGCTGCTCTCGGGTTGCCCGTCGGTTCCCCGAGGGAGGGCGGGGAATCAGGTCTGGGCCAAAAAATCCGGGCGGCCGCATTGCCGCTTTTGCGGACGGACTATCCCTTGCAACCCACGGTTCACTCTCGTAGGCCGGAATGCACGCGAGACTTGATCTGTAAACAACTTAAGCGAGACGAAACGCGTCCCAATCGTTGATTCGTATTCTAGTCACAATATCAGGCAGGAAATGAAGACCAAGAAGCACAAAGGAAAGTCGGCCATTGGCAGTTCATCTAAGGCTGATGTGACGAACATAAAAGAGGCAACCGCCAGCTACGAAAATTGGATGCGCACATGCACTACTGTGATTTCGTCCGATCTTCTTTCAAAGCACGAGCAGATGAAAGAGAGCCCCTTTCCTTTCCTGCGGGGAACTTTCTACAGGTGGGCCCAACAATGGCCGTCAATCTGCGCCGAACTATGCAACGCACCACAGGTTCTCGCTGTGGGGGATCTGCACGTGAACAGTTTTGGGACGTGGCGAGACGTAGAGGGCCGGCTCTGTTGGGGAGTGGACGATTTTGACGAATCGTACTGGTTGCCTTACACAAATGATCTGGTCCGCCTTGCCGCCAGCGTAAAGATAGTCGCCGACGCAGAGGGGTTATCGATCAAGGTGAAAGCGGGATGCGACGCCATCCTGGAGGGATATTTCCAGTCTCTCAAAGAAGGTGGCCGCCCTATCGTCCTCGCGGAACATGAACAGAAGCTCGGGAAACTGGGCGTGGATAGTTTCAAGCAGCCAGCCGATTTCTGGGAGAAGCTGAACCGTTTGCCGGCGGTCCGCCACCCACTTGCCACCGACGTAAGGCGGGCTCTGGAAAAGACGCTTCCTGATCCGCGAATGGGGTACAAGGTCGTCCGCCGGCAAGCAGGCTTAGGCAGCCTCGGCCAGCAAAGATTTGTGGCGATCGGAGAATGGCAAGGAGGTTGTATCGCCCGGGAAGCGAAGGCGATGCTGCCATCTGCCTGCGTGTGGCTGAATGGTGAGGTTGGGCATCGTCAGTCCCACTATGAAAATGCAATCAAATCAGCCGTGCGATCGCGTGATCCTTTCCAGGTCATTCAAGGATCATGGCTAATTCGCCGCCTTTCCCCGGACTCAAATCCTATCGATATCCAAGCTCTCCCAAAGCATAGTGACGAGCATATGATCCTGCAGGCAATGGGAGCGGAAGCGGCGAATGTCCATCTGGGAACAAAACGGCAGACAGCCGACATTTTGAAAGACCTGAGCAAAAGGAAGTCGAATTGGCTGAGGGACTCTGCAATCCGCATGGCTCGGGCCGTGGAAAAAGACTGGAGCCGCTACAAAAAGTCCTGAGATGGAACATGGAAGTACTCATTTCGCTTTTGGTTGACTGTCTCGTCTCAATCCTCACCCTCGCGGTCTTCGGCGAGTTTTGCAATTGCTCTGACCAAGGGTGCGTTTTCCCACGAGCTGTCTTGTGACTCGCCGCTGCTTGATGCATCTCACGGGTTGGAGGACCAGTTATGCAAGGGAGAGAGCGATCAACAACACTATCCAGTCGCGGCAACGCCGATCTTGTAGCCAAGATCGTATTGGATCTCAATAACCTAAAAGAACGGGGCCTCTCCGGACCGGAACGCTAGGTTTGACACACAGCCCCAAATCCGGATGCGGCATCCAAGTTGATGAGGTGCCTTATGC